>Ga0065711_1026176_pt1 | contig 101126 bp, 43 predicted proteins | sample Hoacrofraction12_FD_59098 | JGI IMG/M metagenome (GOLD analysis project Ga0065711, IMG submission 59098) | Hoatzin crop microbial communities from Cojedes, Venezuela - Epithelial fraction 12 v2 (version 2) | ecosystem: Host-associated > Birds > Digestive system > Esophagus > Crop | place...
AGATCTTTATACTTAATCAAATATCTGGCTGCCCCTCCTCCCCCTTGTTTGAAACAAACCACAGAAAAGAGCCAACGGGAAAGCCTGAAAATAAGTCACCTCATAATACATTATGACTGTATGGATAGGACGGGAGATGGAAATTCTGATTTAAAATTTGTTAGTCAAGGAAAAAATTCAATCCAGGTGCACATTGCCTAGGCGACACATTGCCTAAACTAAGAGCACAATGTACTCTTGCTTTCTAGCACTGTGACTGGCTTTAAAGGTTAGACTCACGTTTCTGTTGCTTTATTTTTATTTTAAAAAATAAATAAATCCTGAAATTAACAAAAATCCCCACAATTCTGTTTTAAATAAAATTAACATTGGTTTTGGATTTAAAAGAACATAATTTCAAGTTTTTTATTTCAAGAAAAAAATCAGGAAAATATTCATTGTCATTGGATTGAAAAAAGGCTAGGTTTCCTCCCAGGGGAGGAAAAAAGAGTACCCTTTAGGCTACAAAGGCAACTGAGAAGGAAATGAAACAACTTCTGGAGTAACTGTAAGGACATCTTTTTACAGCATAAAAAGGTGTATCACTACAGAGGTGCACTGGACAAAACAACAAGTGTGCACACACAAAACATATACAGAAATATGAGATTAAATAAACTTTCTGAGTGAGGAAAATACAGCAAAGTTACAAAACCCAATCCTTATTTTGTAAAGGAGTGAAGAATTTAGCTTCACTTTCATGTGATTATTCAAGTCCTAAAACACCCATCTCTCCCGTACAAACTTTTATCTCAAATGAAAATGTTATTTATCAAACTTGTTTCTACAAACAGCTTAAATGGAACTCGAATTGTGATACACATGGGACTCTTCTGTTCCCAATTTCCTGCTCCCAAAAACTCAAAATGATTTTCAGAAAAGCCACTATTTATTTATTTATTCTTAATGAGGAATATGAAAGTGGTAACATATGCTCCTTTAAAAGAGTTCAGTATCTTAGGAATCTGCAGGGAGGGAATTAAAAATCTCTGCTCCGGGGTAATACTCAAGATAATATAATCTCTGATAACATAATGTAATAATCTAGATATAATCACCAGATAATAATTACTGCTAGAACAGCCCACTACGTAGTTTTATGCCCCTGTCCACACGGGACCATCTGCAGCACATCAGTATGCTACCCATTGTAATTGTCCCCGAGCAAACATGGGGCAATGCATCACACCAGCACTACATACCTTCAGCCTTCCACATACCTCCAGAATCTGGAGGAACTCCGGGTTAAGAATAGAGGAAAATGTCAACTTGGAAAAATACAAGATTACACATTTCCAAATGCAGTGCATACTGAGTATTGCTCTAGCACATCACATTTCCCACCTCAGATTTTGTCTGAATCTAAGCAAACTCTATAAAAAAATGCTTGAATCTGTCCATCTTGGCATCTATCTCCTCTGACCTGAGGTTACACTATGCATGAATCTTCAAACCCTTATACAATTTAATGCACCAAAATTATGAAAGTTTGGAGTTAATATTTCAATTCTCGCCTGAAAAAGATCAACCCAGATAATTAAGGAAGTGATTTTAGCTCTTCAGTTATGCCTTGCACATGAAACCACCATAACTTTTAGAGTGCATTCACTTTACAAAATTCAAGTTGCCTGTAACCACGAGTGCTGGAGCAAGGCAGCCACTTCCAGTCTGGTTACTGTGCTTTGTTTTGAGTTTCCAAACACTCACTGACTTTCATATGACCTCAGAATTGATGCTCATACAATAAATCACTTGCCCAGTAAATACAATCTGTTTTTGTTCTATCAAAAAGCATGGCAGTGAAAAGCTTTACTCTTCTTTTGAACTACACCCAAGGTTAGCGTAGTTTGCCGGTGAGATTAGCTGCAGAAACTAGGGCTAGATACACTACATAACCTGAGTTCTTTTGGGACAACTTCCTAAATGTAGGTAATTTCAAATCCCTGAACAGGATTTGAATGAGCACCAGACAGCATTTCTCCCTCCCCCTTCTCTTCCTTGATATGCCTCCATACAATCTGCTTTCTCTTTTTTTTCAGTTTATCACTAGCTTGGCATGAATATTTCATTGTACTGACAAAGGTCAGAAATAAGCAAAAGAAAACAAAGAGGACGCGGCTACACCTGAGGACAACAGGTATAACAAAGAATACCAGAGCAATTATAATTGGCGTTTTAATTTTAAAAGGGACCTCTCTGAGTCAGGAACAAGTCATAAGTAATGAAACATGAAAATTAAAAAGTGTCCTCAATTGCTGTTAACTCTTATTTTACATTATAACATTGAGTAAAAAATAAAGAGGTTTATGAGTAAAAAAATGTAATCAAATGCTTCCTTTTTACCAGGCTCTATGCAATGCATTTTAGTTTTCCCTGCAGGAGCAGCCCTTCATTGTGTTATATGCACTTCTACAATACTCTCATCACAGCAGTATCCATCCATACTTACATTCTGTCTCAGCAACACCTGCTCTCCTGGAAAAAATAGAAGTCATCCCTCTATTCTCTGCGGTGCTTCATAAGAGTTAGGTTTCAAGTACTTTAGTCAAGGACAGAAGAGAAGATCTTACTACACGAAGATTTCTGCAAGAGCTAATAAAAACTGGAAACACCACAGCAAACAAAATTTGAAGTTAAACACCAGCATATCACTGCAGAGATGCAGCCACGTGAGGTTCCTTGGCTTCAGCAGAAGGAAATGACAATACTTCATTGCCTGACAGTGCCTTTTTTTCTTGAAGCTCTAATGTGGTCCTCATGGTACTGAGATTTGAGTGGCTAACATATGCTGCACAATTGTGCCTGTCAAAAGATAAATTTTGGCTCAAGAATTAATGTATTTATTTCCATATTTAAAAAAAAAAAAGAGTTGAGCTGGAGAAACAGCATCCTGTTAGGCAGCTGTGAACTAAGAATGAATGGCTGTCCCACCCCACACCTACAGAAAGAGAAAAGGAGCTTTACCAAGCAGAAGAGTGAACTTCTCTAAGGTGTACCTGTACTTTTGACATTATATCAGGGCATGTTAGCAACACCACCCACAGATGCCCTTCCAAAGGACAATGCATCCACCAAAGACTTCTCAGCACACATCTGTTTATGAGTTGATAATAAAAGAGCTTCTGCTGTGTCAGATAGACTGCACGACGCACAATTTCATACATACTACTTGAGGATTTCTGCAAGAGATAATAAATAAAAGTTCAAAGCAAATCTGGTTTGTGCTTGTATGCACCCCCCTATTCACACCATAAACCTAAAATGTTAGAGAAGACCATCGCCATTAAGGATGCAAACAAAAATTTTGCAGCTAGTGATCCCATATTTGAGTTGAGAATATTTTATAATCAAACATCTATTCCTAATGCTTTGCTACTATCATCTCTAACTCCTCAAATAATTCTAAAAAACAGAAGGGATTTTCTAGCAGACTTCTGTCTAACTAACAGACTTTTCCTTAAAGGACAAGTTTCCTTGAAGCACTCTGAAAGAATTTTTTCCTGAAAAATGCTATAAACTAAACCTTCATTTTATAGCTGCGCTTGTACAACTTTGTAGCTAGGCTATAGCTAAAAAACTGAGGAAACACCTGGTTAAGATCTTTTTACCTGTCACCAGGGCTAGAAGGCATCTTTACTAGAAGTCCCACCTATGACAAAGTTTTTACTAGTTTTTTTCTTTAATAACTCTGAGATGAACACTGCATACAAAAACACTTAAATTCACTGTCAAACACTATGTTGAACCCATTTTTGACTGTTTTCAGCATAACATTATCAGCATTTGGCAGTCAAAAATAGTACATTTAGTGGAAGACTGTTAAATGAATAACTGAACCATCTATCAAGGAAGTTCTGAAACACACCAACATTAAATGCCAGTTTTTACAGCAACTTATGAAGTAGATTTTTTGTTCAGTTAGAAAAACACATTCAAACTAATTCCGGTCAAGGTTTTCCACCTTCCATTAGATGCAAAGTGCCTATTAAAAATGTGGTTTGGCAAATTGGTGTTTTGCTTAATTTATCTTTGTATTTTTCTGTATTTTGTTCAACCATACAGACAAACTTCCATTTGTCTGGCCCTAATTATTATTGCTATTGCTGGTAACACAGTCATTCCCTTCTAATATTGTAAGTCTGACTCTTCTTCACTAATGCTAATTAACATAAAAAAAGAAAGAGCACTAGCTTATTATATCTGTTACAAATCATTCATAAGGTGCATCATAGTCTCATTACATCATATATTCCTTTCTTTAAGGACAAAGCGTAAAAAATAATGCTTACCTCAAATACTTAATTTATGACTATTTGCTTTACAATATGTAGTATCCAGAACAACAGGAAGCACTAAATGAAATAAAATATGTTAAAGTTTAAATGAGTTTGTCACTTTTTCTGGTGTTTTTTGGAAAACAACAAGGATATCACCTAAGGGGCTGGTCAGGCTGGGTTTTTGCTGGCTTTATTACCCAGCAGATGGAATGGCAAATGTGTGACATACGGAGAAAGCTATCTTATATGCCAGTTTGTTAAACAGATTGTCTTCATCATCTGACCACTGTTAGAAAGGCAATTGAAAACCACAGGCTTCTAGCTTCTCCATAATGAATGTTAAAAATGCAAATATGGAGCCATTTCTCACCCTTCAAAATGACTGTCAAAATCACACACACAGTGAAAAATCCAACACAAGTCAAGGTGAGCTGGTATCAGTTACAATCCCCATCCTGAAATCCCTCCATGGAACATGGTGAGAATCTACATCTAAAGAACTGGTCCTTGGTTCTCTTCTCATGGGTATTCAGTGGGAAAAGATTTCACAAGTATGTCAGTGCACACCAACAATAAATACTGCCTTCAACTTAAAAAATCCAACCAACCAACCAACCAACAAACCCTAAACAACAACAAAAGGGGAAAAAAAAAGGTGCTCTTGGTCTGCACACAAGATCTCGGTGTTGGAAAATCAGGGAAATAATATCTGTCGCATTGTATGTGCTGATAGTGTACCAGTGTACCACACTGACAGGTTCTGTGCATGAAATAGGTTGCACTACTACTAGCACTCTTCTTATTATTTATAATATAGCTGTATATTACCATACAAATCTATATTCTCTTCTAGTGTGTGCAGTTGATGTGATCAGGTGATAACTGCAAGTAACATGGCAGCACACAAGTGGTCAAATACTTTGATGCACTATGTCTATTACACTGTCTGATTTTCAATGTATTAAAACAAGCTAGTCTTGCAACATATTTAGATTAGAAAACAGAAGAAAGGAATTTTGGAACTGTCCTCCAAACAGTGCAGCAGGGGAGGAAAATTAATTGTTTTAAGCTGGAACTTGAGAAACTTATGGGAAGGACAGTGAAAGTCCGTACCGCATTTTTATTGCGTGATACGCATGCGTTTTCATTTCTGCTGGTTCTGCACAGGGAATTGTGTCAGCCCTAAGAACAAATAGCTTTTCTCCTTTTGATACATAATTTGCCTTCAGTTGCTACAACTGCTATGAATGCAAATAGGATGTAAAGGAAGGTAAACTGGTATGAGTTAATAGCACTAACATTTCCAAGGTACTTGATGCACATCTGCTCTTATGCTTAGGAGTCAAACCAATTGCCAGTTTTGGGGACAGCAAGAACTCCTTCGCTCCCATCAGGCTGGCAACATCACTGGGGCTTTGGTACACTCCACGGGGTTGTATAAGGCATATATATTTGTTACATATATATATACACATGTGCCTTAAATCTTACTTATTGCAGACATTGACGCTGCAGAGGCCTGGGACATTAGCAACATTCCCATCCTCTCACCTCAGGGGATGTTAAAGGTTCTGTTTTAAGTCTACTACAAGTTTACTACAAGTTTTGAAACTACAAGAGATAGGGGCACCTGTCCTGTGTGCAGGGTTGGGACTTTGGGGGCATCACTAGCCTTTTCCAGGGCACTATGTTCGATAATGGATATACTAATTTTCTGTCCTGTGTTCTGATATAATGTAATAATGTTTGTGCTATTGCTGAAATTAATATTTATATTCCTTTTTTTAAAAAAAGACAGTTGAAAGATAACTCCTTATCCTCACTAGCAAATTTCATCTTTAAAGCTGCTTTCTTCCCATTAAGCCAAGCCCAGGGAGCTGACAACAGCAAGTCCTGCGAGAAGGACAAAATGCACAGAGATATGCTCAGAAAGGTACCTGGAAACATTAATGTGTAAAAGACGCAACCTTCCTGTGAGCCTACAGCAATCTCTCTAATGCGTGTGTTGCTTAGCATGTGAACAGTTGTAATACATTTTAAATCAAGAGAATAACACTCCCTCAGGGAATCTCAAAGGTTAGCATTGCTTCAAACACTTGCAAAGCAAGCTACATACAGCTCACAGGTGCTTGGTTCAGAGCTGAATATAATGCTGGCTTAAGTGTCAGTTAGATGTATTTTACTGAGAAACGTACCATTTATTTCTAGCATCATTAAGGCACAAATGTAAACAGTTAGCAGAACTACAACTGGTAGAATCGTGCTGTCTTACCATTTACATTAATACAGCCCAATGCCATGACATAGTTACTGTTCCATTGGAAGGACTTCCACTTCTATCCATTCACTCCACTCATGCTTCTAGATATTCTAGTGATATTTTTATTTTTTTTTAAATTTCAGTACCATTCCCACACTGCTTTCTTTGGTACATACTTTAACTGAGCCTATGCCTTCAGAAAAAAATGAACTAAACAATTTAATTTGTCAGCTTGAAACTTAGCTTTTTTGCTTTATGAAGACACTTAAAATGAAGTTATACTATTTACTGCTTTTAAGGATCCTTCCTTTCAGCTGTTTTCGATTCCTCACAATACTTTGATACAAATAAATCTTACTACTCTGCCTTTAAAGAAGGGGAAAAAAGGCATAGAGATTAAGTGAGTCTCTCAAGGTGCTGTCAATGGAGGCAAAGGAATAAGAATGAAGGCTACTCAATATCTTGGAACCTTTTCCTAAAGGAAAACTTGGTTTTGATTTTTATTTTTAACAAAAGCATTTTTCTTATAAGCCTGAAGGCAAGAGGTTTCTCTGAAACCATCATGTGCCTTCGGTTTTCAGCTGAAATATTTCCTTTTTTAACGAGGTGGCACAATTTTCTGCTGCATAACAAATCTGGAGATATGTTCTGCTCAGCTATGTTTAGACTTGCAGTTCAATAATCCAGCTTCAGCTTCACATTCGCAAGGTTTGAATTAGCAATGCTCCAATAAAATGCGCAAACACACCCAATGCCCAAATGCCTTCTCTTGCGGATACTGACTGGTGCTCTAGTTTCACCTATTTCCCTGCATGAATGGAAACACTGTTTCAAAAGCAGCCCCTGAGCCTGAGAGCTCAGCGAATGTGACAGGCGAATGAAAAAGCCTGCTGAACCCAACAGGAGACTGCCAGGCTTGATGTGCACACTATGGAAATCTCCTGTACACTCTTGAAAATCACAAGTGCAGAAATTGAACCCATCAGAAATTAAAGAAAGGCAGATATCCTTCTCTTAACAGAGAACAGAAAGAAAATTGAACATCATGTGTGTAAGTTTGGATCCTAACAGCCCAAGCTGGAGAACTATGGAGAACTAGACAATCATATGCGATTTCTTATTTTGACTGTTAAGTTGAACAGCTTTTCAATGCTTCTACAGTGTGTAAAACTGTTATAGTCCCATACCAGACTCAAATGCTTCCACAGTGTGTAAAACTGCTGTAGTCCATACCAGACTCAAATCAGAAATCCTTAGTGCAGTTACAGCAGAGATTACTTCTCATGTTTATTTCCATTGAATTTATTAGGATTATTTTGAAGCAAGATATTATGCACCATAAATAAAGATATCATAATCTAAAATATTATAGGCTTCATGAAGAATTACTCATTCCTTTCTCTCCTAGGTACTGTATGTTCATAAGCAACAAAAAACAGTAGAGATCCCCAGGATTTGCATGAACAGTTTCAAGCATCCCAAAGACAGGAGAAGACATCCAGAACTATCATATCAGTCAAATCTTTGACCCTAAATAAGCGGAATTTTCAAAATCCCTTACGTGCCTCAAAGCTTATATTCTTCTTTCATTTTCCTTCTTCATATGTATTCTGTTGTCCATGAATTATAACAGAAGTACTGCTTCCAGGTCACTTAGCTGATTTTGTAAACCCTTTCTAAAGGCTAGATATTCAAAAAAGCCTGGCAATCAAAGCATCCAAATCTCACTGAAATAAATACAAACTACACCAAACCTCCATGGCTTCCTCCAAAAATCCTGTCAGGAAACCAAAACAGTAAGTGTCAAATGACAGAACTTAAAAAACTTTTTTTTTTCTAATGCACTTCAGTGACCCACTGTAATGAATTTCCCTCAAGAGTAGAGTAGTAGTAGAGTTCACTGTAACTTGGAAAACCAGAAGTTGAGTCAATTGCTGCTTGCAGTAAGAGACCAGGTTAATCACGAGGGGGGAAATAAATATCTGTTTCTTCTTGTACATTAACTTAGTAAAGGCCCCAGCAGGGAATATTCATTATTCCAAATCCATATAACTTTTCTAGAAGTAAATAAGGACACACTGTGTAACTTAGATGGCGGACAGTGAAATACATCAGTAGTTGCCTCTCAGGTAAATTGGCTCTAATATCTCCAACACTTACTTTAATAGTATTACCTTTAGTTTTAACTGTGAAATGTTTCCACCATAAACGATGGCCCCTGACAATTGATGGAGTTTCAAGTATGCATCTCCTCACGCTTGGAAACTGTTAACATGTGCTACGACAGAAGGATTTATGCTAACATGCTGCTAAGAATGCATCCTCTTTTCTAATTGGAATTTTAATTGTCTTTTGCCTCTTTGAAATGACATTCCACATATTTTCCAACGGTTTAAATTAACTTGAACTAAAAAATAAATAAAGCTTACTCAGTTCATTCACGGACATACACATCAACTCTTCTCCAAACTATACCTATAGGACTGAACTGTCCTTTGTCTTAAAATGTGGTTAGAATTCACAATGATTTTAGTAGGAGCTGATTTAGGTAAATGCTGAACAAATCTGGACACCTGACCTCAATTATTCGTCATCAGAATCAGTACAAATTGTCACAGAGAAGAAAAAGAAAGAAAAATAAATTCTCCCCGATTTTTTTAAAAAATCCCATTGCATCTGCTAATGAATCTTCCTAATTAATAAATATTCACTTCCCTGAATACTGTATCTTGGTCAAAGCTGTCATAAAAACTACATGCAGAAGTTGTTAACCTTTAAAGTCTGTCCTTCAGTGCAGTTTAAATTACTTTGTTCATTGTTAATCCAAGGTGCTAAATATCACAAGCGCTGAAATGACCGAAACTGAAATTGGCAACTATCAGAAGACAAAAAAGTATTTTCTGATTTTAGATGCTTAGGTTCTCTTACATATATTTTTTATAGACAAATCAACATAGCACAGTAGAGTCTTTTCTTCATTGTATCTTCAATTGCTGCAGTAGTTGGCCACAGTAAATAGCAGATCTGAGAAAGGTAGTTAGGAAAATGTACTTACTGAATAATGTCCTATGCTACATCAGGTCCAGTGAGAAAAAACAGCAGTTCTGAAGCAAATGATACAAAATGGCACATTTCAAAATGATGTTCCTATTGACAGCATGGATTACGAAGTCACAGTCACAGTTTAACTTCAAACTAAACTGACTATAGCGGCAGGTCCGTATAGCCTCACATTAGAAAGTGTGTATTAGCTAACAAACTGGTAATTCTGTGCCCACTGAAACACTTTCTTTTTGGCCCTCATACCAACCTTCCACAGGATTTTATTGTTCTTAAGTAGATAAATGCACCGAGTCAGTAAAGCACCTCTTACTGAATCTGCAGCAAATTTTCAAGCACTCATCAGAATTCTGTTAAATCACGAAATTGTCTTTAAACTTGTACGGTTCCCGCAAGAAACCAGATACAACAAATTTTAGGTTTATTCAATGACTTACTGTAGCAAGTGAGCAGCTTGTGAGTGGGATGGAGGGTACGAATCTGCTAAATTAATGAGAAATCTCTTTCTCACAGAGTACAGGAGCCAAGTAGGATTCTACCATTAGATAATTTATTTGTGTGTCACTTTATATTAAACAGCTCCCTCTAAAAGGAAAGATACTGAAAAGTATGCATTGGTGTGCAGGTCCTAGTCATAGGCAGCTTGCTCTGGGCAGATGCATGCACCAAGGATCAAATCCGTATACCAGACTGGTGTGGAGTTAAATCCTTCATACCATCAGATGAAAGACATAAAGACGAGGTCCAACAGGAGTAGATATCAAACCTGAATAAGACTTCTGCATTCCAGAATAGGAACTGGGTACCAAATCTTAGACTCTTTTATTAAGTCTTAACACAATCCTTGCAACTTTGACTGCTTGAAGGCTACCAAAGAAAATCACAATACAGCTATCTGAATTTGAGCTGTTGGTGCCAGAGACTTCCCCTCCTGTAATTCAAAGAATCACCAAATTCAGAAGAGCTATGAAAAAATAATTTAAATAGTTCTATTTCTATACATAAACGGTAAGTGTTAAAAAATTCATATGCACTGGCCATTGCTGTCTTCACAGATCTGGAAAACTCTTTCAGAATCTTAAATTGGGAAGAAAATAATATCTTCAAGGTGCATTTGCATGTGGAAAATGGATTCTTGCTGTCAACAGTGAACTTGCCACAGGTGTCTCGGCTACTAGCAAACAGGAAACCTGTGTGTTCTCTTCAGCTGACAGTGTAAAAGCTGTGACACCGCTCTTGGTGCTCTGTGGAAGTGCGGTCACTGTTGCAGTGATGCCACATTGCTATTGTACTAAAAATGGGTCTCCTACAGTAGCAGTGTTTTGCAATAAGCACAAGTATGGCTATCCACAACCACCGCAATGGCTAACGGAGCTGAGAGGTAACACGGATGAGAAAAGTCAGACTAGTTAAAGCACATAAGCGTAACTGCATTACTGAAAGTTACGCTTATAAATGTACAAAGTTTTAGAGAAGAAAAAAATCAGATGAGGCTAAAAATATAAACACAAAAGGAATTCATGCACTACTTGAAGAGAATGACTTTTGACTGCTGCCACATCCATACATTTGCCTTTTTAATTGCTGGCACGTGTTTCCCACTGACCCATACACAGGATGGGCATTAAGGTCAATAACATGACACAAATCATGAGAACTGAGGAGATCATTATGATAAAGTTTCTCCAAAATGCTACTGTTATTTGGAGGATAATAATTTTAAACATCTCTTTGAACAGAGATTACACTATGCTTCCACCTCTGTCATTAAACAAAAAAATGGCTAAAAAGATCAATCACATGCAAAGAGTAGTAACAGCTAGTGCAAAAACCTCGCAAATTTCTTTTTATTACTATATCAATTTAATTCCTTTTATTTCCTCTGTCTCTGGAGGAATAAAGAATGACAGTAAACGAACTATTTATAGTTACAAAAATAGTGACTTCCATCTGCTACAACTTGGAACTGCTGTCCCAACAACTTGCATGCTTGATGAGATAAGAACAGCAGAATACAACTAGGTAACGTGAGTGATGTATAAAGTCACTTTTCACTAAAATACTCTCTAAAAAGAGCCCACTATTATGCCGATCCAACAGTACGTGCTAGGTATACCCAGATAATGAGAAAACTTGAAAATTTTTTGAACATTATCTGGAATATCTTTTCCACTTTGGAAAGCTTTAGAGTACTAATATCTCAGCATTGCCGTCCACAAATGAGTACCTTACTAAGACAAGCAGCAAGCAAGCTTTAATAATAGATAATATTTAAACAATGATATGAAGAGTCTGGGGAAAAAAAAACAAAACACAAAATGAGAATATAGCTGTTCCCATTTTTAGCCTAAATTATCCAAGCAAAAATTAAAATTTTTAGAAGTTCTTATGTGATACCTCATAACATCACGTATCTATTTTTTAATGTAACCCTGTTTTTTTTTTATCTAAGGATCAATTCATGTATCCACTGCAATATAAGGTAGAGACACTATTGTCAAATGAATGTCTCACTGAAAATAGCAACCAGGAAACTGAACCATTCAATGATTTTCAGGAATATTAAATAAATTTTATTCCCAAATGAGCACATCTAAACTTTGTAAACTAATACACTAAACAAATAAGCTTCACACTTTATCTTACCCTGCCTGAGTCTTTCCACTTAGGAAAACCCTAAAAAATTATATCTCTCGGGGCATACTGGGAGAAGTTGCCCTGCTAGTATTTAAATTGTAACTGTGCTTTAGGAAAGACTTTTCCTACCAAATTTTGTCATGATTTTTTTTTTTTTTATGTGGAACAGGAGGAACAAAACCTTATATTTCAATATACCTTGAGGTCTAGCAAATAATTTAGCAGACAAGGTCTTGCAGTGGTACTTAGAAAAAAATCAGAACTTCTCACAAATCCACAGACATATTGGGCAGCTCATCTGTTGCCAGAGGTTTTGTTTATTTTGGTTTTATGAGAGGGAAAAACCATGATTTTAAGTTATACTATGAGTACTTTTATTTTCTCTTCAATCACTGTTAATATTTATTTTTCAGAGACAGACACCACTTTTGAAAGGGACATTCTCTTTTTCTCCTGAACAATTTCAACTGCAAAATGTTTGTCTGACAAGTTGGTGACTGAGAAAAAGCAGAAATTTTAGTTTAAATGCCAACAGATTCTCAGCTTGAGAAGACTCCAAATGATTGTTCCACCGAAACAAAATTAATCATAAAGATGCTCACAGGAAATGTGTTTAAATAATCTGTTCCAGTACAGGAAAATATTTCTTTTTTATTTAATCATTGCAGGCAATCACTCCTAATAAACACTCATAAGTAAGGCAAGGATAAGTAGCATGATGATAAACATCTTTAATTATTCACTGAGGACAATGAGCCCTTCCATCTGCAACAGTTTCAAATGGTTGTGGTCAATCCTATCATCCAACTTTCTACAAGAACTAAACCTGGGCTCATAACAGAATCTAGATCCCTAAATCCCACTGACTGCAAGGGTACTCAGGTTCCCAAATGTTTCTGGCATCTGAGGAGAAATCTCTGCCTTCTAGTGTAACACTAGATATGACTATCTTGACTACACTGAGGAATGAACCACTTATCACATTATGCTCTACTAAAAAAGTCCTCACTTTTCCAATGTGGACAACTCCTCTGTATAGAAGGTTACAAAACATTGTTTGCCCTGCTGACCCTTCAGCACATAGTTATCTTCTAGTGAACTAAAGAGTATGTGAATTAACAAGTTGCAAAAACTGTTGACAGTTAAAGGTAAGACAAGTTTGTTCATATTTTGTCACAATAGGAAAGTTAGAGGCACATGCAGATGACCTACCTGCCTGCAGTCATCGTAAGCATACCCATGCAGAAATTAAGCCTCCTAATCATAGGATTCAACAGTTCCACTTCTCATCATAATATGTGCTTTATTTAGGTATATATACAGTGACACACTCGTGACCTTTAAAGACAACACCCACAGTGCTCTGCAACTTCATTATAGTTTTGAACTCTTACCCATACATTGCTGGACATAGTTGTAACACAACAGGGTTTGCCTGATCAAAAAATGCAGACTCCTTTTTACAATCCATTTTAATTTAGGAGGGATGTGCAGGGCTTATTACACACACATGAGGTTTGCTAAAACAATTTGTACAGATATTTTCTTTCTTTCAGCTATTTATTTTCGCTTGTACACATCTTAGGAAAGGCCAAGCATGAAACTGGAGATGTAAAGCAAGACAGAATTTATTGATATGGCTCTGCCCTAAGAGCTCAATAGGTGTGCAGGAAAGTAAGAAGGGTAAAGGGGATGAATTAGTCATTGAACCTTTAAGCATCAACAAATAACACTTAGAGTGAAGAATGCCTGTTTTGCAACAGTAGGTGTGAGGTGAACACATAAAAGAAAACAGATGTTCCAAAACCCATCTCATAAAACCACCACAGAACCTTTTTCTTACTAGTAATTCTGGGGTAAAAGAACACTAGCAAGTTATTTATTTTACTTAGCATAACATCTTGAGCACTGTACCTACTGTATCAGCTTAAAGGGAAAAGAAAAACTGACAAAAAAATTGATAAAAGGAAAAGCCTTTCTTATCAAGAAGTTACAGTGTTGGTATAAAGCAGCTGTTTTTAGCATAAGCTTAGTATAAGCAATTAAAACATGTGAAATACATCTAATAAACCATATGCACAAAAATATACATAACAGATATTATTACATAAGCAAATTGTTACTTTTAAGGCCCAACTTCTATTCCTAATTCCACTTCTGCGATAATTTTCCTAGATAAATTCTTTCAGTCAGAAACTATCTTTGAGCTAGAAATTAATTAATTTCTTGTTTTTCAGCTACTTAAATTTTAAATGTATACATTCTTTCTGTGTGCCCACATCCATAACCAAATCCATTTTACGGTAGGAGCCACTCAGTTAATAAATCTGATACACCCTGTTGGTAAAGACAAGCGGCTGCAAAACTCTCTAACACTGCCAATGGAAAGCTAGTATTACACAAGAGGATGCAACAATGTTTTTGGACTGAATTAACCTTTTCCAAAAGGTATTAATGTTGCAGTTTGCAAATATGCATTTTTATTATTTGCTATTTTTGACAGATCCAGAAACAGTAATATTACTGAACTTCAACCAGCTTTCAGTGTCCATAGTTCTGGTACTTTGATTTGTTTTTATTTCACCTGCTGCAAGCCTAACCCTAGCATTTTATCACCAACCTATTGCTACATCTTCTGAAGGACAACCTGCAGTATGGTTTGGGAAAAAGAAAAAAAAAAGGTACCATCACTTCTGTTTTCATTTTGTACCTCAGTGAATGCAAGTCTTTTGCTCCTCCTTTAATTTCCAGTGTAGATTGCTTCCATGATACAGACTTTCCAAGTTTCCTGCCTGCTGCTTATGAACAAGAGAACACAGAAGGAAATGTGCAAAATTGTGGCAGCCCAGCACCCTGCCTCTGACCATGGGCAAGACCTAGTGCCTAGTGCAGCGTATAACACCCTGGGCAATCATAAAGGCATAGTTCCCAAATATGCTCCACCAGCCTCCAGACTTTTTAAAAGAGACCATGTAGTTTTGTACCTCGGCTTTTCTTTGTGATTCTTCAAGAACATCATATACAAATGAATTAGTAACCGTTGGTCTTAGCAAGACCAAGAAAGCAAGGCAAGGGAATTTTGTCTCCTGCAGACCACATCAAAATGCCGCAAAAATGTCTTTCCTGAGGAAGGACATTGGGCCTACTTGCTGCTGCTGTCAAAAACGACTGTACCTGCAGCACAGGAACAAATCTGTGCCTCGGGCTCAGTGGCTACAGCTCACCATTGGAGCACAAAAGTGACTGCTGGAGGGGACATGGCAAGCTTTTCTATCTACTGCTCCTGCTGTGGCATTACTAACCCTTCAACAGAGGGTGGGTAACAAGTGTTGGCACCGCTTAAAACTGCATCAACCACAGCCAAAGGAATAATGGTGAAATTTGACATCACAGTAAGACCATTGCATCACTGAAAGTGGCTTTGGGCAGAAGCAGCTTTGATCCCTGTTCTGGCACAGGCAGATAGATCCAGACAGACTGAAATCCAGGGGCTATACACATGGAGTGGCATTTCTCATATCTCGTATGTCAGAAAGACATTTTAAGACACATACCGCTTTCTGTCTTCAACAAAAACTTCATAAAAAACATTTCTGTCCTGGGTTCGACAAGGACAGGGTTAATTTTCACTGGAATCCAGGAAGGGGCACAGCCGGGTGGGCTGACCCAACCTGGCCAAACAGAGCCGGGTATTCCATATCATGTGCCGTCATGCTGGGTTCTGGTGGGGGGGAGTGGAGCAGCGGGAACTCTCTCGCGGCTCGGGAGCGTGCGGCAGCGGTCCAGGAGAGCGGCTCTCTGGGTTGTGCGGTTTGTATTGTGTTTTCCCCTTATCTGTATCGTTGTTGTTCCTGTTCCCTTTGTTTGCTGTTCTGTTAAACTGCCCTTATCCCAGCCCACCAGTTTCTGCCTGTTTCTTTCCATTCTCCTCCGCACCCCAGAGGGGGAGGGGCGGCCGCGTAGCACTTCTGTTGCCGGCGCAGCCAAACCATAACAATTTCCAAAATCATCACCTGCATTTCAGCATGGCACAGCTTCCCTCATGTGACAAAAGTTCCTTAGTAAGCTATCATCTGTAAATGTCCACTTGCTCTTTTCTTTATTGGGTTTGCGTGGAAAGGCTTTGGTAGCGGGGGGCTACAGGGGTGGCTTCTGTGAGAAGCTGCTGGAAGCTTCCCCCATGTCTGGTAGAGCCCATGCCAGCCACCTCCAAGATGGACCCACCGCTGGCCAAGGCCAAGCCCATCAGCGACAGTGGTAGCTCCTCTGGGATAATGTATTTAAGAAAGGAAAAATCTGCTGTGCAAAACTTCTGTCAGAGAGAGGAGTGAGAATATGTAAGAGTACAACTCGGCAGACACCAAGGTCAGTGAGGAAGGAGGGCGAGGAGGCGCGCCAGGCACCGGAGCAGAGATTCACCTGCAGCCCATAGAGAAGACCATAGTGAGGCAGGCTGACCCCTCACAGCCCGTGGAGTTCCACATTGTAGCAGACATCCACCTGCAGCCCGCGGAGGACCCCACACTGGAGCATGTGAATGCCTGAAGGAGGCTATAACCCCATGGGAAACACACGCTGGAGCAGGCTCCTGGCAGGACTTGTGACCCCATGGGGGACCCACACTGGACCAGTCCATTCCTGAAGGACTGCACCCATGGAAAGGACCCAGATTAGAGCTGTTCTTGAAGAACTGCAGCCCATGGGAAGGACTTACGTTGGAGAAGTTCATGGACAACTGTCTCCCACGGGAGGGACCCCACACTGGAGCAGGGGAAGAGTGTGAGGAGTTCTGCCCTGAGGAGGAAGGAGTGTCAGAGCCAATGTGTGATGAACTGACCGCCACCCCCATTCCTCGTCCCCCTGTGCCGCTGGGGGGGGGAGGTAGAGAAATGCAGAGTGAAGTCAGGCCCAGGAAGAAAGGAGGGGCAGGGGGAAGGTGTTTTTAAGATTTGGTTTTATTTATCATTATCCTTACTCTGATTTGATCGGTGATAAATTAAACTAATTTCCCCAAGTTGAGTCTGTTTTGCCCGTGACAGTAATTGCTAAGTGATGTCCCTGTCCTTATCCTACCCATGAGCCTTTCATCGTTTTTTTTTTCTCCCTTGTCCAGATGAGGAGAGGGAGTGATAGAGTGGCTTTGGTGGGCACCTCGCATCCAGCCAGGCTAAACAGCAACATCAGCCCACATACCACCAAAGAGTAGAAGAGTTTATGGTTTGAAGCTCTCAGAGAGGCAAACAAGGTTGTGAGGAATTCTTCTCTCATTTCCTAACAACTTCTGTACACCTTTATATACAAGAAATTATCTCTCTTCTTTTGAAGTTTCTACAAAGCAAACAGCATTTCCAGAGAATGGAATAATCCAGTTGTACTACTTTTAATTAACTGCAGAAATTATTTATTATTTTGCTGTACTACAAATAATGAGAGCTATGTATGAAATGAAAGCCATGTAAAATAAAGCTTTTAATTTAACTCAGTATTATTCCTTCAGCATAGATTTTTTAAACTCATTGATACCATTGTAAAAACAAACAGCTAGCTTTTACAGAAAGATTCTGTAAACGGAAGCAGCACATATACATCTCAAGCAAGACCAGAGTCCTATTGTCGCAGGACTTAAGTCATGGCAAGGAGCCACCTTTATCTGAATAACTTCTAGTTTGGTAGCCAAGATGATACACAGACACAAAAGTGTAAAGCAAATTCATAAAGCAAATCAGGGGCAAAATAGTCGCAGACACCTGATTCACCTTTGCATCCAATTAAATGCTCTGCCCTCCTGCCTCTAGCCCTCACTGATCAGCCTACTGCTCAAGAGGGTGTTCCAGGACTGTACTGCCTTAGGAAAGTTTATTACAATAACTAAGACAACTAGAGCAGAAACTCCCAGGGAGCCAATGCAGCTTTCGCAGAGAGGTGTGAATGACCCACTGCCCAACCACACAGCAAGGTGGCCACTATGTGGACCCTGCTATGCCCCAGGAACCCTTTTCAGAATAAACTGAGCTGGAACTAAACTGTAGGAAAAGGTCATGTGAAATTACTTCATAATATCTTTTCACTCTGTGTAACACTTCAAACATTGGTCTGGTCTGCTAGGAAGAAGTTGATCCACCAACAATCTCCAGTAGACCTTATTTTCAGTCAGCAGTCACACCCACAAGCAGAACGCAGCCTCATCACTCTTTGCTCTCTAGCACAGGGATTTTACAACTGCATCTACTTCTATCTCCAGGCTGACATCCTACTCAATATTTATTAACTTCTGGCTAGCGAGTGCATGTTGCCCTTGTACGTCCTCCATCCCATGTTATTGTTATTCTATGTTTCTTTACATGGAACTGGAAATCCATCTATCCAACCTGAAGCCAAGCCTGTATAAATCACTCCAAAGTTCATTGCTTTCTTTGGTAGTTCCAACTCAACAGTGGATTTCATCACATTTCAAGTTCTTTCTCTTAAGGCTTTAAACACTTACCAAACAAAATCCTTCTTAATAGTTTCCTATCCAGAAAAAAATCAGCTTACCTCCCTTGTATCAAACTATGTCCACTCACACACTTTCTGGCTGCTAACCTCTGACGTGGCCTTCAGTCCTCTGCCACAATTTCTAACTTTGAACTTTAGTTAAAGACTGAATCCCAAACAAGTAATCAAATAACTTCCCCCACTGTCAACCCAGAGAGAATAGAAATCTCTTAACGTATCTGCACAGAGCTTACTACATAAAATCCTCCAAAATTTCAGGGGGAAAAAAAAAAGGAAAAGAAGAAAAATTACATGTCGCAAATCGTTCACTGCCAGAGATGTCTATCAAAGGGATCACTCTGCAAGCTCCAGATGGCAGGTCTCCTACAGGAAGCAGCTGGTCCTTTGGCAGCATGTCCTCAAAAAGTGCCAACAGCTAAGTCCGTCTGTGGTAATTCAGGGCCACCACAGGAATTTGATGCTGCAATTATTTCAGCTGTACAAGCTAAGCCTTTGCTCTTCAGGGACCAGAGATGGTAGCCAGACCCCCTGCTTTGTCACATACCACCCACCGTGCCAGAGCTGCTTTCTTCTCTGTGAAGGGGCACACGAGTGTACCATGTGTTTTGAACCACTTTTAACATAACTACCAAAGTAGGTAAGCTTGATTTATTAATTGGGCCACTGTCTGCAATTTCTTCAAGCTGTGACATATGTAACTGTATGTGTAAAATGGCTAGCAAACCTATGGTACTAAGGTATGTAAGAAAAAGCATAGTACATCAACTTTTACATACAATGGATGATACCCTGAATTCCTTATTTGATTTTATTCAGCCCTTAAGCGGAAGAATTCTTGTATTTTAAGTTAAATACTACTTCACTTAATACCATTTCTAAACTTAATATATTCCATACCTAATAAGTTAACACTAAATTGTTTTTGTTTTCAAATTTCTCTTAATTCTGACCAGTATATTTTGTGCATAAATTCAGCTTATTTCCTCCTTTCCTTCACTCTCCCACAGTCCTCTAGAGTCACCTTAGGACAGGAGACAGGTAAATTGCTTTCAATCACACTTTTAAAGCCAGACAACATGTAGCTCCTCTCCCTTCTGTATAAAACTCTCCTCAGCATTTTTAAGATGCTGATCAGCGATTCCTCAGTACAGTGTTCGTAAGATGACCACTTAACTTCTCCAAACAGCAGTTAAACTCAGTGGGTGTTCAGCAGACTTGTTCTGCATTAGTGTGCAATATGCTCACCATTCATAGCACAGATCTTCCTACACCAGCTACACCGGTTAACAGAGAATGCAATTCCCTAAAAAGCAGCACACCTTCTAACTTATGTAAATACAGTAATAGCTTAGGAAACAGCCAATGACACATAATGTCAAGATTTCCAATCAGACTGCAAAGCTCTGATCGCTTCACACATCAGTGGCACCAGCTGTAGTCCAATTAAACTCAACAGTGCACAGGTGTTCCCAGAAATGAGTAACAAAAGCAAACTTCCCTTTAGGGTTCTGAAAAAAATTAGAGTTCTTCTTCAGGTCTCCAAACATCAAACAGATTGAGGAAATGGGGAAAAGAGAGAAAATTACATACAGAGGAACAACAATAATCTGAATTATAACTTAATTATATTTAACATATATTTGTACTAGACAATACATATGCTCATGGATTACCTATACAGCTCAAAACTTGTGAAATATTTTAGGACCTTGACATGAAAGCCCACTTTTGTTTTAGCTCTGTGTTAAAGGAATTCTTCTAACTTGGGAAAATAGCACATATCATCCAAAAGACAAAATGTAATATTTCTAAATAATATTCTAAAGCTTCATCTGTCATTGACATTTAAAAGCTATCTGCAGCAAAGACAATTTGGGGTAAAAGTAACTCAACTAACTGTCTACAATTTTTGGCAACATTTTCATGCGTCTGTGAACAGACTGGAATCAATTCACGTAAAATATCAAACAGAAAATGCAACCACCTCAGTTTAAAAACTTGAAAAAGCTCACAAATGCAATATTCCAAAGACCTAATTAAAAGATGAAAACAAGGAAAAGAATTCTATGGAAATGTATTAATTAAAAATACCCCACACTAAATTCACCTTAGAATAACCTGTTTGATAAAGAAATCCACTTCATTTTCATGCTAAGAAATTAATCAAGCTGAAGATTTGGAGAGTTTCATTCATCAGTAAAACATTAATTCATTACACCAATAGACTTGCTCTGAAAAAATGAGCAAATGTATGTTTATTAATTAAACTACTAGGGAGCCAAGATACTACAGTACAGTTGTCAGCATGTAAGATTCATAGATTAGCATTCTCTTATTAAAAATAAGAGCACTTATACTGAGTAATTGATCTTATTTTCTTAATAGAAGCTCTCAGAGAAGCACTGGGGCTGTACAGAGAGAACAAACAATAAAAATTTAATTACACTATGAATGACAGTCTTTTCAACTGGAGGCAATATTTACTTTTATTGATATGACCAGCCAATATAATGAAACATCACTGGCAGATGGTCAATTGTCTTATAAATTATTCTAATACACTAACTGGCACCATAGCAGATTTTCAGCTCATAAAAAAGATAATCATTAGCGATACCATTAATGCTTACTCACTGAACACAGAATTTGTTTGTAATTTTTTAAGGCAACAATGGTCCTAAAAAATGGATAGGTCAAAAAAAGAGAATCAGGTGTTCAAAAACTCAGGACACTCAAAATAATCAAAGTTCATAATGCAGCTGCATTTGGTAGACCATGGGACAACATCAGCTCCTAAAATAGTCATTACAACTGCAGTAAGATAATCTGGAATATTTTTGGTCCTGCAGCTTCTAGATGGGTAGATAGAACCAGCTCATTCAGAGGTGCCATTTTTAATAGTTTTTCTTACCTGACACATTATCAGTTGAGAAAGATAAAGAATGCACAAGCACATTGCTCTTCAATTAATTAACATAGGAGTGAGAGAAGGGAGCTGACCCAAAAAGAGATTTCACAAGCCCTCAGACGTCGTTTGGAAAAGTTGTGATTCTGGCTAATAGATCTGATGTACTCAGCCAAACTGTGATGTTTTACAGGTTTATTTTAAGTTAAAATTTAAGCAATAAATAAGGTTGGAGAAACAATGCCTTGTGAACTAAAACTGGAAAATGGATCACTGACTCTCTGGGACCAGAAACCTGAATCTTATGCTTTACTTTTATTACGTCAGTGTGTATGGATGTTTACTGCCCCATTGCCCACTGCATCATATCAAAGCATTTCCAAAGAGAGAAAAAGAGACATAAAACTCCACACACAAGCTGAAAAATCTATTCATGTAAATTCTTTTCATTTACTCTGGAGAGACACACTCAGAGACAGGATTGAAGCTTTCTGTGCTGAGCTCAGATCACATTCTTCCTTTGTAAACAGCTGATTCGAATCGCAGTACTTACATAGGAAAAAGTTTTTCAAAGCAATAGGCATTCATATTTTTTTCAGACTGCATGTAGAAATAATGATCCCTGTCTAGCACTCTTAATAGGATTGCAGATGTTGCTTGATGACAATTGCACATGTGAACAACTTTTTTTGGTTTGGTTTGGTGTTTTTTTTTTTTTTTTTTTTTTAATTAGGGTTGCATGGAAATAGAAACCTGAATGCGAAAATCTGCAAAGTTTGTCTGCAGGTGTTGCAAGACTTTATCCATTGCATTGCTGATACAATCTGCAGGCCAGTCAGAGACCTGGCTTTTCAAGTAGCATTTCATAAGCTTGGCCCTGTTCCCAGCCCAGTGCCAAACTTCAGTCTTACAAACTATGGAAAACCAGTGCTGTAGACATCTCAGAACTTTCTGCCTAGGTCCAGTTTGAAAAAGAGACTTTTTTTTTTTTTTTTTGAGTAAAATTTCTGTCTTTACAGGACTACTGTGCCTTCACTAAGACTCAAATGGTCAAAAGCATGGTAAATCAATCACAAAGGTGAAAGCCAAGAGATGGACACAAGATGCCACAACAATTGTCATATGTAGTGATAGTTTTGCTATTCATAGTTTGGAAAGACTGGTACACTGCTGAAGAGATGCAGCATTTCAAGTCTGCTTTCTGAAGTCACTCTGAATTAACAGTTGTGGGACAGGTCTTTTCTAAAAACACGGTTAATATTTGGGAATAAATGGACCAAAAGTGACAAAGAAAGGAATTAATTATTTTAACCTTTGAACTCACTACTTTTTTTCTTGGTACCCTGTAAACCTAATTAATGCACTCTGGACAGTGCATGGAGCGGACTTTTTCAGAGAGGAACACACAGACACTTTGTTTTCCTTCTTTGCTAGTTCATCAGATTTTTATAAGATGTCTGTAATCAAGCCTAGACTTGGTAGACCATCAGGTTACAAAACTCCATGTGCAGATGTGCCCTTTGGCATTTTCACTAAAAGTATTTTCCAAAAGGTTACAAGCTTTAGGAAAACACACACTAAATAAAAGCTACAGGTAGCCTTAAGTATGTCACACTTGTTGTCTGACAAGTATTATACTTGTGATATAAGTATAAAATTTATACAAAAGTTGTATTTATAAAAGTTGTATATTTCACAATATAACTTCAGGCAGTATCTCATAAACTCAAATTATTTTGTGGTTGCTGCGTTTTTTTGTCACAATCCCTGAGCAAGGGGCAAAGGCGAGATAGTAAAACATAGCTCAAAACAATTTAGTCATGACCCTCCCAGGCCCAAGAGATTAAGTGATTAGTATTAGCCTTACTGTGCTACAAAAATTTCTCAATAAGAGACTAAACAGAAGCAAGTTCCACCATCAAACATAAATTTCAGGGAACAGTGGAGCCTTAATAAACTCTTAGTTCCTTCTAAAGACATACAGTATCATGGCAGTTTCATCCTTAATTTCAGGAACAACCTACTAGTTTCTCCTAGTTTCATTCCACTGGTCCGGAGGGCTTTTCTACAAAGGCTGGATATGAAACGGAAAAAAAATAAAAATATAAAAATCTTTCCGACTGCAAGTATAACCAAGGGAGAACTTGATTTCAGAAAGCCTTGAAAAGCATTAAAATGTTATAATGAGATTTTTTTTCTCTTCCTTATACAACTGTGGATAATCGTCTCAATTACAAGTCTCTTTTTACATATAGTCATATGTAAATTCTTAAAATATTGATATGGTCAGACCTGGTTAATTCAAGCTAGTTTTGATTCTCATTAAGATTTTACAGAGAATGAAGCATTTATGGTATAATGTCATGTAGACTTTGTGGCACATGGAATACACAAAGTGTGAATTAGGTGGGAATACAACAGCAACTGAATTGCATTAGAAATAAAGAGAATATCTGATGGGCAGAAAACAATTTTCTCCTGTGCTAATGGTAAGGCATGGAGACATGGCCAGCCAACCTCTCCAGAGAGTTTACATGCGAGTCAGACTTTGGTGTCCCTTTCTCATCTGCCACCTTCTTTGCCCAGTGGGCACCACCAGTGTCTATCAGAACACCTCTCTGCACTTCACACGTGCCTCGTGGGGTGAATATGACCTCTCAGGTGGCCCATTTCAACTGCAGCCATCCATCACCGCTGTACAACAGGGCTTGGGCTCTAGGCCGCACAAACCAACAACATGGTAAACCTAAATGTACTTTTAAATCTATAACGAAATGAAGTAGTTCAAAGTAACTGCATTAAAAAAACACTTTACAAAGTCATCACTTCGCAGAGTGGCAGTAGATGCACTGTAGCTTTAGATCAATGTAAGATCCAATACCATTTAATCCAGAAGAAACACGAGCATGCAGTAATTGTGACAACGATAATAAATGTGTTCTTGAGAAGCACTGAGAAGAAGTGACTGTTTCCAGGCAATTGTAAGTTGTCTGTACTATCGGAGACTGCAGACCAGCCAACAGCAGCAAAATATCTTATGAGTAAGAAGTTCAATGAGGAAAAATAAGCAAAAACATTCAAGAGCTCAAATCTAGTCTCAAGATATTCAGCTGAAGCATTACTATGATGAAAGCTGTTCTTTACTATCAGAAAATTGCCTAACCTGAGACTCAGTGACAAAATACAAACTTTGGCAAAGATTATCAAGTTTTTTTTTTCTTATAGAATTCAAGTTCCCAATGATGAATAAAGACGTTCACAAGAAAATTCTTTGTTACAGAATATCTAAGCTGGAAAATCCAAACAATAGCAGAGAAAAAAACACCCTCCAATCACATTCCTGTAACATGACATCTCCTGACAAAAAAAAAGAAAAATATCTATGAATATAAATCGAATATTAAACACAGTAGATAATAGAGCCTGCTGGTCTACATTATGACCATGCACTATTATCCCAAAGTATTTGCAAAAGCACAGGAGCATCAAGAAAGGGAAGAGAAACATTCTTACTAATGTTATTAGTACTACTAAAATGATGATTACATCCCAGAGGGAAACAGCAAATACTATCTTTACCAACAGGCAAGTGCAAGCTACAGAAATGTTTATTTGTAATGAACTTATTGCATTTATTTAAAAACAAAATTAGGTAGAATAACTTTTCTTAGTATTTCTGAGTTCTTGGAAAAGATGCCTCCTTCTGGGTTCCAGCAACAGGAATCAGAAGTGCATTAAGTCTTACACACAATCTTTTAAAATCAGCAAATTTGTGATTACATCCAAGTTTGCCTGTTACAGCCATTTACAGATCTGTGGTATAGAGCACATATGTACACTGCGAGTTCCATGGGATTGCTTAAATGAAATGACACAACTCCAGGAAGACAGAGGCTTTCTCTCCAGCAGAAAAGAAGTCTGCTCCCAGCCTGAAATGATGAAACCAGAATTTTCCTGATCATACCTTTGTCCTTCAACTATCCTGTTGTCTTTTTGGCAGCAGAGAAGATGAACACATCCTCCCACAACACGAGACTACACCATCCGTTTGAGTAATAATCAAAGAGTGGATAAATGGTTCCTTTTTTACTGTACTTCAGAATCAAAGTTCTTAAAAATATAAAAATCGAAGACTATAACTTACTTTGGGCATACTAAGTACAATTACAGTTGAAGGCACTTCCGGGCCTTACAGCAGAGTTAAAACATAACTCTTCAATCTGTTTCACAAAAGGAGCTTGATAACTTATCTCCCTCATTTCTGAGTGTGGCAACACTCTACAGGTCTACAGAGGTTAACAGAACTGGAGACCAAAATTTTGCAAACCCTCCTTAAGGAAAAAGCTATGCTGCTTCTACGGTTTAACTGTGATGAGGTAAGGAGAATTTTATGGTGACACAGGACTTTTCACTCGCTCTTTTACTTCTGATGAACACAGAGTGTATAAATAGTAAATAAATCATAGGTCTCCATTATTTATTATGCTGCAACCTGGAACTTCCTTCTCTGATGTCAACAGAAAAGTAACTGAAATATTCACAAGTGTCCTAGTTTACAATATTGACTACAACTGTAGCATATAACTACAACTCTAGCATCTAACTACAACTGCAACCAAGCTCTGCTGGTATTGATTAGCAGGTGGAAGTCTTGGCTTGAGGAATCCTGATGCATGGTTCCGTCCAAGAGGAGCAAGGCAGCATCAGAGGAAGAATGTTCTTCATGAAGGCACTACTGCCCAGCTGTTTTGCACGTCCTCTGGTTTCACTGGGTAGTACAACAGTCATGAGGCCAAGCTTTCTGCAAACCCTCCACCTGGTATTTTGGACACCAAAACAAACCAGAGCAATTTCACTACCATTATAATTTGTATTCCTATCAAAATAGAAATGGTAACATGTTTGGAAGCAGAGGTCTAGCCTCATCAAGAAATGTGCAAACATATTTCCCGTCGTATGCTAAGCAGTATGTACGTATGCACTTCGTAAAGGAAGAGCTGACTAAACCTTTCTTACAACACATTTCTTATTTGTGTCTAAAGCTGTGGCTGTGTGATGGAATACAAAGTCCAGTGGAGATTCTGAAGTAGATACAGGTCTGTACTTGAATAAAATATTCCCCAAAGTTAAGGCATTACTCAAAATTAAGTTTTCTGATTGAGTGAATGTCTTGCATGACTTCTTTGAGAAGGCAGAACAAGAGATGTTTAAACAAAACCAGGAGGCAGTATCAATTATTTCTTGCTTTTTCATTGACTAGAAAATGAATAACCCTCCCTTCACAACTGTGTGAGTGACAGAGGAGAAAGACGGAATTCTGTTGAATGGCAAAGAGACTCTGCTACGGACACACAAAGTTAATACAGAAGCTTGAAGATAATAGTAAAGGACTCTTAGGAAATTCTGTATTAAGGCTACAAATTAGGCCACAAAGACAATAGTGAAATGTCCAGTAAATGACTAGAAGATACACTAGTGAAATTAATGAGAAAAATGATGTCATCACTGTCAAAATACATAGCTAGAACTTCTATGTAATTAAGCAAATAATTCAGAGAACATATTCTTCAGATTTATGGGACAGACTCATTAAAACCTTGTGAACAATGTGCCAAATTAGTGACAGAAATTATATTAAAATACTGGAAATACATTCTTTGTGAGTTTTGAGAAAAGTAACTATCTCTAGGGTAATATACAGAACTGCATGTTCCTTTTACAGCTTCTTTGTCTAGTGGTTAAGGCTGCTACTTGTCAGCTGGGAGGACAGGTCCTCCATCCAATTATTATTATTATTACTACTACTATTATTATTAAATCAAACCTTGCTTTTATAAATTATCCAACGGTAGCAAAAGAGGCAGCCTCTCAGATCTGAATAAAAGACAGACATAGGTCTGTAGCTGATGTGCAATGAAGTAGATCTGAAAAAAGAGTAGCAAGCACTCGAGTCATCTGTAGGACATTGTTGGTATGAGAAATCTCACAAAGCATAGCAGAGGATGTTACGGGACTTCTGCTGAATCAGATGGGGAAACCGGCTTCTTTCATATTGAACCTGGTTAGACCAGAGATGGTCAAAAAGGAAAGGACTAAATTCAAGTTTGAAGTTTTTGCATGTCCTACTAAATGAAAAGGACAAAATACTACTGACAAAGTGTCTTCCAGAAAGAGTGTAATTTATTTTTAAAAAAGCAAAGATTTTAAAAATGTATAATGGGATGTCACTAATTCTACTTCGACCTTTTTAGAAGAGGCTTACTCTTTTACCTTGGTTATCCACGTTCAACAGAATGGCTGGTATAAGCTTGGTGCTACCTGCAAGTCCCATTTGTAAGCCTCCCTATTTTGGTCCCTGGACAGACTGGCTGTAGGCCTGCCACGGCTCTTAACAACCGTGATGACTCCCAGATCACCTAGTAATGCAAACTTGGTAAACACCTGACATGAGTCCAAGACCATATTATAGGTGGAATGCACAACATAGAAGAATAGGTAGTTTTAATGTCTTTATATGCCAGTTAAGGTCAGGCCATACCTGAAACCACATGAAGCTTCCCATGTAAAAGTACCCTGTCAAGACTGAGTCAAACAGAGCGAGCTTATACTGGATCAGTAATTTACATGATATAATTAAGACATTTCTGATTTGTACGCTAAGAGGTCCATGCACACTACTACAGGTCTGCTATCCAGAATTCCACAGTTCAGTGTCTGCTTGGGCAGGGATGTTTAGCTCCTGGCATCATCTACTTTACAAAATGAATTTTCCTTCACTGGTCACCACCACCCCCGAACCACTCAATTTTCTGTCTTGACGAGAGAAAGGATCTGCAAATGAAGAAAGATTCACCATTCAGCCCCCCACCCCCAAAGGATTTAGTGTGATGAGACATGTAGAGGTTCTAATAGACCGTGAAAGAAGTGTGGGCTAAACTTACTGTGTAGTATTGATCCACTAGTGCCAGGGAGATTATCATGCAAGATTACTTGCCTGGCTGCTAAGTTCTCACGATATGGAAGATTTCAGATGAAGTGAGTGAACTGGGAAAAAATTCAACCTTCCAACTGACTCTCCACTGTGCATTTAGCAACCCTGTTGCAGTAAAACTTCACACACATACCACATAGCCTGATTTATCTTCGGAGCTTCACAAATATAAGAGAATTTCACCATTGTAGTTTCACTCCACAGCACATCTTAATTTTTCTTTATAATTGAAGCTAAAGATTTTAGCTGGCACAGAACTGTGTACTATTTCTAAGGAGAAATCTCCATGACCTTATCCTACTTAATTTGTATCGTACCACAGCTGAAAACGTAAAAAGAAATAGATATAGGAAATATGCATATTTATAGATTACAATCACTTTTCTGATTACTATTTAGAATGAAATTCATGTTGACAGTCATAACAGTCAGTAACCCTGTTTTACTGAAACTTTAATGAGGAACTTGTGGTTGAAGTTGGTACTTCTGCATTGTAGCCGGTTGCAGTGCTAAAATGTAAAGCACTGACTGATTGCTGTCTAATTACAGACCCAGAAACAACTTTATATGGCTACAGAATTATTCCCCTAGGTGTTCACAGTGTAGACCTATTTCAAGAGAAGTGCTTAACTTGTGCCCTGTATTTGACATAAAATTTTTGTGTTTGACAGTTTGGCATTAGCACTAATTCACATCCGGAAGAAGCTTTCCCAGCTATCTTCGCAACAAAAGCTTTGTGTCATGCCTCTCAAAATCATTTAGTAATTTATTTTGATTTCCAGTCCTTACTTGCTATTGAAGCCAAAAATTGCATCAAGAAACATGGTGGTTTTCTGAACATGTAAATGTTAGCTGAAGACAAGAAAGAAATCATTGATTCACTGCAACTCAGTTGTGAATGGGTAGAAAGTTCAGTGTGCATGCTGTGTGTCACCTCTTACTCAAAGCATTTTAAAAAATTAACATACACTGTATAGTTATTTACAAATTCAGTTACCCTGTAAGGGTGTGAGCTCTTTGAAATCCTACATGACCTCCACCTCTTTTCCAATACAGCAAACGGGCAAGGCGAAGTTCGAACTGTGTAAAACTATGACTCTTCCCTCCAGCACGAAGGTGACATAAAAGAGGAGAGAAAGAAGTAGAATGAGCCAAGAGTGAGGGAAAGGCATGAGGAAATTGGTTTTTCATGGAGAAGAGGAAAAAGGTAGATGGTTGTTTCCAATGGCTTGATTTTGGAACTATTTTATGAAATCTTTGCCTACAGCTTTAGATTATCTGACTTCCCGAAATATTTAAACAACAACACAGACAAGCACCAGTTCACTGGGACTAGAATTAATAGAGCATTAGTGTGTCACCAAGATCTGCAAATCTAAATTGCTCCCAAGAACACAAAAAGCAGATTTTAGTAACAAAATATTCTCTTATTACTCACAGATATTTTAATAACATTGTAAGTACTTAATATATGACTCTTACTAATATCTTAATGCAGTTCTTAAATTGGTACATGAATTCAAGGGAAAAATGACACAATGTAGTGCATCTGTCTTTAAGGACACTTTTTCACCTGTTTTACACTGTATAGACTGAATCATTGTTTATTAACACATCTATTATTTATTTCTTAATGCCTTATTAAACAGCTCATCTTCTTACTTAACTTTATCACACACGTTTTAACACCCCCACACTGTGAGGTCTATTAAAGATTTTGTTAAAACAACACAACAGTAAAGTATATGGTTTTCCTTGGTGTATACTTTAAAAGCCAGTCTCAGGTTTGTCTGATTATTCTGTGTTTTGTGCAAATAAGCCATAAAGCTCCCAAGGAAAATTTCACATTTCCCAAAACACTTTCAACTCATTTTTCTAATCTGAAATTGTAAACCTAATTTGAGAAGTGTATGGTTTCAATACCACTGATGTGTATAATGAATTTCCTTCATATTGAAAATTATTCTCTTTCATTTTTATAATGAATAGCCTATTGTATTTATTGCATATTACATTTTTGTTTGTATCTCAGTATGTTTTGCTTCATATAAAAATAACATTTTCACTACCCTTTTAAGAGCTCAGTACATTTTCTTAAGAACTTGGTTGAGTGAACAGCTTAAAAAAATGCTGAATATTTGAAACAACTAGCCATTCCCATTGCATTCTGTACTGCTGAGTGTCCTGTAAATCTACAGCTTTCACTGTAAATTTGCACAGTTCAGTAAATCTTTAAAATTATACCATTATGTTTGCCTCTCTTCTGCTTGCCACAGAAGACTGCATTACAACTCAGATAAGAAAAAAACAACTGGTCTTGACTACTAAGCCCACTAAGACAGATTTGCATGGAGTAGTAGCACTGGTGCCTGCAGTGCTGTCACAACACTCCTATTTTGGTCTTATTCAGTGAGTTTTAATCCTGGCAGCTTGGCTGAACTCTCATTTAAACCTAAATGATGTACCTCCATGGTCCTTTGCACAATCTTATTCTAAGTTTGTATGTACTTCTTAAAGGAATACTTTTTTTCCACTTCTGAATATGTAAAATCACATTGGTTTTGTGACTGACAATGAAGCTGGTTAAACAAGTTTCCCATCTGTCTGTTCCATGACTGCTTGCTCCTATCTTCATGAATGTAAAAATTTCTCTCTACCTGAGTTGTGCCATTATAATTTCTGGCACAGCTGCTCTGTGTGAATATTGTGAGTGGTGAGCATGGGAGAAAGCAGTAAATTTTCCCCAAATAAAGTTTTAATCATGTTGATCCTGCCTAAACTCAGTCACCTCATCCTTCAGGAAATGATCTGAACTTGCAACCAGAAACACCCGTGGCACTATTCTTAACTTAAAGTACACATTATTACCAAAAACCAGAATGTCCCGCTGAGGAGTTGGAGACTTGGGGCCTTGGATACAGGCAGCCTTGCCCATGCTTGAAGATCTCTGGTAGCATCATGCATGTGGATCCACTCTGCTCCGGTTGAAAAAATCTTGATGGCTAATTAGCAGTGTGCATAAATCACTTCTGTGGGAGAGATGTATTTTGGAACTCATAATTGGCATACTGTCTAGCTTTGATTTGCAGTTATATTGCATGACAGACATATAGCTGGAAAGAAGAGAACATGCAATGCCTCAGCCTACTGTAGCAGCTTCTTAAATAGCTCAGGCGAGTGGAAATGGAAATAAAGTGATTATTCCAATTATCAAAGGCTCACAGGAATACCTTGAGCCATGAGAAATTTACCCTCATTTAATAAACCACTTGAAATTAGAACTGTAAAAAACAGCAAGACAGCCAAGAGCTCTATCAAGTTTAACTGACCTAACTGCAGCAGCGCAGGGCAGCAGCATGTACCAAGCAAACGGGGACACGTTCCCCTTCCCACTCTGTGCTGACAAACACCAGTTAAGATCTCTAAAAGACTCTAACTAGACTTGAAAACAAGAATAACATTTAAATTGACTTTGAATATAATTTATCTGTTGTTTAGATTTACTGAAACACACTGCCCTTTGCTTCTGTCCTCTGGCGTTTGTCCATTACAGTGGTGTGCCAAAAGCGAATAGTTTCATTAAAATCTGAAACAAAAGGGGCTGATGCTCTGAGTTACAAAAATTAATCTTTTTTAAAAATACTTGTTAACAGACAACATCTGATCACCATGATTCAGTGTCTGCACTTAATTCCATTAAGCATTCATACTCCCAGCATTTCAAATTCACCCACAAGCATATTTTCAGAGAAACTTGAGTAGTATTTTCCCTATAAAATAAAATTATAGATAGATTTGATAGCTTGGTTTTCCTCAAAATTTCAAGTGTATAGACTTTCAGCTGCTTCATGAGTGGGAGAGATCTGCATAAATCCAAAACAGCCTCATAAGAAAATCCCGTCAGATTTTTAATGATCTGAGGGGAAAAAATACTTACAAATCTCACAATTTCGTCATAGAATAACATTCGTATATAGCCTGAATATAACAATATACTGTCTAATGAAAAACTACAGTATTAATTATACGGCATTCCACTGTTATGAAAAAATGTTTATTATATGCCCTAGAAATCAAACAAAAGAAGCGCTCATAAAACCAGAAAGTGTTTAAATGCCAATAGTCATAAAATCTCAGTGAGGTAATGCAAATTGCTAAGATGTGACCAAAGAAAAAGGCTTTACAATTGAAAACATATAGAACGAAAAGTTCAGTAGCATAGGCCAGATATAAAGTACCCCCTGCATAATCTCATTTAGTACTGATTATATTTTAAAAGTTCTAGCCTATTCTATGCAATCATTTAAGGGATATTTGTGATAAATAATATAAAACTAACTAATATAATCAGAGAAGGCTTAGATTGCCAGGACTGGAATTTAAGCAGTTGCTAAACACAGCTTTACTTTTTCTCAACTCTCAGCAAATTCATGATCAATGCAGTACAATAATACTTCTGTGTGAATTGTCCTACTCTCTTGCTAACAACATATAATGCAGAAAACAGGCAGAATTATTTCGTAGATTTTATTAGCACTGCTGTAAGCAGTGCTACAAGCTGATGCTTTCCTGTTTGTTCTCAGGCTGTTCCCAGAAGCAAAATAGATCTGCGTATTTCATTCAGATCCTGTTCTCCTCCTCCATTATCATATATCTCCACTTTCTGAATGATTTCCAATGCCTACAATTTACTGAACTTTGACCAACAGACTAAAGGTTGCACTAAAAAAAACCAAAAACCAAAACAAACAGCTGCTGGAATTGGATGGTCCTCATAAATCAAAAAACAAACTGCTTGAACTTGAGGAGTGATCTTGAGATTGCAAAACCCTAGTAAAAGTGGAATGTGTAAATTCACAAACAGATTTAAATCTTCTTCTAAGCACATGACAGGTATAGTGTGTGCTTTTGTGACCCAAATACTGGTTATAATGCGGAATTGCCTCTACTAATTTGAATCCAAGAATGCTGCAAAATTACCGAGCCTACCAGTGGGATTAGACTCACAGTCCTACAACTATTCAACTATCCATTAAAGATATTTCTAGTTATCTCAGTGTTCCCAGTTCTTCCTTCTCTGTGAAGCTCACTGTTCAAAAAAAAAAAAAAAATTATTTTAAATCAAATTACATTTGTGCTTTTGCCAAATGTGATTCTACAGCAGGTACCATAACAAAGCTATTACCCTACATGATTACCATAACTGAATCATGATCCTTATCCATTGGCTTAATTGAGGCAATTAATAGCTAATTTTATATCCCACATCTTTTACCTTACTAATAAGTAAGGAAAATCCATTAAGGTAATGTAATTATACAGGTTGAAACATAACAAGGAAGCAACGATAGTTCATTTAAGTTTGACCTCGCAATAATGTACCTTGCAGTCTGCATGCTACAAAGCTGCAGCTTGCAGCTATTTAGGGCCACTTCTTATTCATGGCAATATACATCCTGAATACCTCTATGTAAGCCTGTGAATGAGGTACTGAGATGAACCTTAACAACGTTAAACGTCGTTATCTCTCAATACAAGAAAAAAGTTGCACACACAAATCCAGCTATTCCAAAGTACCACTTTAAAAATAAGTACTTGCCACTTCTCTTTTTGACTTCCTAACAGGTACTACCATTTTACAGTCTAAAGTTGAGGGGATAGACAAAACAGCTCCTACTGTCTTAGGAAAAGAGGAACTTCTACAGCAAGTTAATTATGTTTACATGGGAAAATGATAATGCTGCTAAACAGTTGCTGCAGAGACACTGGATATAAGAATGGAAAAGCCGAGAGGTGACTAAAGAGCCTAGAAATAGTCATGTGATGGAAAAATGCTTTTATTTTTCAAGATTTTTTTTTCCTCATTCAGAAGTTATACCTCTAGGTACACCGCAGCTTAGAGAGTCATAAGGACTGTAAGTTGTTCCAAAGCAAATGTTAAATAGAAAGGACTGGCATTTCAAACAGTGTTGGAGATGTGTCACCATCAGAATCAACTGTGTTATATTTATTTCCACCAGTGGATTTGGTAACTTGCAGTTAGAAAGAACTCTCATGCAAAGAAGAGTGCTTAGAAACACATCAATCATATTTAACATGTACACATATAACAATTGTGTGTAAGTTCATGAACACATATTCACTAATTGCATTAATGTTTATTCCTGAAAAACAGGTTGTAGGACATGGTTTTCCACTATCACCAACAGCAGTTTACTTGTAACAGCTCTTTAATGAAATTTTCTTCTTCCAAAGTGCAAAAGTAATCAAGCTACAAGCCAGTGATGTTCAGAAACATCATCAGAAATTTTAAAAATTTGTATCTAATTGAGCATCTTCAGGATCTTACTACTTTCTCAAAAAAATAAAAATCAGCTATGCCTACAGCAATCACACATAACATGTTTCTGAAAGCCACGTAAATACTGATGAATGACAGTTTGGATACATAGAACTAGAACAATAAGGAATGACAAATGTACTAATTTATTCATCAGTGTTTACCATTACAGAGGTGAAAACTACATCTGAGTATCAAGCATTTAATACAAACCATTCACAATCACAATTCAAACTAACTGAACAATGCAGCTCAGGGATTTTTCAAAATTAAACTTCACAGCAGAGGTTAATCCACTAAAAAGATTAAGGGGTCCAGCCTATGACCTACAGACAATCAAAAATCTGTGTAGTACTGCTTTCTAGCCCATAAGAAAGACAGTACCTCTTTGTTTCAGGGCATTAGATAAAATGTTAAAGAAAAGAAATTAATTTCAAAAATCACTTTCCTGCAGGAATGTTAGTTCGTATCCAGCAGCAAAAGTACAGAGGAAAAAAGAGACATCAATGTCAAAGAGATTTGCTATGATGATTCACAACACTGAAAGGTTTGAAAACACATACACGTTTCCAGAAACATGTGGCATCGTACCTGGTGATGTGAGCAATTGCCTTCATACGGTGGTAATGATTACACAGACTGTAATCAAGAATACAATACGTGACAATGGATGGATGGAAGGAAAAAGAAAGAAAAAAAAGAGAGAAGGAATGAGAATGACATTAAAACACACATAACAAAGGTGAACAACTTGAAAACTTCATGGACATACTGAAGAATTAAATGCCCCCCCCAATTCACTTCTGAGACCTCTAAACTAAACTGATCAACTTTACAGTCCTCCCCCTGACATTTATTTACTCTACGTTTCCAGCTGCAGTAAAGAAAGACTGGTCTTCTGTGGATACAACATTTCAGTCAATATTATTCTCCATTTTTAGCGTATAACAGACTGTGGAAACAAGTCCTTTTGTTGCTGTCATGTATCTCGACCTTACATGTTACATTAGGTTATGGATACACGGAGCGAGATGTTTAACACTTTTGCCATCACTGGAGAAAAATCTCCATTAAATCAACATGAAAAAGAGCCATTTAAAATTTATATTAAAATTCCAAAAAAGGATAGATTTTATATATGTATAAGAATATATATATATGCATTTTTTTCTAAATATATATATAAAAAACACCTTCACTAAAACTTTCTTCCCTGACTATATTTTCTGTTCTACAGTATCAGTCCCGCTATTTAGCAAGGAGGAAGCAAATGGAGAGGTGAGAGAAGCACAGATGACACCAAGCTCTGACTCTGGTTCAGTGTGGTACCCGAGGGGAGCTAAACAAGAATGGTGTGATCTATCTGCTTTCAGAAAGCCTAATCCAGGCTTTATTCGGCCTTTTGCAGATTTGGTTCCCTTAATGTATTCTTCAGCTGAAACATTGCTTAGGAGGTTCCTGTTGTTTCTTTCTTATTCTTCCTTCACTGATGTAGCTTAGGCTCCCTTCCCCGGAGAAGCCACCTGTAACTGAGGGGAAGGGATCTGCTGCAGTTCAGGGGAGCGGGGATGGGACACAGCAAAGGGAGGGGACCTCTTTAACTAGTGTTGGCAACAAAGCAAGGGCAACATCAAGCAGTTTCTTAGAGAGGAAAATACTAGCCTAAGCAGAATAAAAAATTGCTGGTACGTGTGCAAAAAATTATGATTTGTTGAATTTGTACTCCTTTCTTTACCATTTATATCTGTATGTCATTTCTTAATATCCCATTATTGTATATGTACATTATATACATTATATACATTCCATATTTTGTGTATACACAGATCACATTCATTTGCTGAACACTACTTAAAAATGACAATTTGGAAATGTAAAACTTAGAACATGGGTCCTTTAAGATAGCAAGTCAAGGAAAAATAAATTCATTACAATGACACAATTCTATTGTAAATAGAATATAATCTAGAAAATATCCTAAGAACTGAGTTTATCTACCTTATGCATTTTTAATTTTTTTTTCTTTAAGGAAACTATAATTTAAGTTTTATGTAGGGGTTTTGGTTCACATATTTTACTAGTGTAATTTGAAAAGCATAACAAATGAATAAAACCGAGAAACCAAATACAACTAAAGCAACCGTATAATGATGAAAAATAGCATCCATTTTTCCTGTTATTCAGCTGATTTATCAGAAAAATCATTAATGCCATTTTCAAATTAATTTAAATTACTTTCTAAATCAGCAATAATTAGATTATAGACTGAAATCCCATGTTTCAAAGCAAAATGGCTATATATTGTGCAGCCAACTGACGGTTCAAAGAAGTGAAATGTTAGAATCACTGCAAGTTGGTTCTTTTATGCTACCATTCTCCTCAGTGCACCATCAGAGCTTTTAATTACTGAGAAAATAAGTCTAAAAATAAAACAGAACTAAAACCTGGATTCATGCAAAAAGTTATGTTCTAAAGTCACATATAAATCAAAGAACTGAAAGCCACTGCAATAACATACGAAGTTCAAGGCAGGAGGATGAAACAGCAGTTGAATCTACTGATGTAGGCAGCAAAGTCCCAGTGTTATACCACCTTGTATTAATATTTTAATTAAAATTGGGAAACTTGGCAGTAGTTTCAAACAGAAATTCTGATAAAATTTTGATGGTAGGTCAGTAAAACCATGGTTAGCTGATAGAAGTTAAACACCTCCTAATGCCAACTGGATACCGCTAAGGACTGAAGGAAGACCCAAAACAAATGACATTTAATCAAGCTGCCTTGAAATAAGCACCTGAAATAAAATAAAGTTCCTGAAATAAAATCATTTTCAAAAAAGTCTGCTGAGGACCAATAACAGGGGTGATCCTACATCATCAATACAAATAATCCTAAATGCAAATCAAGACCAGAATCAGGACTCCAATTCAGCAAACTGCTGAGTGCAAGTGGTCCTGCTGAAGCTACCCAAAGCTTTGTCACAGCTCACTCGGATACCTGTACAGTCGGGCTTCAACCTGGACTGACAGTGCAACCATAGGAAAACCCACCACCATTTAAATACACATCACATTCCTAGGCTTTGATTTCCACCTTAAATTTTATTAAGCTTTCAATAAAAAGATGAGACCAGGGAATAATTTAGAGAAGTGTCCATTACTCCCCCTACTCCTCCATCCTTTGTATGGGGACATATCTCCAATTCCCAAATGGATATATCAACACCCTAGCGGGGTTGGCACTACCTTTCTGGTTGTTGTTGAAATTCAGTCATACAGAAGTTGTGCCACTTAATCATTGTTTTTGGTAGTCTGGAGGAAGACCTGGAAGGTTTTTTTCCTCTCTTTCTGCACTCCTACACAGTCTTCGGACAAACCGTTCTCACTGCTGATGTACCCATAGTTAGCAGCTGTTAAGATTTAGAAGGCAAACACTGACATGAAAAGGTACAAAACCTTAAGAGGGAGAAAAAAAAGAGCAGACGATCAGGGGAGAGGCACCCAGCAGCATGACCAGCTACTCCAGGGAGAAACTGAGGGGAACCTTTCCCCACCTGACTGGTCAAAAGGGACTGAAAACAGTATGAGACTGATTTCTCCAAAGAGTTTTTTTTGTGTGCCACCCTTTCAGCTCTGTCAGTCAGCGATGCTTTGTGTTCAGTGCATCAAGTGGCAATTTCTTTCATTAATTTCTGCCAGGAAAACTCTGTGCTTTCACATGTCACTTCCCGTTCCCTTGCATTGATTCCCACCTGTTTGCTTATGAATTAATTCAGGAGCCTTCCTACTAACATCCTACATCATAAACTACTTTTCCCAGATGAACAAAAAGGGTGGTCTCAAAGACGAATGTTGTTTCCTGTTCTAGAAAGAGAAATTGTTCTTTTCCTTACTTTTTCTTGTAATTTCCTTCATGAATATCACCAATAATATGTTTCTTGTTATGTCTTAATTTGAATGGTTCACGATTGCCTTGGCTACATCTCTTTATTGGGGATGAAAAATTATTTTGTCTGGAAATATCCAGTACCTACTTGGAAACTTTCCATAAGATTTGTTGCAAAATGAATGCTTATTAAGACTTCCCTGATGTAAACAGATTTCCTGACACTTTATAACAAACCTCCAAAGACACAGCCCTAAATAAATACTTCACATTTCATAAAACAATTCATATTATCTCTCCAATGGAGCATGTACAATAAGTCTTTTGGCATGAAAGTGAATAGTTACAATTAATTATTCCTACAACGGTTAACCAGCATGCAAGTACTGTGCATTTACTCTTTCATCAACAAATTTTATATGACACTGTAAGAGAGAGAGATTTATAGGAAGACTGGGAATAGACTCGCATTAGTAAACTTTCAAGGGAGTTAACTCCACATGTAGAGACAGCACAGAAACAGGAGGATAAGGGGAGGGATTTGTGAGTTTGGCCTTGCTGAAAGTTTTGAATGCTTGCAAAAAGTGACAGGACACAATTTAACAGAGGCAGGCTCATGAGGATTTGTATTCAACCTTGAGACTGAGACTTTTACATTTAATTCTCAAAGCAAAGGATCAAAGAGTCCAGTGCAATAACTCCTCCTGATATATATCACGCTCAAGTACCTTACTCCATGAGCAGACATACTGATTTTAATTAAAGAATCCATTTATTTCCAGTCACTGTGCTGACTGGAAAAAAACCCTCTTTTCCAAACTCACTAAGTTCCTCCTTTAATTTGCCTTTTTACATAGGAGTGCTTTGGGTATCAGAGATTCGTGCACAAGATATCCTTCAGCTATGCACAGTCACGTCCTCAGCAAAACACAACAGCGATCCAACTGTCCTGTAAAACAAGAGTCAGGTGCCAGGTACCCTCAACAAATGGCAAGAGAAGCAGGCAAACATTCTACTTGACACACTATTTCAGCAAGCACCCACATCTGGTGTCTTCTACAAGGCCCTGTTGGAAGCCGCAGAGTCTGCTGACATAGCTGTATTAAAATCATATCTGAAAATAAAAGTTTGCTTAGCTGCTTTATCAGGATAGCAATTAACATTACGCTGGAGCTGTTCTGGGCAAAGGACAAACTTCCCTTCATTTCCTCTTGAAACCTCAAGGCTGCTACCTAAACACGTTGGTACGCTGCAGCAGCTATTCAAGAGGATGAACTGGTTTTAAAGAGACTTTTATAGGAATTTCATTTCATCAGAATTATTCCCTCCACCCACTTAAATCTAGTACATACTTTCCTATTGAAATATTGTATTGCTTCTCACCACATAAAAGCTAAACTCGACAGCAGCATAACTGCAAAACGGTATCTAATATTTCATCTTCCACTAACCCAGAGGGCAAATACGTAGAGCTATACCTAGCACTGGTTCATCCCAGACTGTTACTGTTATAATTTAAAAGAAACAAAGAAGTTATCCCATCAAAACCAAGACTGAATGAAGAAGAAAGGGCTAAAAACACTGCTAGTAGTATTCTTTATGGAGCCTGGTATACGCTAAGTCGTCCTTGCATTGCAAGGGATGCCGAGTACCGTTTTTCTGCAGAAGGTCAGGATTTTTCAGTGTGGCTAAACCCTCATCTGTGTTAAATACAGAAAATTCTTTGAAACTACTTCAACATTTTCAGCAATAAAAGCCTGTGAAAATCATGAAAGATGCAGATATGTACCCCTGATTACCTTTAAATAGAGTAGCAGTTAGGAGCTATTGAAGACTGCTGCAGTTTATAATGAGTTGTGGTTGATATTAAACTACTTGGGAGAAAGAGAAATCTGCAGGAGAACAGCCCTCTTCCAGCTTCCACACTACTGCAGACCTCCTTATGAGAAACGTGAACTTCTATAATAGATTCAAAAGCCCATTGGAGATTGTTGATCATTATGAATTATGTGTAAATTTATAAAAAGAAACCAACTCTGTGACATGTATTATCTCATGTAATGCAAACATATTTAAACAAAATAAAAATGCTAGTGGTGGCGAGAAGAACAACAACAATGGAAAAATAACAAAATGCCTCAGTAATTATCGTGGGTATAGGAGACTCTGGCACATCAGCTTGAACAAGCATATGAACTTCTGAGAGATGACTTCAGCTGAAGCAAGGGACATTCGCCATCTCAATAAACTCAACACCTTGAAGAATTGCTTCTTGAGGGAATTTTGCTTGTTTGTTCTAGAGAAAATTCCTAATTGGGAGTGAATGACAAATTGGGGGCACAAGGGATCCCAATGGGTGAATTTTGTACATTTAACTTGTACAGTGTGTCTAAACATTCAGCTTGCAGCAATTATTTCATCACCTCTAGTACACGATCTTGGCTTTTTACTGTGCTAATGGGTCGAGTGGATGTAAATAAAAAGATATAGTTCAGAAATAAAATGTCTCACGTTTCTCTCTGAGGATACCAATCAGACAAAAAAAAAAAGAAATCGATCTTACTTTGAACATTTCACTTAATTTACCTAATTCCTTCTGGAAAGCTTTCCCCTTCTCAGATTTATTCATCCTTGCTATAGCATAAAATCATAGTTATGATTTTTAAGTTCTGAAAATTTGTCAGGACTTTTTGATATCATATTGGTCATTGATCTTGCATCAATCATATGTAATAAGGATAGTTCTAGACCAGTGAGAGTTCCGTGTTCTCCAACTATAAAAATAAGAGCAATAATATCAAAAGGAAAAAAAAATACACTTATTGGCAAAACTTAAAAGATTTCTTTTTGCATATATCTTCCAAAAGGTCATACAACAGCATAACATTGAAAGCTACTATTCAATAGCAACACAGAAGTGTCATGCATACATATTTTAAATAACTCCATAATTGTTATGACATTTGAATTTCCATGTGTACACCCCATGTCCTCCATGGAGGAGGTCAGAACATGACAATTAGTTAAAATCTGTTAAATCACATGGTTTTACAAACAAAAGCATGTCCTGTTATTAGCTCAGTTATTTTACTGACCTAGTGGGCACATCTGCTTTTTTACTGAGAGCTGTATATATAGATACACATACACACTAACTTAGAATTTATCTTCCAAGTCTGGGCTTGAGAAAAAGCAATCTGGGTTTGCAAGTCTTTTGGAGGCTAACTAGGACTTCTGACAAGAAAATACTCAGTGTCACTTATTGAATAATAGGTGGCAGAGATTTGCAAAAATGCAGGTGCAAACACTTTGAAAGGTATTGAAGTTTCTACTTCTAGATTTCTTGCTGAAAATCACCCAAGAATTATGGCAATATGTATACTGTGATTTGCACCATCTTGCTGATTCTTCTGTTCAGCCTCATGGCTAAGCAGAATTATTTTCAACACAAAAGTTTCAGAAATTTGCCATGTCCAAGAGTCTGAACTAAATGTCATTACCATCCCTGATGATGCTGTAAATTTTATGAGCTGTGGCAACACTCAGAATATATTACACACTTAGAACATGCTCAGTAGCGTTATTTTAAATCCATGACAGATGTACAGCCTCAGCAGGATCTCACATTACAGAAGCCACAGCAACCCTGCCATAGAGCTAAGCCCTTTGCTCAGGAAGGCAGAGTATCACCCAGGAAAGCAAACTGCCCAAACCCCTACAATTCATCTACCTATTAAGTTCCTACTGAATTTCAGCTCAATTTCTACATTTCATCCTGCAACTTGTAAGGTGTTCATAAGACTCTCACAATTGCTTGAGATGCTTTTCATTTACCAATTTTTTGACTGTAACAAGAGGAACAAAAGCATACAGGGTAACACTGTTCCATAACACAGAAGACTGGTCACTTGACTTGGTATACTATGACTAATTTGTTGAACAGGTCTGAAGAGCTCTGAAGTTCACCACTTTCAGAGCCACTTGCAAAATCACTTCTTTCTTCAAGCCCATCCATGATAAAGTCAACAAAAAAAAAAGACCATGAGTGGGAATCCACTCTATTTCCAATGAAAATTTGATGTAATCAAGTGCCAAGGGTGATGAATGCATGAAAGATGAACTGCTATAATTGAGAGAACATTATGGTAGCATCTTTCGTTAGCGTCTCTCCCATACTTTTTTTTTTTACTCATATACCATCTTTAAAACAAGTTTTTAACTTATCCCATTATACATCAACAATAATCTTTCTATCTCCTGGTGAGAAAAATGAAATTGTGCATCTATATCAAGAAAAAACTCATATGAGAAGCAATCTAACCTTCTGAAATGACTGTTCTGTCATGACGAAGTATTTTTTTGATGAGAAGGAATAATTCTTTTTGAGCATTTTTCTAGTTTTTCTAACCCAAACAGACTTTCTCTCCTGAGCTGGCTTTTCACTTGTAGGGAAAGATATCAACTGTCTTTGCAATGTTAGGAGGGTTTTTTTGATTATACTTTTTTTTTTGCTTTATTTTTCTTTATTTTTTTTTCTTCCATTCCTTGTTATATCCTATATCTGATAGCCACATGGATGTTTGCTCACAATATGGAACTCTACTTGTGAGAGCAAGAAGTTTTGAATTCCTATGGAGACAGCAGGACTGGATAGGTATTTGAAGTTATTGTAGGTAGAAGGATAAAATATGTTTCTCCTCACGTCCCTCCTTCACGAGAGGGACACAAATATCCCTTATCCCATCTGAGAGCCAATGCCGGTATGAGCATTTCTGACCTATCAAGAGTATCGGTGTTTTAGGAGAAAATCCAAAGAAAATAGCTGTCCTTGCAGCTTCTTTTCTTAGAAAGGGTATGGATTTCAGGATATTTGGCTCGGTAGCCCACAGCCACAAACACCATTTTAACCCTGCTGCAAAGCTGTTACTGTAAGCAGGCAGCAAATTAGACCAAGGATAACTTTGGCGAGAAAGCTGGTTTAGAGCTACGTTAGTATCTAATATAGACAATCCTACAGACAGACACCTGAAGAAGGAAACTTCCACCAGTAGCAAAAAAATTGGATGTGCATTATAACTGTCAGAGACAAAACAGTTGTGCTAATTGACCTCATATAATTCTCACACCTAGAGTCACAAAGAGACCAAATACTACAAGCCTAAGAGCTCAGTCATATTTCAAGGCTTTTGTCAGGGTTCTCAACGGTCAATGTTAATGAAGTGAAACCACAGCAGTGGTCACTGATTTCAAGTTTTACCTCATATTTGCCTCAAAAAACAAATGATAGAAAATTGGGATTTACTCATAACTGGAGAGGAGTTCAAAACACAGAGCTCAAAGTTTAGTAGGAACGTCTTCAAACAACAAAGGATGGAGGAACAGGACTAGATTCAGTTTCGAAATACATGTCTGTATGGGGATATGATAAGGTTAGAAACCTCATACATTAACTTTCCCCAAATTTGAGAAGATTTCAAATATTTTTTAAAGTTTTGTCTTTTAGCCAGAATTGCCTAAGTTACATCCAGAAAGCTGCAGTCAAAGTCCTGGCACCATCTGCTACCACCTGAAATATAGCCAAGGTATGACATTGTATAATTTCAGGTGTACATGGCCTGTCTTCATTGGAAACTGGGTCATTAGTGTGCCTTTCAACTTTGCTGAACTAGATTTCAGGTGAGCTTTGTGGACTTGTGGATTTCTTTGGGAATGATTTATGCAGCTCTGTTCAGCAACTTTGCTGGTTAATTCGATGCTCTCCCTCCTTCAACAGTAACCCTCAGCCAGCCAGATCTGCCATTTTATATTAATCTTCCACGGAGTCACATACACAAACACACTTAGTGGACCCAAGAAGTTGCTTGATCGATCCCCAGACAGGGCTAGGATGGTAAGATAGCGGTATAATGGCAAAGCCGCCCAGTCTCTCTGAAGAGAAGATGGTTACGCCATAGCATCTATTGATTCAAAGAGTTTCAACAGCATAAACTTGTTCACATTTTAAAAGGAGAAAATATTTTCAAACTAAATTACAGGGCAAATAGAAAGAAGAGATTTGCTCCTCCTTAAAGATAGAACTGGAAATGTAAATCATAGGAAGGAACTGCAGGAGAAATTACTTTCAAAATTATTTTTTTCGCAATACAAAACCAAAAAGTTAGAGAAATAGTAAGTAGCACAGTCCTTGCTAATATCTTCTCTAACAAATGCTCAGGGAATACCCACCATCTTTTATCGCTTCTCTAGCTTACAGATTAGTTTGAAAAGCATACTTTCCTGATGCTCTATTATTTGCAACTACAGCAACCAACTTATATTCTCATTTAGATACTGCTTTGGTAAATAAGTAAGTGGCTGACATGCCGTGACAGCTGATTAAGATTGTGTATGATATGGTATTCGAAATTCTCTTCCCAGGCTATCAATCCAAACATAATGTTGTGTTTTAAAAACATGCACACTTGAACAATTCCTCTGGTAACAATAATATGCCAAATGTTTATGCAGCTGCTTAACAAAGATGCTGTTCCTAACAAGAATGGCTGGTTAGACACGAGCATAGAGAGACAATTTCTCTGTGATACAACTACCCTTGAAGGTTTATTGAGTAAAAAATAGCTTAAAAGTGGGTTTGGAAGTTTAGAAAACTTCTAGTTTAGCAAAAAGAGCCACATCTTATCAGGCCATAATTGATTCTGTAAAATGTTTCATTTTGCCAAAAGATAAATTTCAAAAGATTTTATAAAGGCAACTGGTAAATCTTACATTAATAATTTGATAATGATGGTAACATTATTAATAATTATGATAAAATACTAAAAGAAAAATATAACAATAATAATTTAGCCTATCAGACCACTTGTTTTCTCTTTTATCTGCTTTCCTAGCTTGTTTCTGAGAAACTTTTGTACAGCAATAACATGAAGAGAAAAAAAGTTACACAAAATGCTTTATATTACTTGCTTTTAAATTATACTGTATACATTTATTTCATTCCTACTAGAATTTCATAGTCTATGAAATAGGACTGAAAATTAACATCAAGTTTCTTGAGTTCTAAAACAAGTTGAGATTAATCTATTTATTTTTTCCTAAGTAAAAAGCAATTCATATACATGTTTAGAAAATATCTTACAGATTACAGAAAGTATTTTGATGTTCGAATAATTCAGACTTCCGTACTAGAAAATTTACTTCAGCAATGTAACTAAAATGTTAAATAAAAAATATGAAATATCATCCAAAATACAGTCTACTTAGTCCTACCTATAAATGTATCCTTTTGTTTTAAAGTTATTATTTTAAAATACAAAGCTAACATACATATATTTCTTGATACAGTCTCTACAGTAGCTCCTGGTTATCCTTGTTGGTACTATTACCTGTTTCAGTCTTGCAAACCTTTCAAACCTTGCAGTGAGAATTTCAATCTAAATCCTTTGAGATAAACTGATAAACCCTCATGAAACTAAATAAGCTTTGAATCCAGAAGAAATTTTCAGTTTTTCAAAAGCTGCCAGAAACACTTAAAATGTTTAAAGCCCTTTCTCCTCATCTTCTTTGGTCTCAAAATAGGAAAACTCTTTTCCCTCGGACTTACAGGAAAGATAAATGCCATCAAAAAGAAATACATAAAAAAATCAGGTATTTTCGTTTTTGTGACTGCCTTCTAGCTTCAATAAAGCTATGCAAATAAAGCTAAAGGTTTGACACTGTGTTTTCACTGTGAAAACATTGTTCAGATTGTTTTATTTAGCACCAGCAAAGACAAAATTTGAATACAAATACATCATTTTCTCTATTAGGGAAAAAGCTTCAACACCTACCAGCCACCAAAAACTAACATACAAGGAACTCAGAACTGCAGCATCAAGTCTATAATCTCTGATACTAATAAACCACATTGAGTTTTAAAGGGCTTTAAAAAGACACAAAACCTTATAAAACAGCACGTTCAGTAAAATTTCTGTATCGCACATGATTAATAAAATCTGTTGACTGTTGTAACTTCTGAAATATTTCACTTAACTAATACATCACTGCTTCTCCCAAACAAGTGCTACCTAATTCTCCTGCATGAGTTAACCGTGAAACTCCCTTCAATAGGAATAACCCATTTTACTGGTGTAAAGCGATGAGGAAACAGGCAACACTACAACTACTCAGTTAAGACATGTGACTCTCCAGAAGTATACTTTCTGTTTGGAAAAAAACACACACACAGACAAACTCCCAAAACAACAACAAAAAAGCCCCAAATAAATAAGTAGCCCTGTAAGTAGAAGTATAAAATTAAGAAAAAGATGGATGTGGAAGGACATTGGGCAGAAGAAGGGGGAAAAATAACAGAGGCAGAACCAGATGGTGTCTGTCTAGCAAACCTAAAGGACTTCAGGGATGAAATAGCTAAACCACTACTTGCAGGATACAATCCCATGCTTAAAACAGCTTTGGCAGCTAAGGACTGAAGGATGAAAAATGTGATTTCGGGGGGGAAAAAACTGACAGGTCTGGGGACCTACAGATATTGATGTCTGTACTGGAGAAATGATTAGAAATAGCAGAAAATCTAGAATTTGTGTACTTCAGAATAAATGTTTTCTGCTTGAGCAGAGTCGGTTGGCTGACTGTTTGCAGGTGCATGTTATTCAGGATGCAGAGGGCAAGGGCTGACTGTTAAGAATTTCAGGACATTACAAGGCTGAGTGGATGGGCACAAAGTGGCCAGAGTGAGATCATCTCTGGATTATGATCTGTTGCTCTATGGAACATCAGTTCAATACTCAGCAGCGCTCAAGAAAACAAAAGATACACTGGAAATTTAAAGAAATGGACAATCCAAAGAAAGGTAACAAGAACTATCAAAATATGGAAAAGATTCCCGTGCGAGGAACAACGGAATAAATAAGGGCATTTCTTCCTGGAAAAGAAATTACGATACGACATCGAAAAAGTTGCTAGTAATAAACTATTCACTTAGTGTAATCAAACAAACAAACAAAAGGAGACGGTTCTTCATCCAGCACATCACAATTCACAAATAAGCCCTGCACAATCAGTGGGAGGCCCCGAAGCCACCCAGACAAACAGCTGGTAAAAAAGGGACTGAGGAAAGCTGATCTTGTAACGTGTTTAACCTAACGCAGTAATAACATAAACCAGATCAAGGCAGTCTGAAGGCTACAGCAAGTAGAGGAAAACTTGACTTGAGGGTTGACTATTTGTGGATGACGTGGTGAAACCTCTGACTGGAAGGCTATTTCAGCACAGCCCTTAGGTGCCTGTAAAGAGTGATGAATCTGTGTATGGAAGCAGAGGGGAAAAACTATTAAAAGAAAATAGAAAGGCTGTGACTTCACAAGACCAAGGACAGCACCAGGATCAAAGAAAACACGAAGTCACAAATTCCCTCACGAAGATACATTAAATCTGATAAAATCTCAACTATAGCTATGCTTATTTGTAATAGATGCAAAGTTAATTAAATGCAGTCTGTAGCTGTTAATTAAGTCATACCTTCAGCAACTGGTTGCATACAGAGTCCCTATGCGCTGTTAAGCGTCACGGCAAGCCGCAATACTTATCCACACTCACTATGGGGATTACTTTGCATACTCCCTTTGAAAACCAACAGGATTGGCACGGAAAAAATATGTCATTGAGGATTATGACATAGTTGGAAGCATGCATGAATTGGAGCTGAAAATACCTAGGCTGTGGGGATGTATAGAGGAAGGCACTATCGTAGGGACTTACCCCTACTGGAGGTAACATAGGGCAAGCTGACATTCATATGCTCTTATTTAGAAAAATCACTGCAGAAAGTAGCCCAGAATTGGAGAAATGAGCTTCTCGGATTCCGTTTAACAATCAGGTCGACTTGTATTTGGGTGGCTAAACTGAGGAATACTCACTGCTAAGTCAATCCATGACTTTAAAAAACATCAGGCTCTTACACCAACATTGTAAACAGGATTCTTGATACAACTAATTTTCTGTGTGTGTATTTTAGCCAAAGAATTGAAAGCTCTTTTACATGGCTTGAGTGAACCCTTCATTCAGTTCTATTCTTCAATATAACTAGGTTCTACTGTTGGGTGCATGTGTGAAAACAGTCTGCCATTTTCCTGTACACAGCTGAGCATACCCATACAAAAGATGTAGTTGCTTTCAGTGAACTAGTTTCTCCTGCGAAAGAAATCAAGTTTCTCTTGCACTTTTTCTCGTGCTTAGAAGAGCTGGATTTTAGTTAAGAGAAAAGAATGTCAAACAATTACTTATCCAAATAAAAAAGTTAGATTTATTTCCCATTAAACAATTGACTCATACAGTTATGACTAATGAATAAACATCTCCATTTTCCAAGATAAAACTAATGAATCATTTTACCATCCCCACTATTCTAGGCTATTAATATTTAACTGTGATTTCATCTTGTTTTTCTTGTCTAGGACTGAAAGACAAACAGAATAGTGCCAAGTACTAAGGATGTGCAGGCACATTTTTCCTAGCAAAGAAAAATTAAAGTGATAGAGAAAGAAAGATCTGTGAATTGGCTCATGTATTAACCATGTGGAATGCTGCCAATGCAAGTAAGCAATGCTCAGCACAATAAATGGGTGATACCGTGAGTCTGATTTGAGACATCACACTACAAGGGTGTGCCACATGCTTTAATCTCTGCTTTTCTGTGGAATGTTAACAGCTCTGAAAGCAACCTTGAACAACAAAATATTTCTGTCTTGGTCTTTTATCTGTCTCGTAAAGCAGTTGATAAAAAAGACTACTCTGTTTTCATTTGCTTCATAATTAAAAAGGTGGCAGAAAAAGCAGAACAGAAGATTAGCTGATAAAAGGATGGACAATTCATCTAAAGCATCATTAACTTCTGTGGGCTGTTTTTGGTGCTGGATTGCGGTAACACATCTTTGCATTTTAGCAGGAGGTCAACCAGCATAATCCAATCCAACAAATGTCAGAGTTAATGTGGTAGTGCATCCCAGTAAGCTCAGTTTCAAAATTACTTGGAGTAGAGATTTCTGCATAAAACAAACACTGTCTTCCAAATGTACAGTAGACCCAAAGGAGTAGTAGTTCATGTACACATCCCTATAGCCTCACTTTACTTTTTTCAACTGCTATTAATGTCTAGACTCCCTTTGTTTTAATACTAACCACTAGGAAACACAGAAATAATTAGCCCTAGGACTTGAGAAAATATCTGGACAGCACCACCACAGACCAGTCAATAGCTTGGTGGATAAGCTTTCACTTTTCTCTCCAAGACACAGAAAATTAGCATATACAAAACATTTGTGAATAAAGGCATTGCTTCACTATACCATGACCTACAGAACATCCAAAAAATCCTCTGCTCTGAAATGGTTATGCCTCATGACAATACTGTAAAGGACCTGGCAGGAACGAAACAAGCAACCAGGTGGATCATGGGGACTTCAGGAATACTAGATCATTCATGAAACTGGTGCATCAGTGAAATAAAATCAGATTTCAGCACAACAAGCTGCTGTGAATATCTTCACAGTAAAAGCAATGACCCGCCAAGACAAATGGTAGGTATCCTTTTGGTGTGTCTCTGAGAGCTGCCCTAAATAACTCCGAAGCGGCAGTTTCCTTTTCAACCAAAGTAATGATCTTCTAGTTTTTATTGCTCTTGTCATCAAAATTCATTAACATATATTGCTGCCTCTCCTGTTTAAAATGTCATAAAAATGAACTGTACAAACAAAATATTATTTATGCATAAAGAGCTTCTTATTAGCTGTCAAATGCTTATAGAGTCCAAATTCCATTAGCAACACCGAGGTGAACTTCTGGAACCAAACCTAAGAGCTAACTATGCTTGAGCAGTGTTTCTTTTAAGTGTCTTTAAGTATTAAGTCTTTAACCATATTTTTTAAGCATCTTCCATTGCTAGTAAAAAGAAGGATGGAAATATTGAAACCTGAAGTAATTATCAGATATTACAAGTTGTACAAAGGGAAGCCTCAAAAGAGTAAACTTCAGGAATTATTGTTTCTACCTGTTTCTGTACTTCACTTCTACAATAGGCACTCAGAACTGTAATTATTGATAATTTCCTACCCTCAGGTCTATTTGAAATACCAAATTGCTCTGTGGCACCAGAGAGAAGAAAGAATAAAAATGCCTGCTTCTATATGTAAGGGAGCTATACAAGACAGAGGTTAGCTTTTTTGCTGACCTGTAATGAAGTAGCCGTACATTGATCACATGTGAAGGAACAGCAGGAGTACGACTATGACCAGCCCCCCTTCTCTGCCCTCTGGTTACCTAGCTTGTTTTTAAACATAAAAGGGGAAAATTAAGCCCTCTATTGAACAGATATACTTGCAAAACACACTCCATTTTGCATCTGAGATAAAACATCTGTGTCAAGACTTTTCAGCAGTGGGTTTGTTTGAATTCGGCCAATGTAGCACGCAGTTTAGCCATGTCTGCTTTATGTTCCCCCAACACATTGCTCAAGACAGTCATCTCAAAAATCAGCAGACAGAAGGAGTTGCAGTATGACTACATTAAGAAAGATCACTTATAAGTTCAGTTATCTGCAATTTATAGTGCAAACATTTGCTGACTACATCCAGGAACTAAATGGAATAATCTGCCTCTAAGACAGTTGCAACGTGTTTGTAGTTATGTCCACATCTGCTTGTGCCTGAGCATGTGCCTGCATGGTGCTCCATCCATGCAAGCAGGGAAAGAAAATGTTATTTCTGGAAATCTGATATGCTAGGTGCAACTTGGATATTTTCCGTTGATTCTTACCAGGGAGGCTGCAATTATTTGCACAAAAGCAGGAATAAAAAAATAAAATGAATGTGCTAAAACTACACGGATCTACATAACAAAAGTTCATTAAATCTCTCACAGAAAGCAGTTGAGTCATGAAGAAACGAGGTATCTATATAGAATGCTTTCACAGTCTGGACTTCCATGTGCCAGAATATATTGTATCCCCATAATCCTCTTCTAAGGCTATGTAATCAAAAAGGTTATCTTAGTGGGCTTTTTCCATCCTGATATGGAAGGATTATTTACATTTCAAGCTGCAAAACTCATTACAGTAACTACTTCTGCATAATCAGATAAGTTTTATAGTAATTGTTTACTATAATTCATTAGTATTTTCAACACTTTATAAGAAATTTATTATACCCATGCTGAAATAGACTTTTTTTAACACATCAAAGAAACTCTGTCACTGAAAATTATGGGTTTGCAAATATAATCATTACTTTGTCACATTACTTTCTGCATTTATGATTAAGTCATTACGTTGTTTTGAAATCAAATCCTTACATAAAAAGTTCTCAACTTCCAGGCAAAAAGCTATATTGTTAGTATTTCTGTAAGGCCTCAGAGCACCTGTACATCAACCAGCAATCACAGCTGGACTCTGAAGTATTAGCTAGATTTGGTACCTGAAACTCCAACAAATCTGATTTTGTACGGGAAACTTGTCTGCATAGCTTGTGCTACTGTTTCATGGCTTGAATATTCAGTTTGAAAAATTGAAATCACAGAATCACAGAATGGTCAGGGTTGGAAGGGACCTCTGTGGGTCATCTAGTCCAATCCTCCTGCCGAAGCAGGGTCGCCTACAGCAGGCTGCACAGGACTAATATATACTGTATGCTACAGAATATTCGCATTCAGAATTTGATTGGAGTGTTGGCAGTATCTTTTTTTTTAATGGAAAGATACTGTCAGTACACCAAGGTTTGGTACTTCCAAACACGTTTTTACTTTCAACTCCTAAATGAATGGATTTATGGAGAGTTCCTTCCACGGAAAGCACCAGGACCAAAAATCATGAAACTGTTCCTAGGGACTAATTAATCACAGAACAAATAACAGAAGGCAAAATCTCTCAACTACATCCCTATGAGGAAGAAATCCACTGTATTCAGAGGTGATTTTTCTTCTAGTCTTAAAAGTACCAAGATTGTACTTGGTACTTTTATTTTTGATTGTGATTCCAGACACATTGCTTCATGTGTGAAGGAAGGAAAAGAAAAAGCAAGACCGAGTTCATGTGGTCAATGTTTACTTCAGCTTTTGGTGCCTTTAGTGTTTGATGATTTTGAAAATAAAAGAAATGGCAGCGCTTCTCACCTACCAAGAGGAGGTAGTGAGGGCAGCAGCACCACCCTCACCTGACCCTCCTTGTATCAGGAGACACAAGCACTGGCTCCGTTTCCATCTCCGAGAGCACTGTGTGTTGTGGGAACCAGAAACCAGCTCATGCGCCTCTCATCATCTCATCAGGTAGTCAGTCAGCTTAACTTCCCAGCCTTTCCTTTGTCTTGATTGTGTCTCAGGACTGATTTCAGCAAAAGAAAACGTCTGTGCTTTCTTGTGATAGGTCTGAGAAACCTGGTTCCATGTCTCTCTAATTACTGTGAAAATTCAAGAGCCTTCTAATTGTTATAAAAATATTGTAGTATTTTCTTTTTTTTATTTGATAAGGTACAAAACACTTTAATTTAAAAGACAGATTAGAAGTTGCTTGTTTGTTTTTGTTTATTATAATACATTATCTCCACCCCAATTTTTTGTTTCATTTTGTAGCGAAACTTTTTTAATCCCTTAACACTACCACCACCTATAGTAAATTTGTTAAAATGTAACTAAAAGCTTAATCAAAAAAGCTACAACATTCCAAAAGTTAGATAATACAAAGTTATCATCACTTTTTAATTGTAGAGGGCTGAACTCTCACCCCTTTGTTAGTCAGACACAGTCCTCTGTGTGCATGAAAGTAGCAGCCTCAAAGTGAAACAGCTCCCCCTTAGGCTCCCAACTATGTCATTTAGCCCTACTTTCTTCTTCTTCTTTCATGCTCTTGGTATTCCACAGGCAATGTCTGGCACAGTGTGTATTGTGAAGCTGACTATTACCATTACTTAACACTTTAATATACAATCAAACAAGTTGGTGAGCTGTATTATTTCTGGATGTGGGGAAACTGCTCAGAGCTAACTCAGCCACTGCTTCTCACAGCACTTTATCCATCACCTGCCATGTGTGGTTTGCTTTACTCACCAGATGAAATCAAATTATGAGGTTATAGCCTGTCTGGGAATAACTTTCTCCTAGAATTCTAGTCTGTAAGACAACAAATTTTCAGAATGCAGTTAGGACAACCATGGAACAAAGGAAACATATTAGGGATGCTTTATACACACACGCTGTGTCTACGTATAAGCTGCAGAACTGTATCCCACAGCACAGCAGGAGCAGGGCACACAGGATACAGCTATTCATTTATCTATCTATGCTACGGATGGACTAATTGGATATTGCTGAGGGCTAAGGAATATCTTAAACTCTGCAGGCTTAACAACTTGCTGGAGATGCTTAATCCTTCACAGGAATTACTCTGTGAAAGGAGAGAAGTATAAATCACTTTATCATGGTCAGTCTAGAACATAACGTCCTTTACTAATTAAGAAGCACTTTGCTGCATTCACTGTCCGAGAAATCAGCACTGATAAAAGATATGACAAAATGGGAATAAAAGTATCCATATTTAACCCTTGGATTTACAAACTAACATTTGGTGGCAGTGAAAAATATATTAAACTTCAGATGCCGTTTACATTTTTGCCACCCTACATCATAATTTGAAAAGTGCAAATTATGTAGCTTTGTGTAAATCAACACACAATTAATATCAAGTAACTTCTGGTACTGGCAATGCTACCTTCACCTGTCTAAAGCACATCTATAGGGAAACAGGTAGCATTTTTGTAAGAACCACCTGAATAGCAGAAACACAGAAATTTACTGTAATACACTGTTAGTGACTGTACACCCTGTACACCACATACTATCCTACCCTAGCATCTATATTAAAAGTCATTAAACAGTTATACCTAGCACCAGAAGATGAGCAGTATTCAAAGAAGTCTTCCCAGAGCCATGATTTCTATAATTCAAGCAGTTCATTCTCCTAAGCTTACCATCAGAAGCATCATCTGTGAGAACCAACATTTCTCAAGAATAGCTAGATCATGAGTGCTGCATCTGTGTACAGCAATATGTACATAATTTGTTCACCCTTTTTCTCAAATACTGGAGTAAATACTTCCCAGACACTCCTCTTTCCCTTTCTCCCAGAAGAACCTCAACTATACATAATAATACACATTTATAACACAGTTATCTCCTACCTCCACAGCGAATGAAGCATATATTGTTTTCCTGTGTCTTTTTTCCTTAGATGCTAAACACCTTATTGCACCTTTTTGCTACTAACATCTCCTCTGCCTCTGAAGTTCCAGTTACCGTTCCACTGACATAAATGGGTGCGTGTCCAAATAAACTCATTGCAGTTGGCTTTGATTTGAAATTTACTGTGTCTGTGGAGCCCTTCATAGATTTAGAACACTGTTGTTGAATATGATACCACCTATGACATGGTACCTTGGTTCAAAGAGGGAATAAATGCCACTCTCCATTTCACTTCAAAAACTAATGTTAAATAAAGGTGTAATTTTGAGGCTCGGGTTGTTATTTGAAAGGGCAGGCTCCCCTGAGAGACTATCTTTCTGCTTTTCAGCATTAAAATCAATAGTGCCAGCAAACTGTATTGCTCTCCACAGATGAAGAACACAGCAGTTTATCAACTAAGTTCACTCCAGGATCAAATGATTGGCATTGACTTTGAAGTCTTTGAGCACTTAAGCAATGCTATCTGAATATCACCTAATGACTGTATTATATCAGAACCCACAATTTTCTTGTATTAAAGTTCATATATCACATGTAATGATTTCCTCAGACACTGAGGTTTTCTAAATATAAACCAGTTATTTCTTGGAAGGCAGTATTAAAAAAATAATAAAGACGTTACTTCAAACATATTTTTTTCCTTATATCCTATATCCTTCTTGTACTTCTAGCTCTGATGAGCAAGACTGCAAACAACTTCATTTAAAATAAGCAGTATATTCCAGGATCACCTCCTTTATTCCCAGGGTAGTCAGCCCCCAGTGCTGGAAGATAATGAAGGAGAGCGGAATAAACCTCCCATAATCCAGGAGGAAGAAGTTAATGACCTGCTACACCACCTGGACAGTTACAAGTCTATGCAACCAGGTGGGATCCACCCAAGAGAGCTGAAGGAACTGGCAGAGGAATTGGCCAAGCCACTCTCCATCATCTATCAGCAGTCCTGTCTAACAGGGGAGCTCGCAGATGACTGGAGGACAGCCAATGTAACACCCATCTACAAGAAGGTCCAGATGGAGGATTCTGCGAACTACAGGCCTGTCAGTCTGCCCTCAGTGCCAGGGAAGATTATGGAGCAGTTCATCCTGAGTGCGCTCACCGGGCATGTGAAGGACAACCAGGGGATCAGGCCCAGCCAGCATGGGTTCATGAAAGGCAGGTCCTGCTTGACCAACCTGATCTCCTTCTATGACCAGTTGACCTGCTTAGTGGATAAGGGAAAGGCTGTGGATGTTGTCTACCCAGACTTCAGTCAAGCCGTTGACACTGCTGCCCACAGTATCGTCCTGGAGAAACTAGCTGCACATGGTTTGGATGGGTGTACTCTTTGCTGGACAAAGAATTGGCTAAGTGGCCAAGCACAAAGAGTGGTAGTGAATGGAGTTAAATCCAGCTGGTGGACGGTCACAAGTGGTGTCCCCCAGGTGGTCACAAGTGGTGTCTTGGGTCTAGAGAACAAGTCTTATGAAGAGTGGCTGAGGGAATTGGGGTTGTTTAGTCTGGAGGAGGCTGAGGGGGGACATTATTGCTCTCTACAGCTATCTGAAAGGAGGTTGTAATGAGGCAGGTATTAGTCTCTTCTCCCAGGTAACCAGTGATAGGACAAGAGGCAATGGCCTCCAGTTGCATCAGGGGAGGTTTAGATTAGATATTAGGAAAAGTGTCTTTCCTGAAAGAGTGGTCAGGCATTGGAATAGGCTGCCCAGGGAGGTGGTTGAGTCCCCATCCCTGGAGGTGTTCAAAAAAATGTGTAGATGTGGCACTTCAGGATATGGTTTAGTAGGCATGGTGGTGTTGGGTTGACAATTGGCCTTGATGATCTTAGAGGTCATATCCAATCTATGATTCTATGAAAGACACTACCTGACTTGTGCTTCGCTCAAAGGGAATGCTATGAGAAGTTTGGCTAGTTATTATAATTAAATGGACTTTAAAACTTCACGGATTCAGCATAGATATTATAGCCTAGATATTTTATAGTCTGTTATAGGACTTGAACTCATGCCTTGAGGAGTTTCTGGTTTAAAGTATAAATAAATAAAATAGAAATAAATTAAAAAACCTGAAGCAAACGGAAGATAATAGGTGAATGGCCAAAGTAATACTGTGTTTGTGAGGACTGTGATGTTTGAATAAATGTGTATTTATTCAATTGCTTGGGTTTTGCAGGGAGTAGGGAAAAAATAGTGCACACCTAAAACTGAGGATACTGATGTTTAAAGAATCTGAAAGAGGAAGATATGTGGCAGTTAGGAGGTGATGCAACAGATGAATTATTTGTGATTTTGTTCTATTTGTCTTACACTCAGACTTATCAAAATGACTTCGGGTAGGAAGCCAAGTGTTTTGTAGTAGCTCTTTCTTTGGTTCAAAAATAGTAAAACTAAGATAATATCCAGCCTATAACTGCTAGAATTAACCAGACAACTTGCATTAAGTCAGCAAATAGTTAATGCTGGCCTTATTGAGCCAGAATAGATTAGCACACAGGAGATAACACCCATCTGGATCAGTTCAAACAGTAGTAGTTGAGCATATATAATTACTTCTAAAAAACTTCTTTCAATATTTGCCTGGTGTCTCAGTCTCAGAATATAACCCTCACAGCAATATCCAGTACCCTAATGATAACAGCAGCAACAAAGGTATTCAAAAGAGTTAAACAGGTTGAATTTATAGGTGAATATATACTTCCAAAATATGTTAAAGGTTCAAATCCAATTCAATCTTTAGTCAGTGCAAAGATGATACAGTCCCTTTAAGGTGTAATAAAGGAATCCATTACTTTTTCTATATATTACCATTCTGCATTCTTTAATACAGTATACAATGGAAAGCTTGTCTTGGAACCAGTCGCTGCAAGAAGGAAAACTTTCATGAGAATACAAAGTAGTCTGGCATGAAAGTTACTATATTTTACCAGAAAATTCTAAAAACACTGAGTCTTCAGATGAATTACTTAAACTTCACTAACAACCAGAAATATTTCTTCAACCAGAGGCTTAAGTCTACTTTACAAAAACAGCTTATTTGCAGCAATCAGTGTAAGATTTCATCCTATACAATGTAGCATGACTACTGCTTAGACACACACTGCATGTGGGCTAAGTGTTACCTCAGACAGATCTGCACCAAGGATATGAAAGATGGTCTTTCATCTTTTTTCTCCCTTTTCATTCTGTTTAAAGACTACTGGTTAATGTATGCTTAATGGCATCTGATTACATCAAATGATTTATAAGGGAGTGGAAAAGTACCAAAATTATTTCTCATGTCGACAGACTTTCAAGAAAAGTCATACAAACATAGTCTCACTTTTTGGCCTGACCTAGGGCTGGACACAACCTAGTAACATAGTTTGAAGGTGTCAAGTCTCATCTATAATTGTATTTAAATTATTTTATATAAAATGTGTTACCGTTCATACTTCAAAGAAAGTATTTACAACCCTACTTTGTGTAAGGTTTAGTGCAACTCTCCAGCTAAATCAGAAGGACAAGAATACTTGTGTCTCTCCTTCAACTTAGTGATTCAGCGCTCAGGGTAAAGAAAGCTCCTTGCCCCATGCTGTCATTATATAAATTGTGTATTGATAGCAATCCTATAAACCATAATTTAATAAAAATCATAAACTTATTCCAATTTACAAAAAGATAACAATGTCTAATCACACTACCTGTTATGAACCACAGTTGGTCTTAGGCAGGTGAGCGACTTCAAACCTCTGAAACACATATTTATAAATGTCAACCATCTCAAAATTACTCCCACAGATGCAAAAAATCAAGGAAAAATTATAACTGACAAAAAATTTTAAAACACTGGAAAAGCTAAAATTATTAATACCAGTGGATGAAAAGCTAAAATTAATACCAGTGGACCAGAATTTCGGTGTCCAGGAAAAGCCATAAATCTAAACACTTAATTTTTCTCATTGAGACAATTATAGTTTATATTTCTGTTCACTTAAATTTACTACAAACTTACAAAATTCAAAGTAAAATCAAAATCTCCAAGACTACCTGATAAAAAAAAGATAAGGAGAATTTAAGCTAAGTCTGAAAAAAGCCATTAATGTTTGCCTGAAGTACAAAGAAGCATTTGATACTTTGGACATCAGGATCTCAAGGTGAAACCAGCATGCAAAATTTTATAATATGAATCAGCCTCAAGCCTTTTCAAAATGTGTGTTGGAAATAGCATTGTAACAAACCTGTCTTATTTTACAGATTTGCATTCACACCACTGCTTTCAGCTGGGAATGTAAAACCACGTGATGTATTTCATGTTTTCCTTCAGAGGTCTGATTGTACACTATTCTGTTTACTTACAAGGACTTGCATTGTTTTCTGAGCAATGTCTGTTGATCGAGAAGGAAAAAAGGGCTGTGATAATGTGAAAAAATCCAATACTTTACCAAGCTTGAGGAGGTCCCCTTTTCAAACTTGGCACAAAATAAGTGGAAGTCTGCAACTGTAAAATTACAATTACATTCCCTGGTATGATGATAAATGGGGTTGCCACCACTCACATGAAAAAAAATAGTTCTCTCAGGAATTTTTCTTCAGAAAATAAGAGGTGATCCTGAAGTCTGTCTTTATGCTTGCAAGATCTCCATCTCCATGTGTAGCTTTAAGGTTAACTCTATAACTTTTGATAAATATCTTAAGCTCCTTCAGCAGGACTCAAATTTACATAACTTGGTAAATGTAGTGAGGCAGTTAGCTTACTGCAGAACGAAGTTAAACAAGGAAAGCTTTCTTTCTTTCTTTTCTTTTTTTTTTTTTTTTTTGAGGAAAATGGTCAGATGCCCTGCTTTATAACCTCACCAGATGCTTCCACAGGGCAGAGGATTTGACCTTGCAAGACAAACCAGCTATGGAGCCAAAAGTACAGCCATGAAGATCTGGACTGATGGGAATGAAAAGTGGCGTTTTGCCTTTTATCTTCTCTTTCACCTTAACGGTAAGGACATAGCTTCAACTATGCTTAGTTTGGATCAAGATGAAGTATAATGTAATGCTAAAAGAGCCTGAACCTGTTGTTTGGTCCACGGTCCTGCAAGAAGGGTAACATCATAGCAATACAATTTCACCTGTCATTTTAGTCATTCCAATGTAAAATTGTAAGTCTTTTCTAGTAAAAGATCAACTGGTCAAGACTTACTGGCTTGTTTTCATCAACAAGTGATGCAGCATGGGTACTGACTGCTCTTTTCTGATATAACTCACTCTTCTGAAAGAATTACCATTGAAACTGTAGAAGTTGTCATGGTAATGACAAGAGGAAACAGATATTGACTTCCCTTCTGGATTTTCTCATTGTTTTAATTAATCATGTATCTTCCCAATGTTTACTAAAATAATTTGACCTATGAGAAAATGCAAATTGAATTTGGAAATTTCCATTTGGAAAGTTATTTCTTCCATAAAATATATTAACACGTCCACACTTTCTCAAACTGTAGAAACCAATGTTAAATACTGTCTGTCTGATTTTCTGTTTTCGCTACTGATTCTGAATGGTTAGCACACAATGTACTACATCTTCAAATGCATTAGTGTCAAGTTGTACTAGAAAGGGAGTAAAAACAGCAATTATGTGTCATTTTGAAAGCACCTGGTAAGGCTAGTAGGGTGACAGAGGGGAAGTAAATGGTCAAACTACCCAGAGAACATTTTGCATTCTGATTCTTTCCTTCCTTCCTTTTCGTCTTATGAGGTCATTGGCCCAATGTTTCTGCATTTTCTGCTCAGGCTGAACTACTTAAACAAAAATCAGCTTCAACTAAGTTTTAAGGTGTATTTTTTTTCCAGATTTCTCCAATTCCATTTCAAGTGAATATATTTCACAAAATAGATGTTTTACTCCAAAAGAAACTATTTCAAGGGCTTGCATAAGCATGTATTATCAATCTAAATGAAAAAGCCTGGTACCACATTAAGAAATACCATAAGCAATAGTCAGTCATTTCAAGTCATTTTAACTGCTATGATAATAGTGCTTCCATGTTTTCAGAAAGCCTTAGTAGAGTAAAATTACTCATTGCACTATGTTTCTAAAAGTAGTATATATTTTCATTGATATTTATTTTGTAATAAACAACACATCTATGTTCTAACTAAAAAACGAGTGCTATTGCAGTATGTGTGCTGGTGGAACAGATACAGTTTTCAGAGATGCTGAACATGCCTGGGGATTTCACAGGGCTTCAGAAGAAATAAACAGTTCCACCACAGCTCACATAGGTGCTGTACAGCACAGCTGCTAGAAGGGTAGCCGGACAGTAGTCACCAGGTGACCAACATACTAATTCTAGCATGGACTGTCAACTACCACAGTAACACAAGCACAACCCTGTCAGCTATATAAACTGAAGCCACTTCAAATTACTGGTGGGTGGCAAGCAGTCCAAAACCAACTATCGGATAATTCTAAGAAATTATTTCTACTTGCACTTTATTTTGTGGACAAATTCTGCACAGTCAGACATCACAATCCATACATTGATTCCCAATCACTGAATCTATTTTGTATTTCAATACCACAAGAGAGAGAAAATGTTTTTAAAAAAAAAATGTTATTCTTTGCTACACCACCCTGATGACTTAACCTAGGAGCCAAGAAAAGACTGCAATCACATGATGGCATGGCCGCAAGTTACTTTTAAATGCAATTATTAAGCATACTTTGGCTTACAGATGTCAAAGTAAATATTTACTTCAATAATAGCTTTAAAATGGCTCCAGATAGTCATCAGTGCCCTTTCAGAAAAGCTCAGTTGTTGATTTAAAGTCTAGCCAGAGAACTAAAAGGGTGAACAAAGAGAAAGCAGTACCTAAACTGAAATTATTTACCACTTCATCTTTAGATATTCAAAAAGCATCACTTAGGGTTAAGTATTTGTTTTGTTTATAATTTTCCTAATGTCACTTTACTCAGAGATGTATCTCTCGCAGGCAAGATTAACTTGAATGGTTGAAATAGATGAGCTTAATTTCAGAGTTGAGGTAAACACTACAAGGCAGTGCAATTTCATGTAAACTTGGTGTCACAAGTGCAGAGTTTTAGGGAAGACAACACCTGCCATATGGTGTTCTTGAGCTACTACAAACAAAAGGAAGCTTGTAACTTCAAAGTTTTATTAGAAAGTCAGTATTAGAAAGATGATCCTACTTCTGAGAAAAGAACCCTTTGTAACTTCAATATTCATTCTGTCACTAGCCTCCTACATCAAAACAACTCAGTTATTTGCTAGGTAATACTCTCTAACAAGAACAAGAAACAGAGTTCAGTATGTTCCCTTAATTGGCAGTAAAGGCATAGGAGTATTTTATAATACGAAGAGTCTTTTTTTCCCATATATACGATTTAGAAAAGTCTGAAATCCTTTAATGACACCAGAAAGTAAACATAGGCATTTAGGAATTAACATAGTTAAAATATCAAAGGGTTAGCCTATAAAGCTCATTATTATATAAGCCAGTCCTTTTAGAAAAAAAATTGGACAAAAGGGAATGGACTACATGTAGACAGAATTATTTTTCCCAAAATTGGCTATCTGACTTTTATAATTTTATACATTTTCTTTAAAAGTGTGTACTCTCAAACTACTGCTTATTTATTGATTCATAATGGAGGTTGAGCTACTGCCTAAACTACAAGCCAACAACTTCACACTGATCATATATAACCAGCCCTGGACTTTCTTTTTTGAAGAAAACTGCTTTGTATGTTAGCATCAGCAGCACATTTCATCTACAGCTTCTCTCTCACTAGGAGACATCTGTGAAGAAGCAATGCAGGACCATGTTGTTCAAATAAGGTGTTATAAAATATAATGACTACATGGCTGCAGGATCCCATGAAAAAAAGAACACAAATGCGCTTTTTGTATTTCTTGACATTTTGATCCAGATTCCAGGGGAGATGAACGGCCATTTCACACCACATATTTGGCAAAATCTACTTGTACTACCTCTGTACTGCCAACGAGCAAATCACTTAAGTGCAGCAGAGTCCCTCTGGTGTCATTGATTCTTCTCCAACAAGCATTAATCAAAACAGAATAAGGAAAACACACTGTGCCTGGAGTGAGACTCCACATCATCAGTAATCATAAGGAATTATACAAATCATGTAATATTTAGTTCATATTATTTACGCTAAGGATAAGGTTTGACATGTCATTGGGTCATGACTCCTTTTGTGCCTTTCCAAAGGGAAACTTGCAGATTTTCTTTGTTGCAAAAGATTTGGCCACTAAAATCTGAATGTGCTAGGAACAGTTTTGTAGAATCTCTTGGCATTTCATATCAAATCAACACAGGGAAGTGTAACATTTTTCCTTTGCAGCTAAAACTAGAACTAGACCTCATACCTGCTAAGAGCCACATTTGGATGGTGAGGGTCAGCATATGCAAATCCCTTAAGTGAGATCAGAATGTTAATTGCTACATGCTCAAATTATTTGCTTTCAGCTGCTTTAAATACATCATCCATCAAAGATAAATTACATTATTTAAATTGCCTTCTGCCTGTTGTTTTTCAAGAGAGGAAAAAAACCAAACGAATCAGTCTTCAAATAGTCACAAAACAAGCAGTATGAAGAATTATTCCATATTTGCCTTTCTTGAATTTCCACCTAATTCAGAAGCAGAGCAACTGCTTAAACAGTATACTTGAAAACTACAACAACACAACGCCTCATCCTGTAGGGAATCTTTGTTCCATGACATTATAAATCCATTAGGAAACAAGATTATTAGCCTGCTTCCTGCAGTGGTTCTTTCTGTACTTTATAGCTCAATGTAAACGTGAATGCAGAATCTGTAGTGAGGCATCCTGTGCTTATGGCAATGAAATAATACTTTTGGCACACAGAAATACTCAGACTCAGTAGTTTTCCTTCTCAGATGAATTAATACTGCAGGGCATTATTCACGCTATAGTTTTATTCCATATGACTTATTGCACAAATTGCATTTAAATTTATTTTAGCACTAAAGTCAAAATGAACTGTAAGATATTCAGATATGCTTCTCATTTTAGTCCATGACTACATTTGACAGTTCCTTTAAAAATATTTGAGATGCTTATACTACCATAAATATAATATTTAATATCATACTTGGTAAATAATAAAAGACATTCTGTTTGCATCCAAAGACAGATTACATACTTCACAAAGATGAGTAGAGAAATAAGTTTTTCAGATCTTGAGACTTGTGCTCATATTTGACTTGGACGTCTAACTCAAATTACTGTATTTTAAAGCTTCCAGTTAAGGAACTGCTCTCCATTGCTCCTAACAGATCATTTGGATGTGCAACTTGCTGGCAAGCTTGACAGTCGGATGTGAGATCTTTCAAATTTTTATAAGCTTTTTATAAGCATTTTATAAATCAATAAAAATGCTTCACTGTCACAGCAAGTCTTCCTAAATGCCCTGATCCTCCTGCTGTGTGGTTAGTGCTGAGGCAAGAAAACACAAAATCCGTCAAGAGATGGAAACATCCTCACCTCTGCTCCAGGAACACAGACACGTTTAATAATACATGGGAACAGGCTGATTTTTATCTGTTCACACTCATGAAATTAAGCACATACAACTGCCTGCCCGGCTGAAAGGCACATTAGCCAAAAAAAATCTTATATGTAGAAGTCGAGTGGGGAGAATACCAGCCCTCCAGGTGAGCATCCCTCCTCCCAGCTCTCTGTGTTCTGCTCCCTTAGGATGCTTGAGAGATCGAGTCACAGGGTGCCAGCAGAAAAAAAAACAAACATATGACTGCTATTGCTAGCATCCAGTCATTACACCTATATCACTAATTCATGTCACACGAGGATGCTGACAGTTTAAAATTAAAATCTGCACTGCTTTCATATTGTTTCTGTGTGGGTAACTTCAGAAGACAAAAAGAAGGGAGCTACTGCTCTTTTTTCAACACTGTCTTTCATGTTATGCTAAAGTACAACCATATTGTTCCCAACCTAGAGTAGCAGTTACTTTATTTTGTTTTAATGAACTCTGCTTATTTTGCTAATACAAGTGACTATTAGATTGTTTTGTAAGGCCAAGAATGCATCACAAAAATGAGTACTTTTTGTACTTCAAAATGGAAAAATATCAGCATGCTATTTCCATTGTAATCCAATAAATAAATGACCGAAGACTTCTGTTAGGCATGTGTTAGAAAAAACTTTTTAAATATAATTTCCGACTTATGAAAAATCACTGCTGCTGAAAGACAAACTACAGGTGCTTAAAGTTAGGTGACAGCAGCCTAGTTTTATCATGTTTTGTTTAGGACAATTGAATTTCATTCTTTGAAATTTCCCCGCCAAGGAATGTGAACAGGCCAACAGAAATCTTTAGCTGAGCTTTCTGCTACTGAACCCAGTATACGCTCATGTGCTATTACCCAAGAAAGGGTTGACATAGTCAATGAAGGTAAAATAAGAACTAGACTGTAGTTTTAAACTGGTAAGCAAGAATATTATCCAGTGTGCAGGCACCACCACATGTGTCATAGTTGGGGGCTACCAAACAGTGGGAGGAGTCAGGGCATCTGGTTCATGCAGAGTCACCCCAAGCTCAGAGTTCATCACCTGGCCACTCTTATCCTTCTCAAGGCTGGCCCTGGCTGCTAGCAGAAAAGCAAAAAAAAAGTCGTGTTTGGTCTCAACCTGTGTGTTCTTCACAGGAAGACTCCTTTACCCTTTCTAACGAAGACTGAGTAGATATATGCTGCTTAGAAGTCATTCAGGTAGGAGTGAGTAGGTGAAGCTGATGCTAGCAGAGATGCTGTGCATGGCCAAGATGATAGCCAACACCCAAACGAATTCAAACTTTAAAAAGTTTTCCGCAAGCCCCAATGAGAAAAATCACAACACACTGAAGATGTCTGTCAAGGTTTTGTCTATAAAAGGAGTAGAAATTCAGACACAAGCTGTAAGCTAGTGAGGCTTACAAAACACTAGCTAGTGACAAGTACACACCAAGCAGTATTATCTCTTTTCTCAGTCTCCACAGATTTTGACTTATTTTTTGAAAAGGCACTATGAATAAATTAAATAGAATAATAAGGCTTTTCACATTAGGAACTATTGTTGAAATACAACATAGTCAGATAGAACAGATTGCGTTGAAAGGACATCCCAGAAGCATGCACGGAAACACGGTGACACTGAAACACTGGGGATTATTCTCTACATAAACCCACGACTAGTGCAAGCTGGTCTAGCCTCAGTCCTCCTGGAAAGAATACTAAAATACATGAATTCACACATCTGGATTGTTTCCGTGTGTAGCCAGTGAACCACATCTGTTTCTACTTCTGCCTATGTGTGTCTTCCAAACACTTCTGTTTGCATGGATGATGGCATTTTTCTTCTTGGAGTCATGCTTCAATTAGGTTTAAACCTATAAATAAAAACTGAATAGAAGCAGCCCAGGGTAATGATGATAATCTGATGACTAAAATACTAAATGCTATTAAAAGACCAACTTTATGTATATACTCACTATCCCAACAAATAATGGTATCTGTTAATACTTCCTACAGCTTTTACCTGTAGAAACATGGAATACTGCATCCTTTTGCTAGAGGAGAGGGAGACTCAGTTACCTATACAAGCCACAGAGCATTTCTACTTTCTGATTTTCCAGTCCAAGACTAGAGCCATTCCCACAGTTAAGTCAAGAGAGCTGGCAGGAGACTGTGGTAGAGGAAAGACAGCAACCACAGGACCCCAGAAGGGAAACAGAACAATTCTTTCTGCTAGGGAATTACTATCAGGTGTCTTCAGTTACCCTATTAGTATAGAGGATAAAAATTTTCACTGTCAAAACCTGTAATTTTAAAATAAGTAACAACATCCCAGTATATCTTTATCATATATAGCAGACTTTACTTTTACTGTGTTGATTTTTACATCTATTTTCTTTGGAATCACAGTCTTTTAAAACCCCAAAGATCAGATATGCAGGCAAATGTCAACGAATATAAATTATTTTTTAAACAAAATTCTGGAAGTAGCAAAATTCATATAATATGCTATTTCAACAACAAAACTCAGGCGGTTTGAAGAGAAGGGATGTGAAAGTTACTGTTGCTTTACAGAAAAGCTTAACGAGGTTTTGTAGCGAGTACTGCTTTTATTGTATTTTCTTATAACAAAAGCTTGAAATAGCTTCCAGAAAACATTAATCAGATATTTATTTCCCAACAATAGATGACTCTACCAAAGCACATAAAAACCTCTCATTCCCTTCCTGTGTGTTGGAGCTTCAGCAATATCACCAAATGACAATAATGAATTAACTTTTCTGTAAAAGTAAAGCAGTGGATATTTTCCAGATGTTAAAAATGAGTAGACGAGAAGGAGAAAAAGCTTATTAGAAAAATAACAGAAAGAGGAGTGGACTGATATAAACTGAGTTGATATATAAAGTATCATATACTTTGCTACTTAAAGTTGCATGATACCAAATGTTCATTTTTAACAAACTGCACTGAATTATTTGCATTTATAGTTCCTATGGATGAACTTGATAAATATCCATGAATAATTCAAGCATTAGCAATGTCTTACTTCATCACATTAAAAACAAGTAATTCTAATTTCCGGCCTATGAAGCCTATAAAATCCATGGTTTTTGTGGGAAAATGAAATAATTAACAACAATGTGAAAAACAGGAAACAACAGAGTGGATCATTTGTCTAGCTTCTCTCTAGAAAGATACAGGATGTGTTATGGCTGTGAGGGAGAGAACAGCGACAAGTGCATCTGCAAGCACGCTTGCGCGGCAGAGAGAAATTGTGAATGTTTTCATTCCAACTTTTAACTCTTTTTAACCATCTGAAGTAAAATGTCTATCAGTCTTGCATTTGATCTACTCTGGAAAAAGCAAAGTGATTGTAATAATTGCATATGACTAATCTTAGAAGGGAAATCTGGCAAAAAAAAATCATGTCTTCTGTACTAGGCATTCATTGAAGGCAGCATTTTTTAATCTACCCAATGGAGTTAAATACAATATAGAAAACTATTAATGGTTTAATAGCTAACTTCTGTAGTTCTGTCAAAGCAAAACATGATCATGATATCTTGCCATATACGCAACAAACAGCAGTATGACAATAAATGTAGTTTCATAGAATTTCTGCACTGTGTTTAACATATTCTAATGGGAATGGCTTGAAAACATTTTAATACTGACATGCGTGTTAAGCTGTTCAGTAATTTAAATAACCATCTTCAGCAGTCTCAAATTTCATGAATTCCCTGAAGACAGAACTACTGACCAAAACAATGAATACAGTCGTTTTTAATTTAACTACATCTGAGAGAAAAGCACTATCCATTGCAGCAATGAATCAAAAGGCAAATACAATCTCCACAATTCTAAATAGTGAATGTCACCCAAGGTAAGTAAAATACAAGTGTGTAGGCTGCAAGTCCTCGTCATAAAATGATGTTGTAATTCCTCATATCATGAAATAACATTTTTTTCATAACTGCACATAATCTAAATCAGAAAAACATGGGTAAATATTTTCTTTTGTTTAAATTCTGCCTGAGACTTCTTTGCTTACATCTGTTCCAACATCCATGAGAAGACCAGTACCTGAAGCAACGAAGACTCCAACACTCAAAGGTCCTGTGAAAGAGACTTTTAGCTGTAGGCTTTATGTTTTCTCAGCAGATACTGTTCATTGTTCACCTTAATGCATCCTTTCTCTACCACAGTTTCTTTCACTGGAAATTTTATCCTAAACTGCTATATACTCTACTACCCTACTATACTCATTAATAAGCTAAAGCATCAGTTTTCTGCAAGTAATTTTTCTTCCTTTTCCTGATGCTTTCCGTATAAAAACATCTGATAACTATGCAAACAACAGAATATTTACAATAATTGAATAACTAAGCTACTAGTATGAAAAGTTTTTGACAGGAATATTTAACAACAGCAAACCTGGAAATCGGTATTGCTATTATTATAGCACAGTACATGGTCATCTGGAGAAAGAGAAGGGGTTTTTGTGTGGAAGACTCCAGGAATAGAAGTAATATTAGAGTGGTCAGAAGGGAAATTACTGAATGAGGGGGATTACTCCATTGACAAAGCATAAGCTAACATATGTGTATACTGACAACTCCTTACAATCTAAAACAGGTAAAAAAAAAATTACTGTCAGATTTTAGATAATTCACTGATAGGAAATAGGATTACTGTGACAGGTAATTTATTCAGAATAAAAGAATCACTCAGTTTACTCCTGATGGAGATCTATCAGATATTCAATTTCACTACTCAAATTAGAGTCAGGTAAATAGGGGACTCTTCAGTTTGATGCCTGAATGAAAATGATCAGATCAATCAGATATATTTTGTTAGGTCTAAAACGAAATATTACTTTAATCCAAGAATTATTTACCACATTAACCTTATTTTTAGGCCAAAAAACCTACAAAGTATCACCACTTTGAAAAGTCAATTTCATCTGAAGAACTTGGAACCAATCATTAACTTCTTTTTTTAAAAAAATACTGTTTTAGCAGCTGAAGTTTCTTAAATTAACTGTACATGAATTTACAAACAGAAAATAAACTCTGCAGAAAGATGCAGCTGCAGCTTCAGAAGACTGCATTTTTTCCCCTTCTTTCCATCACTACCAGTGCTCCCCAAATTGCAGACTCAGAGAAACACTGGGAGGAAGCAGCCTCTGGAAGTCATCTTGCCCTGCCTCCTGTTTGGGAGTGCCACCAACTCCAGGGAGCCCAGTCACACCTCTGCCTGGCCAAGTCTTGAAAACCTCTGAGGATGGAGATTCTACAACCCGAGCAACCTGTTCCAGAGCTGTAGTACGCTCCTTGAGAAAAGTTCTTCCTAATGCCTATTTTGTACCTGCCAAGCTGTAACTTATGGCCTGCGCCCCTTGCTGTGTCATCTGGCACTATCAAAAAGAGTAACTCTCCACCAGCTAGTAAGTTGTCACAAATTCTTAAGGAACCATAGTTAAAAGCCACTTTTTTGTAGACACAAGCTCCAGCATTAGGTATATGGAAATGACAATTCCCTGAGCATATGTAAAAGTTTCATGATTTCTGTAGAAAACATAGAGCTCAGTCTTTAGGAAAACAGGTATTCGTAGTTTCAATTATATATGTTTTTCTGAGATGTTAGAGCAAGAGAGGTCTTACAGACCTTATTCCCTCTTGTAGTGACCACAGACGTAGCCTCCACAGAAATGGAAATAGAAATGGAAATAGAAAAAAAAAAATATAGGGTGTAAACAACACTGTCTTTTGGAGGCTGCCATTTCCACTTATCTTCACAGGAAAAAAAGCAGCTTACAAAAAACCAGAACACTAAAGGTCTTCATACAGAAATTACTTTAAAACACTTACATAATAATGAATTATATTTTACATATGTTTCAAAGACAGAACTTCCAAAAACACACAATTACAGTTAACCGAAGTAGTTCAAGAAGCCCACAGCAGAGCGCTTTCTTTTTAAAGTTGTCTAGTGCTTTAACATTAATTTAGCAAGGCCCTATCTAATTTAATAGATTCCCTTTTCATCTATTAACTCTCAAAAGAAAAGAATGTATCTTATTTTTACACACTATAATGGCAGTGAAAGCAGAAACAACAAACAGAACAAGCAAATCCTCAGCTCGTGGCTTCTGTACTCTGTTTTTCCTTCATTAAGGTGTAATCAAGTCCATGAATGCAAAGCAGGACAGGAAAAACTGATAATGACTGAATTTGGTGAATCTCACCCTGACACACTATTTATTTCAATGATGAAAAACTAAGTTTTTGAAGGGTTATTTTATTTAAAAAGGAAACACTATCTGATTTTCAATAAAATTAGGACCATGGTGTTTTTTCTGTGCTCAAGGATAAGATACTCCATATAGCAGCAATGTGTTCGTTTTTTTTCTTCTTCCATATGCAGGTGTAGGATGCAAACCAAACTTGTACATATCAATCTATCAAATACTGTTCTCCCTCCTCAAGTACAAACTGATGAAAACAAAAATGCATTTTTCTAAATTCCTCAATGCTCCTATGTACCGAAACACATTCCTCACTGTAATACCCCTCTTGGGGAGTTCTGTACTAGTACAATCTAAACGCAATAAAAACTCTTTTGTTTAATCCTTCTTTTCAATCGTGGAATTAAGAAACAAAGACAAATAAAACCCACGTGTTAAGCTATAACATTAAACATAACATTTTTATTTCTGTTCTATATCTGAGCTCCATGGTTTCTTGAGTGGGTTCCAAACTTGCTTAAATGAATTCTCCAGTCCTCAATGTTTTAAAATAATCACTTTTTAAAAACTTTCACTGTGCTAATGTTTGTTTCCATAGAAACAGGACTGAAAGCCCGTGCTGCTGTTAAAATAATTCGAATTCTCTCCCACAAATGAAAGACTTAAAAATAATAATATATTAATAAAACTATTGTCAGAATATGTATTTTCTCATTTTGCAAAAAATGAGCATGGTCTTGTATTCACTGGAGTTAACAGGACTATAACTTGTGATTACAATAGAGTAAGCCTTAATCACTAAGAACATAGTAGTACTGAGTTAAAAAAACTGATCAAAAGACTATTCAGTTAAATGGATAATTGTCTAATGAATTTATAAATTAAATCTAGCAGGTGACTGTCAGGTGAGGTCATTTTTAGAAATGTTACAATAAAGAATTATTAGCCAAAAGTGTGAAACGATAGATAATAGATTATTACTATTTACATAATTTATTTCTATTACTGTTGCTTAATTTTTTGAGAGTGACTGACTTCAGTAAAACCTGATTGGAAGTATTTTACAGTTAGTCAGACACATTTCTAAACTCCAGCCAGACAGCAATTGAATCTACGGACATGACACTGGCATAAACCTAAACTTCCATAGGATTAAGAACCTACTTATTTTACAGTCATTGAGAGTTTTGCATTTTTCCTCACAAAAGCCATTCTAAGTGCACTCCTCTGCACCCCTTGTAAACATTTAAACAACTTCTGTAGGAAAATTAGTCACTTAAGAAATCATAATTTACCTCCCCCAAAACCATAACTTCAGTCAAAATCTTGAAGAGAGAATCTATCCAGGATTGGCGTGCAGTTAATAAGATTCCTGAACTTACAAAAATCTCACCAGTGCAGAGTCCTACTGAGTTAGGACACCGAGTTACTTGGATTTGTTGCTGCACAACTATAATTTTAAAGTCTGAAATAATAGACAAAGACAACTTTTCCTTCTTTACTTATGTTATACCACATACATATACAGAAGAGCATTGAAGCTCGTGAAGGGTCTAGAGAACCAGTCTTCTGAGGAGCAGCTGAGGGAACTGGGATTGTTCAGCCTGGAGAAAAAGAGGCTGAGGGGAGACCTCATCACTCTCTACAACCACCTGAAAGGAGGTTGTAGAGAGATGGGTGTTGGTCTCTTCTCCCAAGTGACAAGTGACAGGACAAGAGCAAACCACCTCAAGTTGCACCAGGAGAAGTTTAAATTGGATATTAGGAAAAATTTCTTCACTGAAAAGGCTGTCAAGCACCGGAACAGGCTGCCTAGGGAAGTGGTGGAATCACCATCCCTGGAGGTATTTAAAAGATTGTGTAAACATGGCGCTTAGGGACATGGTTTCATGGTGGACTTGGCAGTGTTAGGTTTATGGTTGGACTCAATGTGCTTAAGGGTCTTTTCTGCCCTAAATGATTCTATGATTAAGGCAGACACAGCCTTTGATAGCGCAGGTTTGCATGAAGCTTGGGGATTTCCTGTCTCTACAGCTTAGAGAGGCCCAGTGAATCAGTATTAGGTACAGCGACAGCAGCACCCAGGGTTTGGCAGGACAGTTACCATCAAGTTTGGAAGGAACCACGGCAAAGAGAACAGCTTCAAACTTTGATCATTCTTCCAGATTTTCCACCCCTGAGGAACGACGCAAAGCTATTGTTGCAATTCTCCTACACAAGTTATTACCCTGAACATACCTTTTTGAAATTGCATATTCTGTGACACACACAAAATATTTTCATCTTCAAAGGTTATCTTTACCTTTTCATCACCTAATTATTTACACTGCTGGTCACAATAATCTCCCATCCCGCTGCATATGCCGGGTCAAACGCCTTAAGTTGCCCTGAAGCCCCCAACCTAATTAGGTTGACTAACCTGAATAATGTTGTCATCATAAATTTTACTATGTAAATACCTTTGTCATTATTCTGAAAGATGACATAGGTATTTGCATCATTTTAGGCTGAAACCTGTCAAACAACTGATGGCAGTCTTACTGGTAGTCTTACTAGACTTTGAGACCCACCACTGAAATTGGTGACCCTGTGTGAGAATAAGACATTTAGCATTCTTTTAGTCAGATGTTCAGTCTAGAGAACTCGTATCTGGCCTATGGTTGGGGGGAGAGTTTTGTACCCTTCTGTGAGGGTAAAACTTCCTTATAAAGCTCCAAATACACCAATTTATTTTCCTGTGCTCACAATTTTTATCATACATAGAAAAGAATCCTGATAGATAAAACTTTGCAGAAAATACCTTGGTTGGGCTTTACAAACATGCAGGTATTTTTAACAAGCTTTTTTTAGGCATTATTTTAATGAAACTGCTACTGACATCACTTTGACTTCATATATTTTGATCAACTCCATAAAAAATTACTGCCCGTATTTTTTTCCTAACACAAGCTATTTTTATTAGTAGGTTAGTCTACTATGAAAAAAGACATTTTAAATCTTTCCATTTGCAACTTACATATTTACCATTACCTCCTTAGGTTTTTCTCTGTATTATAAAACCAATCCAATGAAAAAAGTTTCTTCCTCCACAATGCACCATGATTCATGAAAACAGTAAAGTTCCCAGCATTGAATCTGCCTTTCTTGTTTTCTCCCTCTGGTTGACTAAAGAAGCCATCCATTCCTTTGAAATCTCTTGATAGTGGGCAAGTACTTCTTTAAGATTGTTTTAGCACTTGAACTATCTACTCTAGGAATTTAACTCTTGTAATTTCCATTCTATGTATTTTCTGTTGTAATTTACGCCTTGAAAAAAATAATTACAGCTGAATTTAAAACTCTGAAATATTTATGTTTGCCCTAAGTAATTAAACTTTGCTTGTGAGATTATAACATTACAGTGCCATTTATCAACAAACTAAGGATTTCACTTCCTTTAATTTTGCTGTGAGTTATGGTTATTTTTAAGTCTTAACTTCTTCATTGTATGAAATTTCTGCCTAAAGGTTAGTTTAACTGTGTTAGATTTTATCACTTTTCTTATCATTAGATGGTGTGAAATTCTCTGGATATAATATGGCTATTTCAAGTGTCTGATCCAATTTGTTTTGTATGTAAAGTTGATTGTCAGGTACCACACGACTGTATTGATTTTTGTTGAGATTCTAATGTGTTTCAGGAAGACGTTATTACAGCAAGGCTCTTTCTATGGCATTTCTTCTCATCAAATTCTTCTTCTAAGTGGTGCTAATCAAAACTAGTAAGAATTTTTCATTCCTTAAATTACGTACAAATTATAATGTGTTTTCTTAAAAAGTACTGCCCACTGTCACCCTCAATTGGTAATTATAGTTTGAGGCCATTTCAGGTTAAACAAGGAGAATGTTCAGAACAAATTCTTGACGAAAATTACCATAGATATAAAAAAGTTAAAGTTTTGTCATCTGGTGCAAGGCCACCTACCTTAACCCAATGGTTTAACAGAGGACACAAACTTAAAAACCTGACCCTAATATGTATTTTTGCAGGAGAAAAGTGCAGTTTAAAGGAAATCTTGCAAGCAACATGTGTATTTTCAGAATTGTGGGGTTTGTTCTTCTTCATGTAATATGCAAATAAAATATTCCGCCAGTTTAAATTGCACAGTATGCCAGTTGCACTGGTGTATTTGTGCTTCTGCTCCATGTAATGGACAAGTGACAAGACAAAATACAATGGCTCTTCTCTCCCTCTGGCAATTATATATTATATTGCAATTCTGCCCAAAAATCTGGAGCTGCATGTTGTTTTGATACAACATTTTGTTTAGACATAACTTTATCTTGTAAATCTGTATTTTGCTTTTTAGTCAGCAGCACTCCAATGAACAAAGCTGGGTCATATAGCTATCATTATGGACTTCTGTTGACATCTATATTCAGTTTGGACTCCCCATTCAGTTTATTCTCTGTCTTTGCATCTTATTTTGTTTCTAATTAGAGATGATCTCATAGTTATGGTCAGTTTGGATTGTATGTTCCTTTATTTCCACTTCTGTCTTCATTGCAAAACAGAAATGAAGGCACAACCTATTCCATTTCAAAAGGCAAGTTTTTATCTTGTGGAAAGGAGTCTTAGCTCCCATATTGGAATTTTTTAGCTACCGTTGTACTCAGTATCTCATAGTTTATATAGTTCGATTCTTAAAAAGTCCTATCAGTAGAAGATTGTTTTTTAAAATATTATATAAACAGCATCTTAGGCTCAGCCACTCACTACTTTGCCACATTTCAGCAGCAGCTTCTATGGACCCTAGGCTACAAGAGGAAATGTCATAACACAGCATTGGCACAGAGGCCACTCAATGTATATGACACCTTCAGATGCCCAGAGGTGCATGACTTCCCGGTCACTTTCAACACCACCACTAAGCCCACCCTGCTAACTCTGGAGCCACAAGTCCAAAGTAGGTTAAAACATCTTACATGAACTCAGATCAAATTAATCTTGCCTTTTCTACTGCAGTAGAGTTACTGTATGATCACTGGTAACATTAGTTGGAAGAAAACATAGCCTACCTTTGAGTTTCTGTGTGACAGGACACAGCATTTGTCCAGTAGCATTCCTGCTCTGGATTCCCAGACATGCTGATTTCCTGTTTTTGTACATGAATAATAACAATGTTCAATGCTTTGCAAGGAGTAGAAAAATTTCCACCAATGACTAAAATACAAGCTTAGGAAGTTCAAGCTCTAATTTTAGCTTCCCTTTAGTAGACCTTTGCTTCAACATATTCATAGTTCCATATAATCTTTGCCTCCCAATACACATAAAAGCAGAGAATCACTGGCTGAAATATTTTTTTTCCCTTTTTTTCACCCTGATGTTACAGATTCCCTTATTTATGTGTTTCTTTTGCTTCTTTTTGCTTCATAGTTAAGCCATTCTACATATAAAGTTTTAAATCTACTTCTCCCATCTCACCATTTCAGTGATGTTAACTTTACCACCAGTTCATCAGCTAGAGACTGACTACTTCTTCCAACCTCTTCATCTACATATTTAACCCAACCATCATTCATTCCTCTGTTTACTTTACAGTTCTGCAACTTCATTTAGGCACACAAACTTTATTCTGCCCTTCCAAGCCCTTCCCTTATATTCGAATCCCAGATACTTCACTACGTGACACTTCATCATTCATCTCAATCAGGGACCCCATAAAAGGAAGGAAGCTATCAACAGTGCCACTGTGCACACTTCTGGTCATTTATAACTAAGCATGTTAAAGCATGTTATCATCTCGGTGTGCTTCCAAAGTCTTCACTGATTTTGTTAATCGTGTAGACCAGTGGAAGGATTAACTTCAATGAAAGTAAGCCAGACAGCAATGTGAATTTTCATTTTAGCAGACTGATAAGTGTCATACCTATGGGATAAAAAATAACAACTTCAGCATTGTTTTTCTGAAGGATTCAATGAGAATATTAATTCATTCCACCATACCTTAAATAACGATAATTGGTGCACAATTATATTTCATGAACAGTGTTTCATCTTGATATTTTTTTCTCTCTTTAGATATACCCAGTAGAATAGGAACATCTTAGATAATTGCACAAAAGAAAGGACAGTCATATACAGATCATATTTTTTGTTACTTTTGCAAGACCCACACTAATACACAAATGCTATATGTTACCCTATGAATAATAAGAGCAGCATTGGTGAATTTATGCAAGCAACACGTTTCAAGACTGCCAACAATGAAGCACCATTCAAGCTGCACTGTATTTTAAGAATAAGCCTGTAGTGTTATATTATGATGAATCTATATGACATTCAGTGGTATGATGCAGTGCATAGTAATTATAATAATACAGTGCATGGCTGTAGCTTATTATATGCATATGGAAGACATCAACGTCTTTAGGATGGACATTTAACTCAAGGTAGGAGAAGAGAGACAGAAACAGATTCAAGGAATATAAGGTAGTCCTCGTCTCAAAGTCTGATGGTTATCTGATAATCCGTATATTCAATATACACACTCACACATGCACACTGTTCAAGCAGCAGAGAGACCATCTTGCATTAGAATGTAAGCTATTCCCTTCTTTCAAACAAAAATATATATAGCACATTATGTTTGTGATTTCTTGGGTTTTTGGGTGGACAACAGGGGGATTTTAATTTAAAAGAAATATTATCGATTGTCAATATTTCCAATGAATTTAAGGAAAAAAAAAAAAAGAATGAGATCCCGCTATAAAAGTTCACATATACAGCTGGTATCAGTAACACCTGCCTTGCACCATACTTTTTATTTTCCATTTCTTAATTTTTTGAGATCCAGATTCTTTTTCATTTGTTTGCACAATGGAGAGATTAATTTGAAGAAAGGGAAAGAGAGATTCTTTAGTTTTAACAACGTTACTGATTAATATGCTGAACACGTGATCTGAAGGTATTATTCTTATTCCCCTCCAGACTTTGAGTCATTATGGTACTTTCTTCCCTTCTTGCAACTCTATAGTGCACAGCGCAGCACCAAGTTATGATGTGTGGAACAAAACACAACAAAGAAATAAAAAGGGGTCAATAGAAGCTGTTAGCTACAAACACGTTCCAGGCAATATACAACACCAGCGGTTGAATATTGACCTAAGGGCATTAACTCTATATTGGCATGCCATGCTACAGCACATGAACACATAGTCATCTTTACAACACAGAGCGGAATTTAAGAGACTCACATAATTGCCTGCGAGAAGGTACAGGAGCACTTCCAAATGCTGTGCCCTGTAAATAAAACACATTTTTTTTGGAGCAAAGGATGTCAGATTAACAGCAGCAGTAAACAAAAAAAATGACAAGACATGAAGAAAATGAAGGTAGTGAAACGAATAGAGCCTGTTTAGATAGAGGAGATTGTTATTACCGAAGAACTGCAGTTCCTATTTTCCGATAAACAGAAATTACAGTGGAGAACGTTCTATGAGTAATCCACCCATCAGCGGACACAATGAACTAAAAAGAGAAAAAAGAGAGAGAAAGAAAGATGACCAAAAAAAAAAGTATCAGCATGAGAGGTATGCTCACACTTGTCAGAAATTAAATTTGATGGAAAGAATAACCTACAGAGTATGTACTAAAATGAATACTGTTACAAAAATAAGAAGGCTTAATTACACCAATGTCTTAGCTGATACTGTCACTGTTTGAAGGTAAAGTACATGTCAAACAGGTGGGAAAGAGAGCAAGCGCAATACAATTTGGTTCCTACCACTTCCTCCTCATCTTCTCTCCAAAATTCTTTAACAAGTCCTCACTGGGCTGGTTTGATGATAGGAAGCAGCTTTATTAAATACCCAATGAATATATGCAGTATGCTCTTTCAGTAGATAAAGTGCTTCATCTATTGTGTATTACGCCAGTAATTACCACATGTCTCTGAAAGACCAGCTGTGCATGTAAAGAAAATATGAATCAAATGCCAAGCAAGTCATACTGGTTGGGATCCGTAGGCAAGCCACTTCCTGATGCAATCACCTGTCCTCATCCTTCCCCCAGCAAAAAAGTACCCCAAACCCAGAAAAACAAACTAATAACAGAAAGAGATTAAGAGGATGACTAGGTGAAGAGAACCTCTAGTGTATAAAATTTGAAGACCTGCGTTAAAACATACTATGTTGGCTCATTTTGAATCTACATCACGAGTCAGAGCTTTGCTTCGAGTTTGTGTCCAAGACTGCACCCTCCTTCCTAGTGTAAAAGGGCCCACTGAGAATTTGGACTGTGTAGTCAAGGCTGACTAATTACAGTAATATTAGATTGCACTTATTGCCTTAAAAAAATTATAAAATAATCAAACACCTGAAACTTCTCAGACTTGAATGGAGCTTGACTTCCTTTGAGGTCATTTTCACTTCCACCTTCTTTTGAATTCAAGGCTGGGAACTGATCTAGAAGGAACTTAGGTAGTGCTAGGCATTTGTTCTTTGAGATTATTTTCTCTTTCAGGTCTTGTAAAATTCTATTTTCCTTTACCTAGGAAGAGTGAAGCATATATATGCATATCTAGGAAGACCCACCGAGAAACTATCTTTGCACCACTGCTTCCATACCACTTTATACAAGAAAAACCAGAATAATTCAGAATATTCATCACTTCAGATGCTGTAGCTGTGCTGTTGAGACCACAGCTTGCTACGCTGTGGCCACATGGTGGCTTGCTACGCTGTGGCGCTGGGTAGCTCTGCAGAAGCCATTTGTCTCACTACGCCCCAAGCTTGTCATTCTGAGACTAACTCCTTCCTGCAACTGTAGTAAGAGGTCACAGCCACTTCAACAAGCAGCCAAGGGGGCGAGCTGGGGTTAGCTTGTGTTGGGGCAGCAAAACCACACTAGCTGACTCCCTTGTTTCCAAGGTTGCGTACACTGCCAGGAAAAGGGATTACGTTTCCTAATTACCAGGAAAACGGTGCAAACAGGCAGTGTGCTCAAAGCTCTTTCCTCTAGGGCAGGCAGTGCCCTGCAGATGCACTATCCCCCATCCCCACAGTTATTTGTGGTTATTTCAGCACAGTCCACCTTTATCTCCAGCTAACTTCTGAAAGTAGCCAAAGGACAAGTTGGTTTGGGTACCAAATCTAATTGTACATCTGGCACTTAAACCAGCTCTTCAGCGACTGTTAAGGCTTTACCAGTTATTTCCAGTGGTCCCTTAAGTCTTTTGGAAACAAAATACAGTTATTTGAATTACTAAGAGTACATGTATTTACCTAAGGCAAAGCTAGAAGTGTTGAAGAATACACATTGCACAAGGGCAGTACCACAGCCTCCTTATTCTGCCAACTATATGCTATTCTGCTTTGCTTAACGGCAGCTTTCTAGTAAAGCTGAGGTACACAGTGGTACCTTACATGAAGGCACCTCTTAGAAGTAAATTTTCAGTTCATCATTTAAAGACAATGAAATGATTTGTGAAACTGTATATAAAAACAAAAAGCACAAATTGCTCCGACAATGGTTAACTGACTAGTTGCTTATTAACCAGAAGTACTTTTTTCCTGTGCTTTGAATGTGTAGCATCTATGCTACATTGCCCCCATGAATCAAGAAGAAAACATTTAAACAGCCTCACACAAACCCACCAACCAAAGAACTGGGAATTTAATTATTCATTGTTAGTTACTATTATGACTACTGACACCAACTAAGTAATTTATTTCTAATGACATAATGCTCCTTTGAAAAGCAAGATGCCAAAGGATTTGACTGCATTACTTTTCACGTTTCTGATTTCCAGAGTAAATGCCCTTCTGTTGGGAAAAGGCTATATACCTTTATCTTTTAACCAGGCCTTCCTTTCCTTTTTTTCACTGCATACTGCAGAAATAAATGTTCTCCTGCCAGTATCACCTGGCACTACAAGGAGTGTTTCTCAAAACTAAGCCAAGTTTCAGACATTCTACATGGAAAATCCAGGCTCTGCTGGAACTCTTTGCAGTTCCACAGTTTTAACCACACATAGATTATTTTTCTGTCCTCTCTGTGTGGTATGACACTTAATCCTAAAGCTGTCTAGGCTTCCATGATAGCTTAAGTGGTAAATACTGTATTAGGTTTTCCAAGTGCCCCACGATTCCTAGAAACGTAGAGCCTTACACAGGGATAAGATAATGCTATTCATGATGTAGAGACCTTGTAGACAACTAGTTACCTTGTAGTTACTAAGTTAATGATTGATAAAAGTTAGCACACTCATCTGAAGCTTCTAAGTGCCTAACCCTTCCCTACCTTTTTGCTGCAGAATTTTATGTAAGAGATCACTTACATAACAGCATCTTTCAAAATCTTGCTCTTAGTATATAGCAAAGTTTCATTTTCGATTCATCTTTAAATACTGTTACACACATTATGTTCACCACAGGACACTGATTTATGTTAAGTGTTTCTATATATTTAAATTATATGTAACTAATTTTCATTTTAAAAGCTTTGAAGTTCTTTTAGAGGGTACATAAAGCATGCTAACGATGGCATCTTCTAAACCTTTATTATGTAAATGTAAAGAACTGAGGTGCCGATTGAACATCTTGAGATCACTATGAAAACTTTTTTTTTTTGGTTGATCACTCTGTCTATTTCAGCTCAGTGTCACTTATATTTTTAATGCTAAAATCCCAGTAGGTCCATGCTGTCACTGTTGAGAAGCAGGAAAAAACTCTTGTTGATGATTATAGTTTTTACCATTTGCTTTTCCACTTCAATTAGTTCTAAAGATCTTTTTGACTTGATGTACATAAATAAATCTCTCTCTGCTAATTCATTTAACACAGAATAAATTTTAAAAACTATATTCTTGAAATTACCATGTAAATTATGCTTCTAAAAAATACCAAAATAATCTAATGAGCGCAGTAAGCTATACTTCCTCATGAGCCGATTAATGTGCCAGTGTAAGGAAAGTGAAAAAAGGTGCTGTCTGTGATCAGAGACCTTTCTGGAGGAAAGGTTTAAAAATGGACAGCCCCTACATTTCACCTTTGAATATACAGGTGAGTAGAAAACAGTCTGTAGTACCTGCAAAGTCAGAGCTCAGCAGTTGAGAAAGAACCTGTCAAGATCCGGAAGCCTCTAAAAGTGAATCTGTCAGGATGCCCCATTTATAACACCTGAGCTACTTAGTGGATCGATGAGGGAAACATGGTTTTTAGGACTGCGTTGCACATGAACACAGTATGACAAGAAAATGCACCTGCTCGTGTCTTGATTACTGCCTACTTCATACATCTTTTCTGCCACTCTACTCTGCTCTGGTGAGACCCCCACCTGGAGTCCTGCGTCCAGCTCTGGAGCCCTCAGCACAGGAAAGACATGGACCTGTTGGAGTGGGTCCAGAGTAAGGCCACAAAAATGATCAGAGAGCTGGAGCACCTCTCCTGTGAGGAAAGGTTGAGAGAGTTGGGGCTGTTCAGCCTGGAGAAGAGAAGACCGTGGAGAGACCTTATTGCAGCTTTTCAGTACCTGAAGGGAGCTATAGGGAAGATGGGGACAGGCTTTTGAGCAGGGCCTGTTGTGACAGGATAAGGGGTAATGGCTTTAAACTGAAAGAGGGTAGTTTTAGACTGGCTATAAGGAAGAAACTTTTTATGATGAGGGTGGCGAAACACAGGCACAGGTTGCCAGGAGAGGTGGTAGATGCCCCATCCCTAGAAATATTCAGGGTCAAGTTGGATGGGGCTCTGAGTTAAAGATGTCCCTGCTCACTGGAGGTGGTTGGACTAGATGACCTATAAAGTTCCCTTCCAACCCAAAGCATTCTATGATTCTACGACCTTGTGGCACAAAAAAAAAGAAGTATTGAAATTTCAGTCTGACATGCTGTCCTGTTACCCTAGAAGGGCCAGAGCTCGTCCTCTGGGACTGAACTGCTAAACCAGGCAGCATCTTCTATCTGTAGATGCAAGGCGCATTCAGACACTGTTTGGGATTAAAAAAAAAAAAAAAAAGTTTAAGTGCTCTGTGCAACCATATTCATTTATTTAATATCTACCACCGCATCAAATCCTGAACTAAGCACTAACCAGCTAGATAACTCATCCTAGGATAGATTCCCTAGGAGGTATTGAAAGCAGGGCAAAGACTCATTTTTCTATACATTCCTGTGCCTTGCATTTCAGTGCTACAGTCTCTGTTCCTCACAAGGCAAAAATAAGACAGGCCTTTATTTTATCTGTTCTGCCTCCATGCCACATACTTTCAGCATCCCCTCATTGTTCATGCATATATTTGAAATATTTGATTACCCAACACATCGTTAAAGTGAACACGGATTTTATGCACCAGACAAGCAGATACATTGATGTTCTGTTTACATTCTTTCAGTCAGCCATTTGTAATTTCTTTTCACTTAGCTTTCAGAAACGCAATCAGAACATTACAAAACCCAGTTCTTTTTGAAAACACTATCAATTTTTAATCTTGTTAAGGTGAGAGTATAACACAGTTTCCATCAGAAGTCACAGTTAAGTATTCACTGGACGCTCCAATGAACTCCGCAAGGGAATCTGACATTTAGTTCCAACAGCTATTTTGTTTCTCACATCCTCACATTGAACAAAAGCAGTTACTGTCAATTTTTTTAAGGTAATGACAACAAACACCAGCGAGCCTAAATATTTGTGACTGTAGCTACTCCGGGACAACAGCAGCAAGGAAGTCCAAATGGAAAGTGTTCATAAGGCAACCTATTCAACGAAGCAAGACATCCAAGTGTGTATTAGTTTGATGTCTGAACGAAGCCTTTCAGTAAAAATATTTCAGCAACTGCACGCTTTTCCTCTGAACTCTAAAGTTACGAATTCACCTGTTATTAACTGTATATAGCGACTGAAGTCCTCTGGGTTCACCTTGAGCAACTTGGAAGTCTGACTACTGCAATATATGAAATGATCAAATCAATTCAGCTGAACCGAATACCCCCTATGTAGCATAACTACACAAATACTGCTGTTCTTTTTGTGTCACTTTCTATGAGGAATCGCCACAAAGATGTGTATTGACTACAGACCAATCAATATCAGATGAAAATAAAGAGCTCACTACCCATCAAATGGATGCTTTTCCAGTAAATGCCCTCTTTTCTCTTTGAGCACAAACCCACCTATTACATGGTTAAAAAGGCACTAATTAATAAAAAAAAGCCCAAAGAAAAACCCCCAAACCACCACCACTCTCAACCCCAGATTATGATTTTTAAAGATGCTGCTCATGGTAGGCAATATTTTCCCTAGACAAAGCGCATAATACTTTGATGTGAACTCTGCAAATGAACATATCCCTTTTTCTCATCATAGAAATAAGACCGATGCCTTTGAATATTTCAGAGCTCTACTAAGAATAAAAAGCACAGGCTTAAATGACAGGCTACACTGAAGTCTTAGTTATTACCACATAAAAAATCTTCAACTGATCTCACAGGAGTTCTGAAAGATAATTCCTCGTCAATACATGACAGCATATTACCACTGATACGTAAGATTCCCCAGAGGCAGAAAAAGTTGCTAGATCGCTGCCACGTTCATCTGTAAGGGCAGAATGTGTTTCTTTCATAAACAGAGCAAATATTAAAATGGCAAGGTGTGCTCTGATAGTTTTCACTTGCATCACACAGCACTTCACTGGTTGAGTATATCAATGAAATGACACACGGAGTAGCATGCTGCTACTCTGAGTTCAGTAGCGAGTTCAGTAAAGGCTGCCTTGGATCTACTAGTTTTCCAATGCAATGTCACTCTTAAACGGATCTAAAAGAAAATATTTAAGCCTATATGACGACATTAGCATTTCTCCAGATATCACGATGCCACCATATTCTAAAACACGCAGACGTTTACCAAACTTCATGTCCTTTCTCCGAAGTTTCAGTTTTGGTGCAAGAAACTTCTTCGTTAACACCTTCTTGATCACTGGATTTTACCGTGCACACTCAACCATTCTGAGCACAAACTCCTCAAAAGCCCTTGCACAACTGAAGACCTGTATCTAGCTCTCCAGTATCTCCTCACTACCATGATAGTATCCATGGCCCCCTTCACTTACGTATTGCCTCTTCCAACTGCATTTAGAAAGCAGCTTGTAACAGCTGACTTTACTATGTGACTCCCTACGAAACTCTTCACCTTGGTACTAATGCACCATCACTTATTATTCCATACATGCTCAAAATGTCTGCTGTAGGTTTCTTCATTTCAGGCCATGGCAATTCACTTATTTTGTTTGTAAGATTTTTACCATTTTGATAGAAAAACCTGCTCTTTGTCACATCACCTATTTTTGTGTGAGCTGATTCAATGGGACTATGTTAGTTAGGACAGCTCTGCCCTGTTTTCTACTTGAAATTCGTGTACTACCTTTTAGCCTTCGCTCCATTTCTCTTTTTAAAAAAATCCCATTTAAAATTTTAAGTGCTAAGACCATTTCTACTTATGTAGAAACCATACAGTCTCATTCAAACAAGTTGAAGAAATGATTATTTGAATACAGAGAGGTGGAGAGTTTGCTACTTTGGAAGAATAATCATCTGCATAAATATAAATGAAAAAATGTAGTCATAGTAGTAGTATTAAAGAGGAAGATCAAGACTTTAACACAAAACTCAAGCAGAACAGGAATTCTTTTTCCTTTTACAAAGTAGGGATTAGAAAATGGTACAAAAATGCACACAAACAAAAAAAAACCACTCTACTTTTCGCAAGCAATTATTTACAACTTAATCTCTTTTATAGCATTATCCAACTTTAACAATAGCCAACATTCAGTCTTTACAAACTCTGTGATGAAAAACTGCTTATCATTTGTGTCTTTTTCCTTTATTAGATTTCAGATTGCAATGTGTTTTACCTTAAAGAAACAAGAAAAAATATTTTGTTCCTATGGTGGCCTGAAATACCACAAGGCCTTCATACAACTCCAAAATATTTAAAGCTATGTTCAATTGAACATGATAGCACAGCAATCACACATTTATTTTCACTTTTTTTGAAAGCTATGCCAGGCATGAACAAAATTGCTAAAAGAAAATAGCCTCAGGAGAAAACTCAGCTCCATAGTCTAGTCTCATAGATATATTGAAATAAATAAATAGTCTCATAGATATATTAAAATAAATATGTTCCTCCTTCAAATATCTTCCAAACTGAAGTTATAGCTCAATAAGGAAGACATGTTTCCATCTTAAAGTTATCAGAAATATTTCACTAGCAGTCTTTTGGCACTTTTTCAACTCTGAATCAACATTTACACACACTTCTCAGCAATCTGCTTCCACATAGAAGTGAAAGATCCTAAAATATTCTTTCAAACCACAGTTTTGTTTGCAATCTTATAAGGCTATAAAATTATAGATATGTATCTATACATACTACATTAGATCTAGATACAATCAGACAAGGCAGTAACAGTCTTTTTGGATACCTTCAGTCACTTATGTGCTAGCAATAGGATAATTGTTTTAAAGGGATAATCCAACTGATGTTTCTGTATAGCTAGCTTGCATTTGTTAATTGAATGCTTCCTTGCAACTATATTACTAGCAACAAGAAACTGCTCAAATTGCTTAGGCAGAAATTCCTTACAAATTGTGAATTCCTGTGTGCCTCAACATCTCCTGTAATAGTGTTCTTCCATTTAAAAAAAAAAATTTGTAAACATAATAAAAAAACCCATGAAATAGGAAACTATTAACTCCTTTGCAGACATCTCATTTACATTAGAAATGTTCTGTTACATTAATTTCTTAGTAACCTTATGACCTGTCTGATTCTTTAGTCTCTCAGGGGACTTGACTTAAGAGAACTTGAATTTAACTATCTATGCCTTCAAGCTTGTGCAAGTTCTTTTAAAGCCACACCGCTTTTCTCATTGAAGTCCTCATGAACTTGGTCTTACAGGCCTCTTTGGCACTATTGCCTGTGACAGCTTTCATTTAGAGCATATTAACTGTACTCCAGTAAAAGTGTTTCTATTTTAGGGCTGTGTGTTGGAAATTCAGACTAAAACTGCTGGACACCCTCAGTACTCAGTCAACTTCCACCTCTTCTCTTGTTCTCATCAGCCCCCTGTTCCTGCCAAAAGCCGCCCTCCTGCTGACAGTCTGATCTGGGCTGATACCTTGTATTTATGTCCTCTTCGTTGGACTAATATTTCTGCAAATGGTTACTTTTTCTTCTTGTACCTGGTTCACAACTATAATATCCAGTTCTGCAAAGTCGTGCTCAGCCATTGTCTGGCCAGCATAAGAGATCCCATTAAAAACAACAACAAAAAGTAATTGATTGCATTATATAGCAAGTCAATTTGGCATATATTTTAAGGACAATTAGAAGAGTTCTATGCAATAAACTGTCACATACATTAGCGTGTGCCAGGGGAATAAAAGGATCATCATTTAAGTTTGTTTCATGTTGGAAAAATACTTTTTCCTGATATTACTTTTAGCACAGGACTGTAGAGGCTTAAAAAGCAATGGTTACCTCGCCGGCTCTGAGTGCGTTAACTTTCTAAGTGGGGTGGATGCCATTTCTTACGTGAACCATTTGGCTGGAAGCAATCCCTGTGGGTGAATCTGATACTGTTCAGCAATACCCATAGTGATTCTGAGACACGGCTACACAAGGGTTTTTTGAAGAGTGGTCTTATTTATTCCTAAGTTACTCTCTGCTTCACCCATAGGAAAATTTCTTCATTAGTTTCAAAGGGAGACAAAAACGCAAACGATTCTGTCCACAAAGTTAATTCTTTTGCTTCCCATTTTTAGCTGCTGTTGCTTCTGCCTATGCAAGTCTCTGTCTTCATATAGATATATATATACTAAGTGTGTTCAGCACATACCAGTAACACCTCAAAAAATACATGTGATGTAGATGTATGCACATCCTATTGACTGATAATCACAGAATCAGCCCCATTCTGTTTGGAAGAGGCCTCAGATGGTCATCAAGTTCCCCCTCCTGCTCAAAGCCAGGTGTCAACAATGACTTCTGACTTAATCACACCTAAATTAAAAATTCAATATAGAGAAGGGCAGAGACCATTGGATGATTATATCTAGATCAGAATGTAAGACTGCAGTAAATATTTGTATAAAGTTAAACTGAATGCCTAGGGATTCACATTCTAATTTTAGAGTCAGAACCTAATGCTGAAGCACATATTTTCCACTACCTTTTCAACCCATACTTCCACTAGAGCTCATTTATTTCTAAAAACACTCTCCCGCGCTTTCACAAAAAACAGTGTTAATGCTAAAAAGAAATATATGCCAACGAACAATGAATGTGTAAAAGTTGGACTTTTCTCCCGATTGTAAACTGCAAATGCATTCGCATGCTTAGAAAGTCAAAACCTGCAGCATTTGCTTTGTCACATTAAATAAATACTTCCACAGTTCTGTATACTATTTCCTGTAATGGCCTCTGTTTAAAACATTCCAGCAAGACAAACTCATTTTCTTATTTTTAAGGGATGAAGTTTGTATAAATCACCATGAATGAGATTAGCTTTGCAGGTTTTGATGTGATTACATTACAGGTCTGACCAAAAATCACTCGAAATCTTTCACACCCCAAAGTACTTTCTTCCTTTATAAGCTGAAATACAGTATGGAGCTTTATATATACAGTAGTTGTCCATACAGAGTGAGGCACTCTCAGTCCTCAAGCTGTATGAGAAGATTTTTTCTGAAGTTCTTCTTTAACTGAGTTCTTTTTCATTTAATCTGCCACAAATAACATGAGTAACTAACATGAATAACATAACACAAATAACACTAGTAGAATTTTTTAGGTGACTTTTTGCTTAATTAAACTAAATTGATGGTTCATTTAGGAAAATGAGGATTATAGCTGAAAAATAGATATCTATAAAAAAGGAATTACATGATTATGCCCAAGAAAATGGTGATTGATTTTCACGGAAAAAAAGGAATGGTTGCTAGAAGATGTAGTTTTCATCAAGAAAAATCTCAGTCAGCATGAAAACAATTGCCATTGGATCAATGCTTTACAGTCCTCCTGAAACCGTGTTAGTATTGTGGACCTAATTGGTATATGCTCACATTACAACAAAACACTATTGCAGGTGGGTGGGGATGGGGGAGGCAGGGAGGAAGAAAACATTATTGCCCTTGCTCAATAGAAAAACAAAAAAATCATTGAACTCAGTCTCTCCTTTTACACCCCAGAGCTGAAGCAAACTGTTATTTGAGAAAGATTTTGCTGCTGAGATCTGTTAATTTCTATCCTCTCCAAACAGAAAACGACTTTTTGCAGACTGTTGATTCAACTTTATTTCAAAACTGAATTAAAATATATATAAAACACATATCATACAAGAAAAGGGACATGACTTTTTACATGGATACATCTCATTCTGAATTTTACTTTACAGGCAGTGTGACATACTCTCAGAATTTAATTGCAAACCGCATGGTAGCAAATGTCTTAATTTCTCAGCTCCTGAAGACAGTTATCTTTCCTGTCTATTCTTTTCCCTTCAAAAGAAAATCTTTCTGTTTTATTTTCAAAATAGGTAGACAAGAGCGTCTTGGAAGTTGAACCTTAGAAATAATAATGGAAAAAACCTTCAAAAGCCAAATTAAAACCACAACATTTTTTTAGAATTCCCACATCTAAACCATAGTGTGACTGATGTGTTCAAATTTTGATCCACTTCTTTTAGCGTCTAAGCTTCTGAATTAATACAATAAATTATGATTCTTTATTGAATGGATGGTCATTTGTGGAAGTTTGCTATTAGATCCAGCATTTGTAACTGTTTCTTGTCTTTGTTCTCACGTAGTTTTACACATATATGAGACAATTTAACCAATGCCCACCGGAGCAATATAGTATTTTACCTTTTTTGGCATGTAATACAGGCTACTCATCATCTTTTTACAGAAGCCTTTTAGCATAGTGTTTCAATAGCATCTTAGCTGTTTAAGGAGTTCATTGAAAAAAACCAACACAACCTTATACACAGCTGCAGAGAATTACTCTGTTACTAATCTGTGTGGTACTATTACTACCAGAATAGTTCTGTTGCTACTTGACGTTATACTTTCTTCAGTGGTGAGGGCTGCTGCATCTTCCAGAAACACTTTCTCTACTCCATTTAGTCCTGTCCCTTGCTCAAAATTAATTTGAAAATAATCAGTCGAGCAATAGTTTTTCCAACCTCTTATACCAAAGTGCTCTCAAAAAAAGTGAACACCTTGTAACTACATAAAGCACTCTGAATTCAGCTCAGTCCCTTGCCTTTGTTCTTTGTCAGATGCCCTGGCATATTTTTAATGCATATTTCCCTAAGAATACAATGCTGCATGCCTCACACAGAGTGCGTGTGGCATAACAAAACCTAATTTTGGCTCCAAACATTTCTTCATTCCCACACTCTGCAACTGAACTAATATTTTTATGCAGTCCCAATACGGAAAAGTCTTTTTACCACTTGATACATTACAAGTCATTACCGTAATTAGATTTATTGGTAGCGCATATGCCATAATAAATTCCAACTTTTTACTGAACGGACAGTAGGGTCTGAGGAAAAAAATACTTATCTATTTTACTAAGTAGCTTCATCAATGAGACATAAACCAGAGAAAACTAGAGGCAGGGGTCTGGGGATGAAACTGAGGGAACAGAAGAAATGGAGAAACCTGGGTAGAAAGTTGATGGACTAAGTGTCTACTTCTCTCATTAGAATCAATAACAATGCCAAAGTCAAGAAGATCTCAGCTACAGCATATGGACGATGCTAGTAGCTGTGTAGATATTACTTCTAATAAACACAGCTCTAGACATGACTAAAAATAAGGCATGTGACATTTCTACTTTGAACTCCAAACTGCTGAAGACATTTTGGGTTTAGGTTTGGGGATCTTTGAAATTCTCATCTGATTAAAGCTGATTCACAGAAAACCTAACACAACTTTGTGCAGCTGCAGATACATTCAAGCTGTGTCTGGTCTTCTAATTGAAACTTCTGAACTTCCCCAATCACAGATATAACTCTGCTACAAAACAGATGAGATGAGATATGAAAAAAAGAGTAACTATGGGAAAGGAGGTTATTAAACACGTTAGAATTCAAACCTGTATGACAAGATATTACAAAGGGTCTGTTGGTGAGGGGAGTGTCATTTACACACATACATACACATGGGATTTGATACCTTAACAAAGTTATCAGAAGTACCACAAAAGTGACAGCAACACCTGTTTGTTTTCTTTATCACTGACGAGAGTCAGCTTGACTTTTCCTTATCATTTTCAGGTGTTATTTTTTTCTTTTTTACATAGCCTTGAGGCTATGTTACTGTCAAAGAAAGGACACCAGCTTTTAAGAACTAATGATGACAGACAAAACAGTCCTAAAGTGATATTTGTAAAGATAATGACAAGATAATGCTTGTCTGGGGGTTGAGGGCACATTTTTTTCTGTCTCCCAATGTAACAAACATTTAAATTGCCATTTAAAGGGAAATCCAAGAAAAAAAATCCTCCTTTACCTTTGAATACACTCTATGCATTAGAACTCAAAAGTTCCTCCTAACAATACCAATGGGATATTTGTCATCCTATCAAAGCACTTGTGCCTCCAAGTACTTGTTGTTAGAGTATGTATCTAATTAAAACAAGACTTTAATTGTTATAAACAAACAAAAAATTTATTATAACTGCAAAAGCTATTTTAAAAGATACCAAGACATGATTAATAATAACTACTCCTCATTTACAGATCATCCACTGTCCAAATGATACGCCTCCAAATAGATATCCCGTCTTTAATGACTTTTTTTTGAAGTGAAACCCATATGATCAAAATGGTTTATTTGACTACCCACTAAGAATACTATTTGAGAATTAAAAATTATTAGCAATTTTACAGCACATAGCACTTCAGTATTTCGACACATAAGCACATAATTAGCTTGCAGTAAAAAGAAGCAAGTCTCTAACTACCTTGAATAACTTAAAATCTTTGTGAACACGCACAAGTGAAACTTCTCAAAGTGGCTCATGTAACCAAGCCTTCAAAACAGAAATATTCTTTTCATCCAGCAGAATCTGTAGTATACACTCACACTGCCACTACGCCTTCCTCAGTCACACATGCAACAGGGAAATCTTTCACACTGTCCTTGCTTTGAGAAACTCTTTAACTTCTTTTTCAGAAATTCAAAAAGACTCTAACAGAGAAAAGACAGAGAATGGATGGTGAAGAGGTAACACTTGTCAAGGAACCGTAGTTACTATTAAGCAACCCTTCACACGGTACCTAGTCACAGAAGGAAGTGTGGAAGCGAAGGCCGTCTAAAACGTAGGGGCAAGGGGAAGCAAGAAGATTGGATACTGTGGTTCATTCTCAAATCTACTAACCTCCAAGACTTCTAATTCTTCACAAAATCCAGGTCAGGTAGACAAGAAAAAAATGGAGAATTTTGCGTAGCAAGCTCTACCTTTCAAATCTCAAGAAGGGAATAAGGTGCTTAAAGTATGAAATTCCTCCAGTTTGCAGCATGTCAGTGGAGCTCCATCCTACTGTGAAGCAAATGCAGAGAGGCACTCAAAGGAAAACCTAAATTTCTCAGAAAATAAATGTTACTTTGTACACGGAGGTAGCTTCAATGACCCAAGTCCCGACAAATATTCACTGCAGGAAGTAAAGGAAAAAGCACGAGACATGTCAAGGAAAGACAAGTTCAAAGATTTTGGAGATCAGCAAAGAAATACATCACCCACTCAAATATAAGCAACAACATGCATGCAACTGGAGAGATCAAGCCAGCTGCAAAGCAGTCTGAAAAGGAAAAGCACACGAGTTTGTTGAGCCTGCAGCAACCAATACAGTCAAAACAGAAATGAATAATGAGAATTAAAGGACTGTAGCTCAGCATTTCACTAATTTCCTGTTTTCTTGTGCTTTACTAACATGGATGAGGCCACCAAGGTCTTGCCTGTGCTCCCAGAGAGAACCTGGTTTGTGCCCAGGGACACCGAGGTGGAAGGTTAATGTACTGACTCACAGCACCAGCTCACCATTTCCACATAAACCTTCACATGTCTCATTTGAATAGCTTTGTGTCTAGCTGAGCTAGTGCTAGTTAAAACGTGCCAAAACCAATTAGTGAATAAAGATGCTGCTATAGCAACGGCATCTAATTTTCCATTTAGTAATAATTGCTGAAACACCTGCCATAAAAGATAAATACACTTGGATTGGGGGTCTCTGAAACAAACTTTGCCTTAAAGGCTTTTTTGTAATTGACCTTTATCATGATAATGAAAGAGAAGAAAGTGCCAGTTCTCCTTTTCCTGCTATCAAACATAGTACAAGCAGACAAAGTATTCTTTATTTTTAAGGGAGTCCAAAGAATGTGTCCTAAAGTCTTAAACTAATTAACTACGCTGTGCTTAGAGATTCCCAGGCAAGAAAAGTTCCAGATGGCAGTCAGTTACAATGAAGAGCAGTGCAATGAATTCAATATTGAAATACCACCTGTAAGATGCAAATGTTCTGATTCACAATAAAATAGACAAAGCATATAGTAGTGCTATGGTAAACAACTGTATGATCAGGGAAGATATAACTTATGATATTCACCCTAGATGTGTTCTGATCTCTGAATATACATTTTTTACATGCAATTTTGAGTATACCTGTACTGTCCACTTCCAGTCACAAACGGAACTGGGACCCACATTTGCTCTGTGTTGCACCTAGAATGCTTTTAGCACCTTTGCGTAGCAGCCACTATCCAGCCACACGTTGGAAGTATCTGAAATCTGTAAGCTGATGCTGTCTTTCACTCTTAGATAGCAGCAGTGGATGAGAGTGTAAATTCCTGTGGTCTTCACGTACCTAAATTTCCTTTATTTCAAACATTTACCCTTGCTCCCCACCCATGTAGCAGGGATTATACAGTTTTCCAGCACTTCTCAAAGATAATTTTGTAAATAATACTTTGTTTTCTCCACTTTTTGATAGAACCCATCTGATTACAGACACTTATCTGTGATCATTCCCCTAAGTACATTCTCACACACACTGAATCTAGACTAAAGTGAGTAATGAGATAGATAACACACGGTCATAACACACTGATGTTTGTAAACAAATTTTCAAATGCACATTAAGTACAGGCAATGTGCAACCCCTGAGGAAAGAGGAGAAAAGTAAGGGGGGATGTGCATATTATTATCCTATACAATAGCTGTGCCCCAACTTTTTTTTTTTTAAAGAACACTGAAACCCAGAGCAACTCTACGATCAAGCTCTTACAGGTTTCAAAGAGGGAGAAGAAAGTGTGTTATTTTCTCCTCTGTGGTGGAATGATTGATCGTACAATGACAGAGCTTTTCATATTGGTCAGCAATTCAGATTGTAAAAGACCAGCCAGACATTAGTACCCTGCTTGTAAGAGCCTAAAATCACACATAACATTTCCCATTTAAGCCTCTTCAGAAATCCTAATCGGAGTGAACACAAGCAGTTAATCAGAAAGGCAGGTTTCACAACAAATGTAATAAATTCCCAAATGGTCAAGCCCAGCAGTGCTTCTTGAAACAGCAGCAGCAGTAACCGCAGCAAACAGATGTTGTTTCACAAAGAGAAGTTTTAAGAAACACTTTAAGATTGGCTCAAAAATAATGTTTCCATATCACAACAGAGTTTTGACTTGTTTTTTGATTTGAACAGAAAAGGAGTAGAACAGTGTTAAAGACAACTTTACACTTATAGTTATGTACACTACTCACTGCTTTTACATTTGTAAACTGGTTATGCCATCTGTTGGGACCAACAGCAACAATTTGTAGATTGATTTTTTTCCTAGGGGTTTTTAGCTTATCAAAACAAAGGTGGTTTTTGTTGTTTAAAAAAAAAAAACAGAATAGAAAAGAAAAAGATAGCACTTTAAATTCAAATATTTGACATGGAAAAGACAATTGTTACTACAGCAGACAGTCAAGTGTGGGGAAAAAACAATGGTGTTTTAACACTCTATTTTTGCAAATGACCTAATTAACTTTTTACAAAAGCGTCCTCTACTTAGTAGTTACATACTACTGAATTGTGCTTCAGAGCTTCATTAACGTGTTAACTTCAATAATTTATACAAAATCATATTCCTTGCCCAGTTATTATTCCTAATCTCCAATGGGACATCTTTGGATAGAGAAACTTATCTAAAAATTGCTATTTCATTAAGCTATTGACTTTCACTTCACCTTTGAAAGGTGACGTCTCAGTGACAAATACATTTTGAGAGAACAAAGTTTGTGATAAAGGCTCATGTCCACGCTCTGAAAACTTAAAAATAAGCTATGCTTCCTTTACAAGCTTAAACCATATTAAGGCACATAAGATGCCACGGAAGCTATCAGAAATCATTGAAAGGAATTCAAAATTGTGTCAAGATTGAAGAAAAGCTTTAATGGTTCCAGTAAACAGCATGAGTTTATCTTTTTTTTTTTTTTCCTGATTTATTTCAGCCTCTGCAGAACTGGCTTTTAATCCTGAAGCTACTTCCTAGGTCTTCTATGAGCCGACAGAACATGTAGATTAAAAAGCAACCAAACAGCCCCTCCCACCCCCTGTCCCCCCCGCAAACAGCCATCTACCCCAAACCATCCTTTTTGTTACTACACAGCAAACAGAATCTTCTACACTGTAATTCTAATTTATGTCCAGCTTTTCAGAGAAGGCTTTCCTCCTGTATTTCTGTATCAGGTAGGAAACCAAGTATGCTTGAAACACCAGAAAAACTCCTTCAACTCATGTGTTAGGGTAGTTTTTCAAATAATTGTATTTATGAGTTTATTTTTGGTCATAAAAGAACAGAAACGTTTTCAGAACCTTCACACCGGCACAGGACATAAGCCCACTTGCTCTTAAGCACTGGTAATCTCATTGTCACTGATAAAATTATTCATATTTTGAAAATTAAGTCATTAAGCATATTCTTAAATTTTTTCCTAAGCTGAACTTCCAGGTAATAGGCTTAACACAATGCACAGGCTGCTCATGGCTTTTACGTGATGGAGTATGTTTTAAAACCAACCAAAAAGTCAGGTAGACGGTTTATCTCTGGTTCTTTTGAGCATGTTAGTCTTTCAGGGGGACAATTATGAATCTTGCTCTCTGGAAATGCCCAGGCTAGCACGAGAATTAAAGGAAGTAGAAGATATGCAATTACTTCACAAAAAGACAAACCTACAAAGAATTGACAACAGGCTACACCGCAGGGAATGATCAGAGTTAAGATTTGTATGGAGAATTAAGATTTAATGAATCCCTGGGCAAGTTTTATCAAAGAAACTAAAGGAAAGGGAAAAGAAAAAGACTACTGCTTGATCATGGATTAGTGAAATGAAAATTCTATGTATGCTAAAAATAAAATCCATCCAAGACAGAGTGACCTTGAACATATAGCTATAGCACTAATCATTAGGAGGTAAAATACTCTGTTATTTCAATGTAATGATGAATCGACTGCCATGAAAAGAAAACTACATTGTAAGAGTATTTTAAAATCACAGTGGCATATTTGTAATATGCATTTTCTGACAATAAGAGATTGCAAAAATATGTTTTTCCTGTATGGAAAGGTTAAAAAATGCAAGAGCCTTCTAAAGCAACTAAAATAATCAATTAAGTGTACTAAGTTGTTAGTAGAAGAACATTTATCTCCCTTTTTTCCTTATATCCCTCCCAGAGACAGTAATCTAAAATTAGGTGGGCACCATATCACATTCAATATGCAACTATAACTATCAAACATAATTATCTAAATGATGGTAAGAGTTCACTGCACAAAGTGATTTCTTCCTTTGATAACTATGCTAAGGAACTGTTTTTCAGGACAGAGGAAATAGAGTTTATGAACTGATGCAGATATATTATAGCCATAAAATGGTTATTTGGATAAACATTTCAATCAGTCTGTCACAGAAGTAGTTCCGCTTCCTACTTCCAACTGATGATAATTTTAAATGTAATTGATGACAAATTATTTGTGCAGCTAGGAACTAGAGCTTTCAGAATCATAAGTTTGAAGATGTTTTCCAACAGTTTTTATTCTATATTAGGCAAACTGACACAAAGAACAGTGGGGAATGTTCTGTTCGCAACAAACTGAACTCTTCCGTGCAAGATATAATCATAGCCCCAATCTCTAGTACCAAAACTGCTGATTAAGAATGCAGCTACTCAGGAGAAAAAGCATGATCCAATGTCTTCTGAAACATTGCACGTTCCACAAAATAGTAGCAACAATGGCAATTTTATTCTGTTTAAGAGATTGAATGGTTTTCTCTGAAATTGCAGGACAGAAAGTTCTCTACAGGAAGGCAAGCAATTTTAAAACACTGAATTCCTGTAATTAGGATCATAGTCAAATGTGAGGCCAGAGGCACAAACCTGAGAAGTATTAGAGCTGTCCCTATGACTTGATGGAAGCCATAGGAATGCATCTGACCATTGACTGTGCTCAAGCCCAGACCAGCCAGAGGAGGCTAGGTCACCCTTTCTGTTCCCCAGCAAGAATCATTAAGCTGCAACCTCTGTGATATCCTTGGCACCAGAAAGAATTTCAGGCTGTAGAAACATTTTCAGAAACTAAGTATCTTGTAGTTTTAAGGGTGGATCTCTCAGGATCTCTCACAAAATTATTATGGAAAAACAGATTTTGAAAAAGTATGATTTCAGTAACAGAACAGTCAGAATCTTGATGTTTTATCCCCTCAGAGTTTAGATTTTCTTTAGAAATGAGATGCAAGGGGATCAGGTCCCTTTTGAACTAAACAAATACACAATTTTAACATTATTGAAGATAATTGTCTATTTTATAAACACTGTATTACTAGATGGTAGTACAACAACTAAAATTACAGTAACCAGAGAATAGCAAAGCACTGAAAAGTCCTATCTACAACTAAGAGGAAAAAGAAGCAGTAAAGAAAGTGGCAATCTTCATAATATCATGTAAAACACTACAGTCAGAATATATCTCTTAAACTCTGTATTTTTTTTTCCTTCATCTGCACTTACTTGAACTATTTGTAAAAAATGCTCATTTTTATTTGCTATGAGAGCCATGGGCCAGTAAGTTAAGACTGCAAAATTCCCAGTGAGATACGGCCTGCTAAGAATAGTAAAGAAAGAGCCTAATCCCTTCCCTAAAATGATACTTTCTCAATAACAAGAATATAGTTATGCTCCTCCTGTATTCAGGATGTATTTACTAGCAAACAAAAAATAATTCTACTCATTCAACACCAGAAAAATACTTTTTTAAGGGAGTGTTCAAAAAGAAAGAAATACTTACCATGAATAGAGGTAGTAAATCATGGCACTGATCTAAGTAATTTGGCTTTCAGCTTTGCCTTCCACTTTCTCCTTCTCTTTGGAACGTAGCTGCTAGCAGCTACCCTTTATTCCAATAAACTTTTAGGTATGCATATATCCTTCCTGTCAGTCAACATAAGAACTCCTTAGAAATAAACAAGGTGGAAGAAACTCGAAGTAGTATGAGAGAAATTCGGACCCACTGATGTCAACAGCAAAATTTCTATTTCTGCATGACCAACGCATTGTCTCCACGCACCTCCCCAGAGAGAGGTAAAGGGGTCTAAATGGTTTCATCTCCAGTCAGACAATGTGCAAAACTGCCAGATTTCAGGTACAACCCTGGACAAACCACACAGCTGCTCTCACTTTCCTCATTTGCAATGTGCAGATAATAAATCTGGAAAATTCAGGCTGCCATAAAATAACTAAGCATGATTATTGATTTTTGCCTTATAAAAGGCAACAGTACAGACCTCAAATTAAGAACACTGTAGCCCAATACTAGTAAGCAGAACAACCTGGGAGGAAGATGATTGTCTACTTTTATAATTATTGATTTTTATAGGGTACATATCACTTTATTACCTTGACACTCTTTAAATATGGAGCTTCATAAGCAATTAACAAACCAAATACAAGAACAAACTGTCCGTATATAAATGCCAGTAACAGACCTGCTTTAAAGGACAAAAATTAAAGAAATGCTATGAAACAGGCTAAATGTCAAAGATTTCTGAGTGCTTACACTTAATTAGAGGAAGACTTTGTTTTAGTAACATGTTGCTAATCTAAGAGAGTTCACAGTTAATTGCATACCTGTGAGGAACAATCTCCGTGGATTTGTAAATTCTGTAAATATGAAAAATTGAAGGAGGCTTTTCTCATGTACGTCCTATTGGGGAGATCTGTGAAGAACAGCTAAGCACCCTCCCATATATATCAAATACAGAAACTACTTTTGGAGCTCTCCTACAAGCAAATACAGTTTGGTAGGTAGTAGTTTGCCACCAGGACTTTAATCCTGCAAGCTCCACACAGAAAGTCCAGCTGCTCTGTCTATGCAGTGCAGAGGTCTGCCTGGACAGGCAATTCCTGTATTTGCAGCCACAAATGCTATCCTCACAAATGCAACCTATAACCAGTGGTTGTGGGTTTGATTTGTAACCCTTGCCTGGTTATTTTCTTTCATTTGTTTGTTAGCAATAATAAAGATACTTTTCTCTTATATGGTAAAAAGTTGTACAGAAATCTTAAAATACCTAGCAAATCTCTCACAGGATCTCTCCCCTCCACCCCACTGATGAGAAGCTGCTGACCAAAGGACTCAGCTTTGTGCCACTGACCTGGGTACACCAGTTTGTGTTGCCTGTAGAACTTCTGGCAATGTCACCAGACAAAGGGATATCATATCCTTCACAGAGCAATACTGTTTATGGCATGCCAGCTACTTATCCTTTACCTACACGAAGTTCATTATTTATGTGAGTAAAAGACTGGTGACAGTGAATTGTGTTTTCCCAGAGTTGCCTCCAACCAGCTAACAAGAAAAAACCTAGAAGCTGTGTCAACTGAACTCCTGGTCTTCTCTCTCATCGGATTCCCATTATTAAGGACAGTACACAATGGGGCAAATGGTTTAGTGGGAATCGGCAGTGTTAGGTTTATGGTTGGACGCAGTGATCTTAAAGGTCTTTTCCAACCTAAATCATTCTATGATTCTATAAATCCATGAAGATTGCCAAAGGATCAGTTAAAGGGGAAAAAGAAAAAAAATGAACTGATCAACAGATATATTTTTCCCATGGAAAACAAGGAATAAATCCACACAATAATTTATTTTACAACAGATTATTTTTAAAAAGTCTGCTGAAATACAGTCCTAGATCCCCCCTGTTCCAGATTCTCACCACTCCCTGCACTGCATCATTGAAATCATGGGTGGTAATTGCCACTGTAGGCGAGACAGGACTTGGTTACAAGCAGGGGGAAAAAAGCAAGGGACCATAACCTTTTAGACCAGCTCTTTCAGAGGAGAAATCACGATGCTGCTACATACTGGCAAATATAAAACACCTTTATTGCAAAACACCAGAAAGGTTACTGCAACTACCATGCTGAACATAAAAAATATCAGCAGCACTGACACGTTATATCTCTCTGTGGCAAGCCAAGGATCAACAGCGTTTGCCACCTCATGGACAAATTGTAAAATACAGACAGTGTGTATTCATGTCTGCCAGCATCTAAAAGTAGAACTAGAGGCTTTCAGATGAAAATGTGTTCTCTTCAGCAGAACAGCATTTGCAGTCTTCCACAACAGTAGTGAATATTGACTACGACTACAGCTACCTGTATTTGGATCTAGCATTTTCAAGTCCCTTGTAAATAGAGGAAAATCGTATCTATTTAAAAACACTTTGTTGTTTCAAAGGACAAGGTAACGTGAATAGGAAATCAGAAAAAGAAAAAAATTGAGAGGGACCGTTATCTAGCCTCTGGACCAAATACGTTTCTAACATGCAATTTATAGAGCAAGTTTATTTGCATACAACTCAACAAATAGACATCTTCCATTCTAAGGCTGAAACTCGTTTTCCATACATAACACCACAGTTCACTACAAACCACATTTATCAGAGAAACTAACACATATTATTATTGCATATCAGGATAGACCATATGACGGGAGTCCTTCCTTCCTTCCTTCCTTCCTTCCTTCCTTCCTTCCTTCCTTCCTTCCTTCCTTCCTTCCTCCTTCC
>Ga0065711_1000097_pt1 | contig 101079 bp, 35 predicted proteins | sample Hoacrofraction12_FD_59098 | JGI IMG/M metagenome (GOLD analysis project Ga0065711, IMG submission 59098) | Hoatzin crop microbial communities from Cojedes, Venezuela - Epithelial fraction 12 v2 (version 2) | ecosystem: Host-associated > Birds > Digestive system > Esophagus > Crop | place...
GAGTTTCCCCTCAGGGCGCGTTGCCGGTCGGCGGGCGCTGCCTTCCGCGGTGGCCTAGGCCTCGGGCTGGGCCTTGCCCCGTCTGCGGGCCGGGAGGAGGCCTTTCCGAGGCGCTCGTCTCAGGGGAGTGGAGAAACCTTGCTCTGGGAGCTGGTCAGGGGCCGGGGTGTTCCCCGAGGACGTCACTCTGAGCGCCTCGCCGCTGACAGGAGTCCCCCGAAATAAGGGTGGAAGTATGACAGGGGAAACGTGCAAATAAGCAGTCGGTGTGGCATGCAGCCTCTCAAAATACCCGTTCTGTTAGTGCAGGCAGGTTCCTTTGGCTCTTGACCACGGCATGGATCTGCCCTGAGATGGAAGCTCTCAAGGGCAGGCTTCTTGGTTTCGTGCCTGTCTGCAGACACTGTAGCAATGTGTTGCATTAAGTGAGCATCATCATGTGTTGTGTCTCTGTGCGAAGGAGGAAAATGGCGGCATATTTCTGAGGAAACGGTGAAAATACAGAGCACAACCCTCCAGTGAGGTAAACCAGTGAGGTTACTAGGATCAGGGCGATGTGTGCCAACAAAATTTCATTGTATTTCGTCTACAGCTTGGGAACCCTGAAGTGCCCTTCAGTAAGGGCTGCTTAGTGAAAAAAGCCCTTCAATAACAGCAACAATTGTGATGTCTCTGCTTGTATTTAAGGTACAAGCACTATGTTCTGATATCTTAGCAGCTTCAGCAGGTGCTTCTGGTTTGATAAATTTGTTAGCTATAAACCTTTGGAGGCACTTATGCTGTTAAGTCCACCTGGCAATAACATAGGATTGTAGAGAACAGAAGAGGCTTTTAGTGAACTCTTTTATATGCAAAGTATGTGCAGGCATCTGCAAAAAACTATAGTCAGCACTGTCTACCAGTTCATTATGTGCTTGGGATCATACAGTCATAGAATAAATTAACTTGGAAGGGACCTCCTGGAGGTCATGTAGTTCAACTCCCTGCTTAAAGCAGTTCTGGCATCAAAGTTAGAGCAGGTTGCTCCAGGCCTTGTCTGGTTGAGCTTTCTCTTGAAGGCATTAAAATGGAGTTGAAAGTTGGGTTGGAAAGGTGTCCAAATTTGGGGACGAAGTGCCCCAAACATTGGAAAGTTACAGAGTTTTAAGCAGTCTGAATGAAGCGTACTCTTCCTTGGTTAACTGGAAGCTGTGTTTCCTTTCCATTTTTGGTATTATGATTCTGGTTCTCCAGTTGTGCAGCAGTCTTCAATGTGCACAATATAGAGATTATTGGATGATAAAAAGCAAGCAGAAAAGTATATTGCCCCGCAGCACACAGGTTTTCTCTTAGTAGATACAAACTGAAATATTTTTAAAGTAACATTTCTCTGTATATTAACAAAATCATAAAGGCTGATAAACCGCTTTAAATTTGTAAGGTGCTTAGTATTTCACCTGCATAATGACTTATTTATTATAAGGCTAAAGTACTGAGTCCTGCATTCATAGAGGTGCAGTGTAATCAGCTTTGTTTCTACGTCTTTAGCAGTATGAAGTTCTTCGTGTGCAAAAGCAAGCTCTTGTGCTTTACTTGTCCACTAAATGAATTAAATTTATTCACTCAGTGAGTCAGGTTTGATGGAATGAAGATAGATGATGTAAGCCTTCACCTATCTTAATCCATTCTTGTGGTGTCACAGAGTTTCTTAGCCTGTGAAGTCAGTCTTTGAAGAAATCCCAGCATTATTGTTTGAGCTGCTCAGTGTCTACAGGCCCCAGGTAAAACAGACTTTATAGAAGAGTCTTAAATACAGGGAAAACTTTCTGCACAAGCTTATGCTCTAAGTAGGCAAGAAAGATGAAGAGTGAAGGAGAAAAAAATAATAAGATAAATGGAAATACCGGTGCCATTGTACCTTCAGGGTGCATCTTCTAAATATCATCTGTGTTTTTACTAAGTACTCAAAAATATACTGACATCTTTTGAGGGAAAAAATATCGAAACTAAATAGTTGTATTAGTTGTGGGATTTAACTTTTCGCCTGCTAATTCAAATAATTAATTTCAGCCAACACTGATGGCCCTGCTGAAGCTGTGGATAAAATCACAACTTCAGCAGGCATGGTTCTCAGTGTCCTAAGGACCCCAGAGAAGGTAAGACTGGAGGGTAAAATAAGGTGAAAGAATGTGCAGCAGCTCAGCGCTTGCTTTTGTGTAGAGTGTGTAGTCACAGCACTTCTTACAAGACTTGGCAAAATTTCCACCATCCTATTTCAGCTTTTTTTCTTTCAGGCAGTAGCTAGTCCACCTGCACTGGGGAATGTCAAACTGCATTAGGATGTCATGTGAATCAGTATAAATAGTATTACTTCAACAACAGGATTGCATGCGTATCTCTAAAAATATGCTCCTTTATACTCACAGCATATTAAGTATCCTGTTGCCATTTGAAGTTAAATTTCTGAACGCTTTTCTTATTTGTAGTCTTTTAAGTGTGGTGTTACGATTATGTGTGTAAAGATCATGTTATTATAGTTGTTGTCAGAGTCATAATATCAAAAGTATGTGTGTGGTACTTCTGTTGAATGTAACATCAAGATGAATCTCCAGCTAAAAAAAAAAAAGGGGGAGGTATGGGATTAAAAAAAATCTTTGCCTTTCTTATTATAGTTATGTGGAATGAACGAAGAAACTTTAGAGGCAGCTTCTCCCTTTGTTCCCCACAGGATAAAATGAGCCTTTATTCATGTTTTGTATCAGATAGAACAATCCCTGTGTACCTTATGGTGCTATTTTGATCCCACTGTGGCATCTATAGAATCTCTGCACTTCTTCCTGACTTCTAGGCAGCAGGGCTGCAAATTGCTATAGCTTCTTCTGCCAGTTAAGATTTTGTCTAACCCCTGCTTTTTTACACACTCCAGTGTGACCCTGCTTTGACCATTGGAATAAGGAATATTCTGATAGAGCATCTTCCTAAAATGTCCGGGCTTCCCATAGGCCTCGCAGATTCAAGTACTGACAACCTTTAGGTGTATCTCTACATTCACATTGTTGTATGTTTTCAGATAGACTTTTCCGTGAGGCTGCTTATGAAACACACAATGATGATTTTTCTGTACATTTGTTCTTAAGTTACTTCATTCACGTTTTTTGGCAGATTTTCATGGGTTTCTACAGTGTACTTTGCAGTTCTTTCCAGCTTTTGAGAGATTGATAAGTAGGGTCCTCTAAGTTTCTGATTTCTGAACTACATTGGTATTGTTTAATACTCCGCACATTTAATTCCACTCTCTGATTGCAGAACCTGTCAGGACCCACAGCAAAACAACTGCACAGTAAGAGGCACCTTCAGAACAAAGATGGACATCGGGAAAGTTTACAGTGCCTTTAACATCAGCAATGGAACAGATCTAGCTATTGGCTTTACCTCTTCCACAGTAGCTGTCCTTCTATTTGGGACAAATTTTGTGCCTGTTAAGAAATTTGATACTGGTGATGGTAAACTTATTCGTATATTTTTGTTGGTTTTAGCATTTTTGCTAATAGGAATAGTATACCAGCGAATATGAGAGTTTCCATAGCTAGAGTTATAAATGTCATCACAGCCTATATCCATAGAGCATGTTTTAATTTTCTTTGCTATTGTTAGGGTATAAAGCAATAATGTATTGGTTCAGCATCTGGCAAATCTTTAAAGAGCCTTTTTATGTGTCATTGCGCACTTGAACAGTGTAGATGTGCATTTCATGAGCATTTCACAATGGAAAGTGAAATGTCCTTTCTTCTACCTTTGGGAGGATTCTCAAATACACACAATATTATTTATGCTCTAAAAGTTGTTGGGCTTTGGAGTATTGCCTTTCAGTTGTGAACCTAACATAAAAACAAATCAAAAATTAAAATTTTAATACTGTTACCTGGTGACTCAGTAAGAGGAAACAATGGCTTCTGTTTCCTACTTGGAATTTTATCACTTTATTGTACTAGGTTCATGTTGTATTTGCACATTTATATGAAGCATACTCAATTACCAGATCCCTGGATGAATAAATCTGCTATTATGTTACTGCAATAATAGTGTTTGCATTACAGGCTACATATAACCTCTCGCTTCTTTGTGCCAAATGTGGTCCTAACAAGACAAGGCTAGACTTTAAAGCAAAAGTCTTAGCTCAGCTGGCATAAAGTAAAACGAGTCTGCCTGGCTGACCCTTAGAGAATCTACAAAGGTAGAAGAGATCTGTCTGAAGTTTTTATCATCCTCAGTGTCCTGGATTAGTGAGAAAGCCTGAGCCCTGAGCTTTGAAGGAGTTTTCTCCTGTGCAGTCCTCTGTGTCCACTGCTGCTAGAGTGGTGGGAGAAGTTTCCAGTAACTGAATATGCTCTTTGTCAGAAGCCTGTCAAAATTTTCATGTGATTGAGAATCAGGGCTTGTGTAAACTTTGTCCAGCAAAGAGTCTTTTGCAGCTGTGTATAAAGAATGCGTGCAAAGTGAAAGGCTGACAGAATTATAACACCCCACACTAAAACATATCTTTTGAATATACTGCAATGTGGTTCCCTGAAATTCACAAAGGAGGTGGCCACCTTTCAATTTTTTATGTACCATTTTACCTAAAACGTAGTATGTGAAGAGATTCACACATGCAATATGCTGTAGTTCTCTATTGTGTACATGTGATTTTTCCACAGGCATGTTCTTCCAGTGGATTCTCTGTGCCTCCATATGGGTAGTTTCTTTGGTGGTCAATTTAATCCAGAATTGCCCCCGGTTTTGGCCTCTGGCTATGGTTGGGGGTTTTTTGTGGGCTACAGGTAAGGATAAAGAGAGTCTGTTTCTTGAAACACAAAGTAATCCAAACTCTTAATAAAAAAAAACAGTGATAAAAGCTTTTCCATGTAAAAGGTAGTAGTTATTTGGTAGTTATTTGGCTTTTTAAAGTCTTGCTATTAATGGAGCTGTACCCTTGTAGCAAGTATTACTTTATTATGCTTATTTTATAAGCAGCAAATTCACACCAAAAATAACTTTTAGAGCAGTATTGAGGAAAAGTCTGTGCTTCATATATTTATTTTTAAAAAACACTATTTCCTACCACCTTGTAGTTGCCTAAATTTCTTTGCCTTCTGAGCAGTCATACAATCTAAAGCAAAAATATACAATATCACAGTCTAGGTTTTAACTGATTTTAATTTTGGTTTTTTGTATTTCAGGCAATGTTACAGTTGTCCCTATTGTTAAAACTATTGGTTTAGCTCTTGGTCTTTTGATATGGGCTTCTTTTAATTTGCTGACAGGCTGGGCAAGTTCACGGTGAGTATGTTTAAGTCATACATAATTAATGTTGCCAATTCTTCATTATAACTGCAGTGAAAACACTATCACAGATACAGAGCCTTTATCATATATATATAAGATCTTTTTCCCCTCTCAGTGGATAGTTCTCAGGTTAATTATTTTGTCTTCATGTGTTTCCTCTATTTCGATAGGAAGAAGAATGCCCAGTGATGTTCATTAACATAATTGAGTGAATAAATAATGTATTTGTTAATGTGAAACTAGTACACTGTTTGTATTTTTTCTTCTGCAGCATGAGATGATAAAATAATTTAAATCAACTTCAATTTTTAAATACTCAGATTAAAAAAAATCAGTGTAAATTAAATATTATTTTTGTAAAGTAGACATAGCTTTTTGCAAGCTAACTGAAGCACTGATCCAATATTGCAAATATAAACTTAAGCAGAATAATTTACATGAGTAAAGGTTTCCAAGACAAGGTTATAATTTAACTATTTATACGCAGTCAGTGTAACTAAGTGAAACCGGTTAAATATTCCAGGTTTGGTTGGTTTGGAATTGACCCAGAAGAGGTATCAAGACCAATCTTAAATTATATTGGAGCTGGACTTTCACTATTAAGGTAAAAATTTATTCTTAGAATAAATTTCTATAATGTCAAATATGTTTTTAATTACCACAGGGATGATTTAACTAGAGTATTTTTTGCAAATTGATTTACTGCAGAATTCATGAGCTATCCATACCTAGCTGGTCAGTGTTGTTTCAGAATAGAAACATACATGATACCCAATACAGTGGTGAAATGGTTATTGATAAACACAGAAGTATATTTTTATGCTGGCAGGCATGTTCAAGGCAAAGCAGTGATGCACTCATGTTGGTTATTCAAATAGTTCACTCTCCCCAAATTTTGTGATAGAGGAAAAACTGACTAGCAGAATCTTGGTGAGAAAACCTCTGTGAGATTTCCGATCTGACTTCACTCAGTCCAGGGTACAAATCCTTGCTCTTAACTGTAGAATATGCTACAGGACCCCTTCCCAGATCCTTCAGGGTCCATGAAAAGCCAGAGGCTTTGCATTATCTCCTGTCCTCAGTAGCTCCTAGAGTCTTGTAACTCTTAAGCCACACTTACAACAACTCCCAAACTGTAGCTTCTTTCGAAATCCGCAGCAGGACTTCTACTCTTATTTTTTGCTTGTTATTTGTATGAGTGTACATTTTGGTCCAAACACAGAGGAAAGGAGGTCTTTGCTACGTAGCAGTGTTCTTGCTTTCCAGCGGGGTATCTAGGAAGGTCTTTCTAGAAACAGAACAGTGGCCCTAAATCCCAGGTTTGCCATAAGCGTGCTAAACAGCAGATGGACCTAATGCCTCTAGGAAAGAACGGTGTTAAGGACATAGAGAGGATTGAGCTGTTCTTGATTGCTAGGAGAGAGCTGCTGCCTTAGATTTGTGAATTTTGCATTTACTCTTCCACTTTCCTAAGGCTCTGCCGCTTTTTACCCGTTGCCATTGCACGTAGCACATGATTTTGAGGTACTCACAACATAGTAGCAGTGTTGCTATTCCTGCCTGGTGAACTCATTCATCTCTGCACCTGCTTCCTGCCTGCTTCTGAGCTTTCACGAAGAAGTGATCAACAGGGAAAAAGATCCTGACCAAACAAGTTTTCCTGCCAAGCTGCACAAAGCCTGTGTACGTTGCTCTGCAGAGCTCAGAAGTGTGTATTTCATCTTATCCTCCTCTGTGGAACCTGTGCGTGTTTGCCTAGTCCCTCTGGAGGAAGCTGACAGCCTTTTGTATCTATCCTTATTCCTTCAGCAGGAGATGAATCACTCTTTAAATGGAGACATTCTGTTTACAGCTGTGGAAAGGAATTCCTAAATCATTAAAATATCTTGCATAAAAATAAAGAGCAGGTCCTGCTAGTTCTGGTTACATGTATTTACCTGATTTACTGGAGCTGGGGATACGAGTAGTAATGTTACCTTTTCTTCTTCGTTTTATTTGCTTAGTGCACTGGAGCACCACTGAGCCCTACCCCTTCTCCTTCCACATAGGCATGAGGCTCAGTAGGAGCAATATTCCCTCACTCGCATAGGATAGAAGACTAAAAACTGACAGTTTTCCTTGAGCACAGAGCCAGTTCTGTGCAGGTTTAAGATGTTCCGTACAGAATTTTCATGCGGATGTTCCATTGTATGTGTGGCTTAGTACAAAAGGACACTGTTAACTAAAGCAACTGTTAGCATGTGGTTGTAACTACACACTGTAAAAAGGAGACATTTCAATCCCATTACGTAGAAGAATGATCTATGAAGTGATACAAAGACTGATTTACTTACTTATGTCACAGTTAAGTGACTCTAGGGTGATAATGAAACTAAAGTAATATGCCTCCAGATAAAACTGCTGTCTCTGGACGCTAAATGTTATGTCCTTATGAGCTGACATGGAATTTATTCGTGTATTTTTCTCTTCTGAGTGCTGTCATATTTCTTTTTATAAAAACTGAAGTCCAGAGTTCTTCAGCTTCATTAGAAAGTACGCCTTTACTGAGAGAAAGTGTAAGTACTCTACAGTTGTTCTTTTACAGCAGTGAAAGTGCATATCCATTTAAAAAGAAAAAATTTTCTTAATGTTAACCAGATTTGCTAGGATTTGTGGTAAACTACATAAATATGCATTGATTGTATTTAACTTGTAGTTCTTGTATATCCAGTTGACTGTGAGCAACAAAAGTTTTTCCCAAGTGTTCTTTCTCTATTGTCAGCTTTAAATGGCTTAGAAATCCTTTTTCATTATGAGAGAGGTTATATAAAAGACCGTGTATTACTTTCCTACCTGAGAAGAGGAAGCAATTTTAATTAAAACTTAACAATAAAACTAGGAGGGTGCTTAGATGAGAGGCAACAGGGTGTATAACTCTTGTCCACCAGATTTTTGCCACGTTACAGAGCCAGAAGACTGTCGAGAGTCGACGATTCTCTGCGTCAGGTGTGGCACGGGTTGGAGGCCAAGGAGGGGTGCCAGATTGGCTGTTGCTCCTTCGGCAGCCCAAAGTATGCAACAAAAGCTGGAGAACAGTAGGCTCCTGCTACCGTTGTACCTTACTCTTGTAGGTCAGTGATGCATCAAAACTCAATTGCTCCCTGAACAGAGACCATCTCAGAGTTTTCTGGCTGTGCTCAATGCTTGCTAGAGGTTCCTGTCTGCCAGAGCAAATCACAGAAGATAATCTCATTGGAGGATTTGAATAAAAGGATGTTGCAGTTTCTCTGTGCTGCAGACAGGAGTGTTAATTTCCCTGTTTGCAAATAGTCCTGATATTCTGGTAGTAACACCAGAGATATCAACAGAAGGCAAAAACACATCATAAGTAAAATCTATAGATTAAATCAGTCATCAGTTTAAGGAAGGATGAGTTCTGAAAGTCAGATCTACTTGCATGCAGATTTAAGAAAAATGCTGTGCTCTAATATGTATATAATAAACACAAAATCCGTATCCAAACTTGTAGTGGTAAACTTGGAGGTAGGTAGATCATTTTATTATTTTGTTATTTTAAAAAATACATATTTCGCCTTTCTTCAGACTATTTCTGTAGAGTCCTTTTTTCTCCTTCCATTTTAATTTTCTTTTTTTAGACCAAGACTGTTCTGTTTAATACAATGTTTGAGATTTGAAAAAAAACCACACAGAAAAAAACAAAACCCAAAAAGACAAACCTGAGTGAAAACTCTTCATTTTTTGCAGTCTGTTAATGTTTCTGAAGATACTTCTGATGACTCATGGGTGAACAGACTTTCTCCAGCAAAAAGAAGACTCATGTAAGTTGTTAACAGTTCTTTTACTGGTGCAGGCCAAGAAGCCAGAGAAAGTAGCTGAACACAGAGGAAGAGCAGTATTTGTGTCCTGTGTTTTTCCTAGCACAGTTGTGCACTAACAGTTTTTGAAATGCTAGTCTTAGTGTGTGTATCCATATATAAATAGCTGCTCAATTTATTAGATTTTTTCCTTCACACTGTTAAGTGTGCTTTACCTGATCAAGTAAGTGTTAGTTACTACTACAAAAGAACAATATTTGCAAAGTAAATAGCAACTAAGTAATTACAGAGCTGTTTTTTATCACCTGGTTGATTAGCACTCCAGCATAGAAGGAGCCTATTCTATTAACATTCTTCCAGGTGTGGTTTCCAAGTGAATACATCTGGAGAAGGCATGTCAGCACAGTAAGGAGGCAGCAGAAGTGCTCCAAGGTAGAAGCGGCAGCTAGCAAGGGGCCAGTGTGGGGAGTGGAGACAGCCAAGAACACAACGATTTGGAGGCAGGGAATGGCACTGTGGAGGCAATGAACCTAGGAATAGTTATATAATATATAGATTGCAACAGTGAAGCTGATGATAGGAGCATTTTAGCTATATTTTGGTTGGTTTTCTCCTAGCTCTGCCTTTAGGAAATTCTAGTTAGTTGGTTTCTCTTCTCATTAATCTAGACTGTAGGCTCTTTGGGCAGGAATTGTCTGGGTTACCTGGCCACAAAGTACAGGAAAACTAATTTACTGTGTTGAACCATTTGCACACTAGAAAATAAAGATGTGCTGAAATGTATTATTTTTATAGTGTTGCTAGCAATTTTCATATGATACACAGTCTTTAACTGGACTTGTCTTAAGTGTATTATCTACTTCCCTAATTAAGGCTAGGCTGTTTTCTCTGATTTTTTGTCTATTTAAAGAGGATGTAGCCTGGCTGTAGTAGCTGGAATACTCTACGGTTCCAGTTTTGTACCAGTACTTTACATCAAGGACCATGGGAGAAGAAATGAAACTATATATAAAGGAGCAAGTCAATTTGGTAAAGGCTAATAGATCACTTCTTTATTTCATCAGTATATTGTGGTCTCCTGCTTTCATAAAGGCATAGAGTGAAATTCTTGGTACTCCTGGAAATACACTGTGACAACTTAGCAGTTCTGTAGTGTTATACGTTGTCATAATTATAGTACTAGTACTCCTTTTTTCCCAGAGGTCAATTACACCATGAAAAGAACAGTGAGAAACAGCCCAGAGGCTACCATACTTAACTCATAGTATTTAATACCTTCTGAAATACAGCTGGTATTCTCAAAATACAAACCTCATATGCCTGGAACATGAGGTAAACAAGGGCACAAGCTGTACCAATTGTCTAATTAGTGCGCTCGTAAAGGAAGAGGAGAAGCTTGATCATAATTGATGAGCAGAAGAGATATAGAACAATGTAAGTAATTAAAGCCTTGTAGTTTTTGAAATGGAAACCTTTTAATTTAAGGCTAATCACCATTTTCAAACATTTCCCCAGAAACATTTTCCTTAAGATTTAGTGTAGAGTCCTATTAGGTAGTGCCAGCAGCAGCTTAGTGCATACCATGTCCATAAAATATTTATTTTTGTTAATGATTATAGTGATCAAAATTGTGATACGTTCTTCAAGATTAAAAGAAAAGACAAAACTGTGCTGTGTTTAGCTTACACAGTACATGCAGTTGTCTTGCCCTTAAATGTACAGAAAAAAACCAAGGCTGTATTCAGGAATACAAATGTAGATGGTCAGGAGAGGATGTAATTATGTAAAAACCCCACCCCAGTTTTGTTTTTAATAAATTAATTCAGTAGTTTGATTAACAGAGTTCTGAAAATAGCTTGCAGAAATGCATGAAAGCTTGTGATAAATTATAGGGTCAATGCAGCAGTTAATTCATGTTTAATATAAGTGTGGTTGACCAAATCTGTCCACAGTCAGAGCGGCAGCTGTAGTTGTCACAGTCACAATTGAATTTGAGTTGTTAGCAGTAGCTCCTGATGTGTTTTTGTCTATGTGAGTGCTATCAGTGAAATAAATTTGGTTAGAACTAATAACATGTTTTAAAACTAATACAGTTTGGTGATTTGTCTTTCAGATTTAGATTATGTTTTTGCACACTTCAGTGGAATATTTCTTACAAGTACTGTCTACTTTTTGATCTACTGTGTGGCCAGGAAAAATAAACCTAATGTTTATCCCCAAGCCATATTGCCAGGTATGACTGTTTTTTAAATTAGCAATTAATTTCAGTTATTTCTTCTGACCGTTTTGCAGTCATTAGTTCAAGCTATGTGTTAGAATTGTAGTTTGCCTTTCAAGTCTTCATTTGTCTTTTTGCATCTTTTGAAAGATCGCTCCTATTAGGTTAATTCATTAAGGTTAGGAAACAATGATAAATTTTCTTCTAATGTGAAGTTAGAACAAAATGATACTGCATATGGTGGATTTTCAAAAACTGACTCTGCTAGAATGGAGAGTACATTACCCAGAAAATCATGAACTTTAATTAATTTGCTACTTTAGTTGGAGTAGCTGATTTTATCCCTTGAGCTTTGGTTTGCATTATCAAAACCAGCTTGTTAAACTAGTTAACATACTAAAATACATGACTACAGTTTCTGTATTATACTATAAATATAAATGTTCCACAAATTGCTCTCTATACCTTGCTGTGCCTGTTTTTGATTGGGATTTATTTTTCTAGGGTTTGTTTCTGGTGTGCTTTGGGCAATAGCCAATTGTTGCTGGTTCATAGCCAATCACTATCTCAGTGCTGTGGTCAGCTTTCCAATAATTACTGCAGTAAGTATATAAAAAATTAAAATCTGTGATTAGAATTAAAAGTGAAGGGTTTCCCCCACACCACCTCATTTGTGGAATTAAGTCGAAATTATGACATGCACCATGTTGATAAATGCCAATCATAAAAAAACAGAGGAATTGAAAGTGTGAGTTTTTAGATTATGTAAAATCCAAAGCTCTGTAACCAGAGCTATATCAATATTAAATGGTAAACTTAAGTGATTAAAAGAAGAAATGTTTTGTGCTTTCATCCCAGCAAATACATTTTGTTCTGGATGTTTTCATTCATAATTTTTATCCTCTAGCAGTCATTTTGCTTAATTAAGTCACATAGTTTTTCTTTTTACAGTTCTTGAACATGCAGAACAGATTATGTATTGCTGAAAATAGTGTTCTTATGCAAATGAAGGAAAAATAGGTTGGCCCTTTTGTCTGTTTTATTCCTATTTATGATACTGTACCCTTAAAGCGCTGATAATTTCCAGAAGCTGCATAAATTGCATCACTAGGTAAAAATAAACTTTGCATTTATTCTCTTGCCAATCTACTAGATGGTGCTGCAAAGGTAGATAACTTACAGCAAATGAGCGTTCATAAATATTAAAACCAAAATTTTGCTGAACAACTGTATTTCAGGAGCAAACTAATGAAACAGTGTTAATAGGGATTAAACTTTGCGTCAAGATGCAGTAAATCAGAGTAAACTCTGCAGTATACAATGAAAAAAAGACTTAGGATCATTCTAATTAGAAATTAAAGGATTAATGGAAAGCAGCTTTAGTAACTCAGTTATCAGTATGCCTAAAGGGCAAGGATATAAAGTGACAAAATGAAAAATTTAAGGACAGCACTGATAAGAAACTGGCTGTCTGGACCACAGGTTTGCAACTGCTGCTGTACTTCATCCTAGAGAGAATTTCAGACAGCTATTCGTCACATCCCTTTAACAATTTGCTTCATTTTTAAAATGCATTCCTCTCACAGTGTACATTATCTAGAAAGTGGAAGAACACCTTAGCTATTATTCAAATAATAGTTAGCAATTTCACTAGAAAACAGCACCCACAAATACATTCAGCGTGAGACACTGTTTCCTGCTGGCCTAAATCTGTGCCCTTTAGCGGTACTGAAGATGGAGCGAGGAAGGTCACTGTCCAAACCCCTGTCAAGTGTATGAGAGCAGCTCTAAGGGGAAGCATTAACAGAGCCAGTTTTCGCTTCGTATTCAGATAATATTTTCTCATCAGTCATGAAAATTCAGATCATTGCTCCCACAGGGGAAAAACTGTATTACCAGGAGTGCCTGGAAATTACCGTTCTATATCACTGTTTGCTGTTAGTTAGGAAGTCTGTACAACAACATCACAGATAATCAGTAGTTTTTCTGACCTGGCTGGCTGGCTTTATGCTTTGTCCAGATGCCTGCTATACAGGAAAGACATTCATGTTCCAGTCTCTTGCTGTCCCACTGAGCAATAAAATCAAATTTTGTCTAACTAGTTAGTCATGCTAATAAAGGAAATGTTAGGAATATCCATGGTAGCTGCCAATAAACCTGAATAGTCCTCTGAAAGGTGGTAACGTTGTGGACTGTAGTTTAAAGTGAGTCATGTTATTTGGAGCCTAATAAAAGAACGTATAATAGCCAGTGCAGGATCCACAATGTAATATAGAAATAAATTCTGCCTTCTCTGGAAAAAAAAGTCTCTTGCCTCTTTAGCCCTTCTTGAATATGTTATTGTGTCTTACTTTGTGAAGATTTCAGTGATGTTTATGCTTTTGCCATGAGTGCTGTAATTATACAAAATAGAAAGGCCTAAATTGGTTATCCAGATAAAATTCAACCACCTTGAGAACAGTAGTGAGAAGGTGGCACATATTAATGAAATGTTGTAATGTACAAATGAATCTTATTCTTTAGGGTCCTGGCCTTGTTGCTGCAATGTGGGGAGTCCTTGTATTTAAAGAAATCAAGGTAATCTTGTTAGGTCTCTTACCTAATCTCTCTTGCTTGCCTCTAGCTCTAGGAACAGTAGGGCTTGTTATACAGCTGTATCTCTTAGATTTCACCTCCTTACAAGTATTGCGTTGTGAAGCTGAAAGTCATATCGTGCAATACTAAGTTTTCCAAGAAAGATGAAGAATTGTGAACAATTTTTACAGGAATGCACATTTGAATTCCATAACTGTATGAGCAGCAGTGGGATTAAATGAAGACTGTAGCAGGGCCAGGAGGCAGGATGCCAAGCACAGCCTGAAAACTTTATTTGAGCCAGTTCTTTCAGTGGGGGCAAGGGAATGAGCAGTTGCCCTAATAATCACACAGACAAATAGATTAGACTTTTAGGGTCAGATTCACCGAAGGACCAAAAAGGTGAGACAGAGGTTAGTGGCCCTTGCTAATTACAGTATAATGTAGAGATTCCTAAACTGATATGGCAGTGATTGCATAGAACAGGCTAATTTTCTCTACTGGATGTTAACATATATGGCAGAAATTATTTTGCTAGTGGAATTTGAAGCATTGAATGCTGGCAGTGTAATCCTCAGGTTCCCTTAGCTAGTCTGTCCATGATCTGTAGACACCCAATTTGCTATTAGAGATCATCTTTCTCAGTGTTTTTGGTGACTGTGAAATGCGTTAGGCATCCTTGGATCAGGAGGTAGCAGTTTTCTCTCTCCCACTGCAGATTAATGTTACACTACACTAGGAGACCATCATGTTCATTATCCAAATCTTTGTGACTCGCCAAATCTTTCATCCTTTTCATACATTTTACAATTGTCTCTGCACAAGTGCATACTGCTTAAGAATAATCTGAAAATAGACCTTTATAAATATTTTTTTAAATTGTTAAATTAATTTTGTATTTTACTAAGTGCATAACGTCATTGATAACTTGTATTAAACAGTTTTGAACAGCAAATATGATAAAAACATATGAAAAAATATGGTACAAAACTTATGATTTCATGTAATGGATTTATTAATTTTGTCATAAAAGGAAACCCTAGTTCATTATTTTACTTTTTTTTGTGAAGTGGTATCTATTATGACACATGGTATTTTTCTTTTTCTCCCCCTTTGCCTATCCAGGGACTGAAAAACTACGTGTTACTCTCAGTAGCGTTTTGCATCATTTTGTCTGGATCACTATCCACGGCTTTTTCTAAAGTTTGAAAGGATCTTCTGGACCAGTAGATGGTGCTACTGTTTAATATAATCAGAAAGGCAATATTGGTATATTGTAATACATAATAATTTTCAAAATGTATGTCCAGCACTTACCCTAATTTGCTTCAAGCAAGTGAAAAAGAAAGCCTTTGCTAAATGTTCCCATTTGGCATGAAAGAAAATTTGGAAATGTTTGGTTTGCATTTCTTGGAACATTAAGAATATCAAAGGATTTTACTAAACAAAGCTAAATGATTATATAGTTACTAATTCTTTTTTTCTGTTTCGGGTAGTAAACTTCATGCCATTATAAATTGCAGTTCACTGTTATGATGATGGATAAAGGGATTTTAATTCTTAGTCTGTAATACTGTGTGCATTTGCAAGCCTATTTGTTTTATTATATCATTCTGTCTTACTGACTTGGGTATAAAATATGTCTTGGAATATTTTTTATGGAACTGTACACATGAAGATGTGAAGCATTTTTTATTTAGAGGCATTATTCTTTAGTCATCAGTTTACATGAAAGCTTTATCTTCCAATCACTTCAGAATTTTGAAGAAAATACAGAAAAAAAAGGATCCTGTAAAATAAATTATTTGTGTTTGCTGCTAACCTATTTGTTTAGTTGCAAGAACATTATGTAGAAATTATGATCAGTATACAAATAGTTGGGGAAGTTTGGGGTTTTTTATTTCAGTTGTATGGAACTTTGCAAGTAAACATTACATTTCTGCCACTTGTGTTGCAGTATGAGCTAAGTATGTGGTTCAAAGTTCGTTTCTGAATAACTCTGGGCATTTTCTTAATAGTTACTTTTTCTTCTATGTATGGCAATATTTATTAACTGAAGCATCATGCTAAAACTACCCAATCATTGTTCTACCCAAAGCAAAGCCATCTATATGTAAATCACTCTGACAGTTATTGTCGAACTTGTTTCTTTAAAAGAAATGAATAAAAGAAGTAGATTTCACAACCTTTTTAGGCAAACTAACCAGCTTCTAACTACCTGTCCTGCTAGAAAGCCTTAATATCCAAAGGAAATTCCCTAGGAGGAGTATTATATTCACTGTTCCATGACCGCCACTAATGTGGAGAACTGTTTATTTTCTTATTCACGGCAGCTGACCTTTATATGTGCAAAGCATGTTGTATGAACCTCCCCTTAGTCTTTTCTTCAGTAGATTAGACAATCGCAGCTCCTGCAGTCTTCCCTGTTTGTAGTGTGCTCATTTTTCTCTTTCCAGAACTCTCACTAAGTGGACTAGATCTGTCTAGAAAAACTAGACGTGGCAGTCACGCTACAGTCTTACAAAAAACAAGAACAGCAGCAGGATTTTTTTCATCCGATTTGCAAGCTCTGTTCATAGTTACATGTCACAGTATGACACTTTTTGCCACCATGGTTTGATATGGTAACATGTTCAGATTGCAATCAGAAGTTCTACTTTTTCCATTCCACCCTTCTTTGTCTGCTGTTTATCAGATTTGATCTTAGAACTGTTACTTAGCCCACTTTTTCCCTGTCCTGTATTGTTTTTCCTACCCAAGTGTCAGAACTTGGTATCTAACAGGTTTTTTCCCCCTTAAGGCATTTCTGTATTTTGCTCTGTATGTTAACGCTGTCCTCCACCAAGCTGGAAGAATTTTCCAGCCAGATGTCATCTGCAAATGTAATAAACATACTCTCTAATTATTGGAAATCGTTTATGAAAATGCCATACGATACTGGCCTTTACTTACATTTTGGAATCTAATACAATATTTCTTTGCACTCTGACAGAGAACAGTCGATTACTCTTTTGAGTACAATTTCATTCTGTCTTACAGTGGTTTTTCTTTAGACTGGATTCTCCCAGCTTTTATGTAACATCTGATACAGTTGTTCAAGTCAAGATACATGATGTGTACCACCCTAATACCTGATATTGAAAGAAAACTGACCTGTTTTCTTTCTAATAGCTGGGTCCAGTTTCTTCTTGACAGGTGCTTGACTGTTACTTACCTAGCCCTTACTCTGTTGACTCGGACAAGGAAGAGTAATTTGTTCACATTTTTGAAATAACTTGAATTAAATTGGACGTTTATAATTTCCCTGGATCAATTTCCCTTCTTCTTAAAGATCACGAGAATTTCTATGTTCCTGGAATATACCCCATGCCAGAAAATTGCTGAAAAGCAAAGAATTGGCAAAATCAAAATACGGTGTTCTCAAGTTCCTCTGCTTCACAGATAAGCTTTAATATGTCAGTTCTTTCCCAGTCAGTATTAGTTGTTATTCCTATGTCAGTGTTCACAGTTGTCTTAACACTGACTGTAATCTGTTTAAGTAAGACTGAGGGAATAAGGGTACTCTGCGCTTCAGTTTATAATGTCATTGCTGAATAGTGGCAGATTATCTCTTATGTCCACACAGTTACTGACAAAAATACTGGTCTTGTAACTCACTGCTGAAATAATTACAATGCAATACAGTATTTATAGAGAAAGTGTGATTAGAGCACCAGTCCGCTTTGACATACCAATGCAATTGCTCAGGAAGAATGATCTGATTAGTTTGCTACTACCTGTAGGCCACCTTCCACATTCAGTTAAGGTCTGCGAGTACAGTTTACACTATTCAGTGAGGTATACTCCTCATTGGTTTACGTTAAGTGAATTACGAATGCCTCAGTCTGGAAAAAATGATTGGAAAATACTCAACCAGAACTCTCGGGGAGAAGAACTGTGTCTGTGTGGGCTTGGAAAGGGAGCTAGCCAGCTCACATGACTGCTTCCAGGGCAGAACTAGCTTTTAAGGAGGGTGTTAAGGCCCATATTGCACAACCAGTCTCCTAGGCCCCAGAGATCCCTAGAGAACCTTCAAGGGAGCATAGGAGCAAGCAGAAACAAAGGTCAGAGAATCAAGAGATGCAAGAATGCATGGCGTGATTAAAAACCAAGCTGAGCATCAGGAAATTGAAGATGCCTTTTTTTAGCACAGCAAAACTCTGGGAGGAAAAAGAAGCCAGAGAGCAGATGAAGCTGTGTGAAGATGTTACCAGGTTAGGTGCATCGCAGAGCAGAAGCAGAGCATGGTGTTTCCTGGTTGTCTTTCTTCTGCAGCTGGGCAAGCCACAGTACTCACTGCAGGGTCACTGCAGAGGGGCCATCGTGCAATTGGTGGTGGGCCTGCGCCAGCTCTGCCAGCATCCCCAGCTGTGCGACAGATTGCTGTGGGGCCTAGTTTATCCCTAACCGTGGTCACCAGTTTCCTATCCTACACTACAGAGAGTGCAACAGGCCTTGTGTGCTACTGCAGTACCCTGAAGCTTTGTTTTGTCAGGTGCTGTGACTATCCCGAGTGAACACGTTTTGGGTTTTTCAGATTTTTAGCCCAGAAGCTTAGTGACAGGACAAGCTGGCTACTAGTGCTGTACTGGAAGTGTTTTGACAGGTTAGCAAGCAGTGGAGAAATTTTTCCTGGCAGTGCCTGGTTTTACTTTCCTCAGTTCAGATTCTGTTTTGCTCGCTGTATTTGTTATTTGTTGTGATTTAAGATAAATCTGAAAATGGACAATGAGACTGAATCTGCTTCTTCCATCCCATATTAGAGGATTGGCTCTGTCTCGTGCTGGTTGTGCAAGAGAATGAAGCTGGCTTATACCTTGGCAGTTGGGAAGCATTTAGGTTTAGGTTTTGGGTTTAAGCTGTTACCATATGCTTCAGTTTGCTTAAACTGAAGAGCCTGCTCTAATGTTATCTTATTTCAACTATCTCTCTTGAGTGATGCTCTTAAGTTAATCTCTGGTATGAGCCCAGCGTCCGTCTGCTGGATGCGATTACCGGGAGCAGCGGAGTCTTCCAGGGCAGGAGCACCTTCACATTTCCTGCTCTCTGTACGAGGTCGTTGGCTTTCTGAAACGAACAAAAAACCTGAACTCGCGACTGTAGCAATTGCCATCTAAATGCGTGTAGGTCGGTGCAGTTGTCCAGTCTATATTGTAAAGCTATCAGATGTGCAAACTTAATTGCTGGCTGCTATGGCATTAATTAAAATTCTCGTTTGTGAGGACTCAGGTATGACCTTTACTAAATGCTGTCTTAGCAGCTATCCTATTGGATTTGTGTTGCCAACAGCAAAAAAAGAAAAATCCACCTCTTGCAGCTCTTTTCTGTGAAAAATTCCTTGTGGTAATTCATCAGGATTTATGGTTTAAATATGTATTTGTTCCAAAATATTTTCTTATGAAGTTCACTTGGAATGTATGGGATAAATATTCCACTCATTTCTGAGATTTTCTTGTTCTTGAAGTTTCAGCTTTGAAGTAACACTGGTACTTCTTTCGTGTTAAATTGCTGGATTAACAGATATCTGTTTATAGAGCTGTTTATACAAAACAGTCTGGCAGCAACTGATTTAATAAGAGAAAATTCTACAGCTAATATAAATTACCATGGCTCTGTTTATATCAGCATGTTTTTATATCACTGTAAGAACTGACCCAGCATGTTTCTAATTTACTTTTTAGGGGCTGGTGGTTTTTTTAAATTTTTTGTGTATATAGCTAAAGGAAAAAACAGAAGTAGAACCAAAGTGGGAGAATCAAATTTCTTGGAGAAAATTATATGTTCATGTATTGGTTTGTGCCTGTTTAATAACTTCTCAGAAAATATTTGATCTTCCTTGAAGAATTTTTCTCTGATAATGCTTAAAGGTAATCTAGTCTTTAAAATATAGGTAGACTGGGAGTTTCCAAGTAAGATTTTTGCGCAGTGTTGGGAACCAGGGAACTCAATGTCACCTTTTTTAGATTTCCCTTACCTGTTTATTCTTTTCCCTATGTTTATTATCAAGTAATTTTCTGAGACTCACTGGCCTTCTTCCAGAGTTTTATTCCCTCATATTCTTAGTAAAAATGATTGTTACCTGGAAAAGTAACTTAATTACATCAAGTCCTATGTCTTCAAATGTAAACAGTGAAAATGCATTTTTAAATCTCTTTATATATTTCTCTATTTTATCTGTATCATAATTTTCTTTTTAACCAATATTTAAGGTTGATTGAATGCTAATTCAACAGTCTGACCTAATCCTTGAGCTTTCTTGCATCTGACTGAAGTGTTAATGCTGTACTCCATAATTACTGAATGACTTACAGATTCCACTTTCCTTTAGCTATATACAAAGTTGATAGATAACGACTGTGGAACATTGTATTTTAGCTGATACAGCTGAAGTGGTGGTTCTTACATTTTTCGTGCTTATCACGCTTAGGGAAGTGATCGTGCCCCTGTAGTCGGCACTGGTGAGGCTGCAACTCGAATACTGTGTTCAGTTTTGGGTCTCTCACTACAAAAAGGACTCTGAGGTGCTGGAGCCTGTCCAGAGAAGGGCAACGAGGCTGGTGAGGGGTCTGGAGAACAAGTCTTATGAGGAGCGGCTGAGGGATCTGGGGTTGTTTAGTCTGGAGAAGAGGGGGCTGAGGGGAGACGTTATCGCTCTCTACAACTACCTGAAAGGAGGCTGTAGCGAGGTGGCTGTTGGTCTCTTCTCCCAAGTAACAAGTGATAGAATGAGAGGAAATGGCCTTGAGTTGCTTCAGGGGAGGTTTAGATTGGATATTAGGAAAAATTTCTTTACTGAAAGAGTAGTCAGGCCTTGGAGCAGGCTGCCCAAGGAAGTGGTGGAGTCACCATCCCTGGAGATGTTCATAAAATGTGTAGACGTGGCACTTCAGGACATGGTTTAGGAGGCATGGTGGTGTTGGGTTGACGGTTGGAGTTAATGATCTTAGAGGTCTTTTCAAACCTGAAAGATTCTATGACTCTTATGATTTTTTAAATATCTAAAATATATTTTCTCTTTAAAGTAAACACTAAACATTTCTTGTGCCTCTTATTGCACCAAAGGACCTGTCTGAGAGTCTAACCTGAGAGAGGAAATAAGACTCAAAGGAAATGGGACCTGCATTGGTCCTGCTGGTATCAGTGATTCAGGCAGTCTAACACCACCGCACGTTTTCAGATTGTGTAACTTCTAATGATCTTAGGGTTTGCTATTTAATAGGAAGCAATATGCTAGTAATAAAATAAATTACACATAGAGGTACATTAGTTATTTCCCATATTCTAGCATTTTTCATGCTGTGACTCTCTAATAACATTTTCTGTAGAACTGGGAGACAAACCATGCTGTTTGAAGGGCCAAAGCAGGGGTGGAGAGGGAGACAGTCTTCATCTCACTAGCTAATGAAATGGGAGAACTGGTGGCATTAATGTTTCTGTGCCCTTTGGTTTGCTAGTGAAGGAAATAGCTGTGTCCCAATACTCTAAGCTACTCTAACTGAGTCCATAGGCAAGCCTTAAAGGACGTTGTTTATTGTTACCGTTCATGGATCAGAGAAAAAATTACAGCCTCTAACTGGTGAGTCATTTTTCCTTTGTATTGTTTGCGGATGGAGGCTGGGGAGAGGAGCACTTGTTCAGGAGTTGCAGAATGATAGCTGCTCCCACCTGTATTTACATATCTGACATTTAATCCTAGCTGAGGAAGAGCCTCAGGAAAGCAGAGGTCACAGGCTCTTTACAGATCCAGCTTAGGAGAAGGGCTGATCTGGTGCTTAGTTGGATAGTAATATTTCACATCAAGTGATGCCTTGACTGCAGTTCATTTTCCAGTTGATTTCGTTTGCAATTGAAAGGTTGGAACTTGTATAAAATCGTATCATGGCTTGTGTTCCTTGAAGCATACTGTGCTCATCAAGTTCAGAGGAAATAATATAGACTGTTGGCTTGTTATGACTCCTCCAGATGTACTTGCAGGGAGCATGCATAACCTCATCTTCAACTTCTGCTTCAGATGTTTGTGTCTAGCATTTTTAAATGAAGTAGTTGAAATTTAGGTCATAAATCCATGCAAAAGCTACTATTTCTAGATAACTAAAGCTGTATGTGTTTAAAAAATGTGCTCATTTGAATATTTTTAGAGGTTGGCAGCATTTCATATTATGTAATGTTTCTAATATGTACCACAAGATATTTTTAAAAAATAAATTAAGCACTTGTGACTTATGACTCTAGCAGCATACGTTGCATTTTCTTGGCTTTTGAGAGGCTAGTCACCACAAAACCTTCTTGCACTCTAACTTTCCAGACACTGGAGTAAAATGCTTGCCTTTTTTTCTTCTCCGCTGATTACACTTATTATAGTTTAGTACCTGATACTCTCTTTTTTGTAACTTAGTGAGCAACAATCCATTCAATGAAGCAACAGTGAATGTCACAAAAAGGAGGATAAGCTGAACTGTGTATAATGCATGTACAATCTTATGGTTTTGGTGATATCAAGCCATGCTATTCTTTAGCAGATCACTTCTTTTGTTTTAAATTACATTTATTTGGCAATTGCCAATCTTCCCACATCCTCTGCATCTCTGTTGTTTAGTGGAAATAGCGGTACCATCAAGACGGACTGATCCAGTTAATAGACTTCTGCCATTGAATCAGGATTTCACTCGTATTTCTCGTTATGTGAGTCACATTGATTTAAGATGCTGCCACCACCTGACTGTTTGCTACTAACAGACACCTCACAGCAAAACCAGTGGATAGGATTGCGAGGCTTTTAATGTACTTACAAGTGAAAAATCAGCTACATTAACTTGCTTCACGGGGAAAAGGTTGCCTGAGAAATTCTGGGAACAGTGAAAGGTATCTCAGCCTAGCATGTTAAGAAGAGTATGTCCTTGCTACTTTCTGTCTGATTGTTGTGACAGAACTGCTGTTTCCTAAAACCTTTTTTCTTTTTGTTTTCCTTTGGTGAGAAGGTTTAGCTTTAATTTGTACCTGAAGGTAAACACTTTGCAAACATCTGTAAATTTACTGTGCCCTGCTAGGTGTGCAAATTTATTTGCTGCCTGTCCGATTTAGCCTAATTTCCTTGCCTTTACAGGTAACATCTTGAGTTTACTAGACATTTTAAATCTTGGCTGCTGTAACACAGTTTTTCATATGATTTGTTCTTTATCAGCTATGCCTCGCATATTGCGTGTCAAACATTGTCTGCTGTTCATGGTTAGGGCTGTTTAACGATACTGTGTGTAAAGTTTGGTGGTCTCTTTCAGTTTAAAGTCTTCATAAAATGCCCATGTGATAACTGGAGCTGAAAACACAAGAAAATAACTGTCCCCTGGGCCTTCATGAAATATGCCCTGACCAGGATTTGGAGGCATCTTACATTTCTTTCGTGAGGGAGAACCAAAACAACATGGTTGGACTCCAGCAATGGATGTCTGTGTAGCTAGAATGCACAAAGAGCTGCTACCTCATGAAATCACTTCTGAAATTTTAAAAGGGCGAGAGCACTTCGGCATAGCCATTCCCCTCTGTTTTACATTAATGTGTTATGTCTTTGTATCTGTTGGTAGAAGCACTAGCTTTTAGATTAGTGACAACTTGCTGGTGGAAAATTATTCAGAATATCGCATTTTAGGGCTGCTGTCAAAGCATTGCAGAGAATGTCACATATCCAAGTGACCGAGTTGTGTGTATCTGCAAAATTCAGTGATCCTAAAGGTGGAGATGTCAATATGTGTATGTATAGACACATAGGGACACATTCTAAATTAGGTGCTTATAATTAAGAAAGATCTGGGAGTTGTTGGAAGGAGCTGTCTGAAAATGTCAACTCAGTGATTAGCAGCAGTTGAAAAAATGCTAGCGTGTTAGAAATTATTAAACAGTAAATGGAGAAATATCACGATGCCACTGTACAATTTCAGTTCACTGATCTCAGAAATACATGTATAATAGATTTTTAAAAGTCATAAAGAAACAACATAATCTTCCCTTGTACAGAAGAATTCCTTATGGAAGTAGAAGACTCCTCAGCCTGAATTATAGAACCAAAATGTGAAAGTAACATGCCAATACATTAATTAATAATATGAAGCACGTGAATAAGGAATGATAAGTCACTATGGTTTGCAATGCGAGAACAATTGAACACACAACATTAGAGAGGAGGTTTAAAAGATGAAGGAAAGCAACTTTTTCAAAGAAAGCAAAACATTCATTTTTAAGCTTATTTAAGAAGGTGTAGTATACATTAGTATTATAAATAGGTTCTGAAGCAATTGATGAAAGACAAGGCCATTTCTGACTATTAGTCACTACAGGTGATCTGAATGGAACCTCTGACTCAAGCCTTTAAGCCACCTGGTTTCCAGGAGCAGGTATTTCTTGATAAAAACTTTTTAGTCCCAGCCATAATCACTCAAAGAATAGTATTTACAGACTTCAGCTATTCTACTGCATATATAGAACACTTGATATTCACTTAATTAAGGTAATCATGTAAATTTCATGGCTAGATTAAGTATATAAGCACCTTTTCAGTGTAATTTTTTAACAATTTGCATTATTGGAATGTTCCCAAACAATGTAAATGTCATGGATAGTACTGACATGCAGTGCTTAAACTAGAACTTAAACTTTACAGTCTAAAATCTGCTTATGTTGATCAAGAACATTAAATTAAAAATCATAGTTTTACTGAAAACTCTGAAATATGCATTCTAACACAGAACCTGACCCATCCAGAGGCTGTTTCTAACAGGTGTGTGTAATTCAAACTACTGTGCCCATTAAAGCTTACACTGTTTGTTTACATTGCATCTGCTGTGGCTTCTGTCCTGCTTCTTACTGCACAGCAAAGAAATTTCTCCATGGAATCCCCGTGTGATCTCTTGGTACAGGTAGGGAACACTTTTGATTAGGGGCAATTACACTTTTTCTGCAACTTCGGTCCGAATTTGTGACCATTGTTTGTGTTACTTGTGATGGCAAACACAAGTATGAGTCAAATGGCAAAACTCCGGAAGGCAATAAAACAGAAAACATAAAAGAGAGATGGTTAAGAGAAGCAGAAGGAACAAGCTGGTAGAAATAATGTAATGAGAGTTATAAGCAGAATATTTATGTAGGACTTGCAGTAGAAGGACAACGAGCTTTTAATTAAGATGCAGGAGACAGGCAGGAATTCAAGAAGTACGGATGACAGATCACACCAAGAGCAAGATGAGCATCTTTTCAGTTCCCTATAGTAATAAAATTACAAAGCAATGAAGTTAGAATAACAGTTACTGATTACCTGAGTTGATGGGACCTTCAGCAAATCAGTCTGATTCTGGCCTACTGAACTGACTAAGCTTCTAATCTAGAGACTGTGTCATGCGTTAGCGTAACTGGGCTCAGATAACAACTCAGACTCTGTCTCTTCTAGCCTTACATGGAGAGCTCCAGGGTGTTGAAATAAGCAGAGTCTTTGTACCCTTCTGCTGTCTGAGAACTCTTTCAGTATTGCTCCCCAACCATTGTGGTATGTCACCAGCATAAATTATTTTCCTAGTTACTCAAGTAATAATTCTATTATTTCTTCCTGTGTCTGTTCTCAAAAAACAGGACTCGGCGCAAATTTCCATTGTGCTTTAGAGACTTCATTCAGAAATCTGTAGTCATTAAGGTTGGCTAACAATTTTTGAATCTATTAGAGGAAGGACATAGCAGAAAGGCATAATAGTATTTTAGTCCTCTTACAACTATTTAAATGACTGTCAGATGCACATTTAATTTGCTTAGAAAAACATTCTTGTATGCAACTGAAAACATTAATTCATAGTTTAGTAATATTTCTGTCAGTTTCATAATGGAATTAAATGTTCTGCTCACTTTACCAGGAAAAGAATCTTTCTATTTAAATTAAGTACTGTTCTTAACAAATAGTATTGAACTGATTCATGTACTAGCATTTTATTGATAAGGCAATATCTCATGTAGCTCTCGTATTGTTTTCAGAAAAAAAGTAGATACAGAGTAGAAAATACTTCTACTGCTGGTGCTATGACCTGAACTGGTGCTTTTTTAAAAAATAGAGAAGGCTATGCATGAGGAATGTTAAAGAACTGGTCCATTTGTCAACCTGCCTTATCTTTTAATTCAGGCTCTACTGCTTTTATATAAATTCTGTACTTCCGTATCCTGGTGAAGCTGTTTGTCAGATTTTTAAGTATGTAAGTCCAGGCCCATAGTCAGTTCCTAGAAACAGCAATTCTGTGTCTGTATACCCTGTTGATGCCAGTATGAGGGGATAATCTTGTTTTTCAGAATCTTGTCTTCCACTTTAAAGTAAGATTTAAAAGCATGTCCTTCAGCTGGAGAAGTTTCACAAGAGGAGCCCTGATCTGAATGAGCTGTGTGACAGGCGCACCAGTGGATGAAGTTGCAGCCTTCCAACGGTGTGCCCACAGGGACATTACTAAGGGAGGCAAAGATGTGCCAGTCTTGACAGGAGTGAGTCAGGTGGACAAAATGCATACGCCTAACCAGTTCCTGCGTGCTAAGCTGGAGTGTGAGAAGAGGAAAAATAATTTCCTAAGAAAGGATGCTCTCAAAGCAACTTGACTAACAAGAAGCAAGAGCTAGGTAATTTTAAATAGTAACAGTGTGCTTTGGTCAGGACATTATAAAATATCTCTCTCAGTATCAGGGATGCTTTAAATTATTCGATAAAATATTCTGCCCACACGGCTGTCTGTAAACCTGGGCAGGTACAGGACAGAAGGGGTGGGTGATCTGCCTGTTCCTGTAACCATACCCTTATCCTCACTTCTGTACAAATCACTTGTAAAGAAAATCTGAACAACTCATAGCATCGCTGCCTGTTTCTGAGGTGAATCTTAAAGAGACTTCTTTATTGTATGGGTTTATTCTGACACCTGCTCCAGTATTTCCCTCTTATATATGGATAGGGAAAAACATAAAACTGATTGCATGATACTATAACCATCATTGTTTTGCACAGCATACACAGCAGAACTCACTGAGGCAACAAAAGAAACCTTGTAGTTGGTGACTACTACAGGCTGCCGGATCAAGGGGAACCTATTGATGGGGCCTGCTTCCTCCAGCTCCGGGAGACTTCGCACTCTCAAGGCTCTCATCCTGCTGGGGGACTTCAACCACCCCAACATCTGCTGGAAAAGTAGCACAGCAAGCTGTAGGCAATCAAGGAGACTCCTGGAGTGCTTTGAGGATAACTTCTTAAGCCAGGTAACAGACAGCGCCACCTGAGGGGGTGCAATACTGGACCTGTTGGTCACCAACGCAAGTGAGCTAGGTGGTGACGTCAAGATTGGAGGCAGCCTGGGCAGCAGTGATCATGCAGTGATGGAGTTGGCAGTCCTAAGGGACATGGGTCAGGCAAAGAGTGAAGTCAGGACACTGAATTTTAGGAAAGCCAGCTTCCAGCTCTTGAAGGAGTTAGTCAGTAGGACCTCCTGAGAAACTGCCCTCAGGGACAGGGAAGCAGAACAGAGCTGGCAGATCTTTAAGGATGCTTTCCATAGAGTGCAGGAGCTCTCAGTCTCCAGGTGTAAGAAATCAGGCAAGGAAGGGAAGAGACAGGCATGGCTGAGTTGAGACCTGCTGGTCAAACTAAAGGGCAAGAAGGAAATGCAAAGGCAGGGGAAGTAGGGACAGGTATCCTGGGAAGAGTATAGGGATGCTGCCCAGTTGTGTGGGGCAATTTAAGTGAGCTGTTAAAGGTACAGTTTGGAATTAGGATTACTTCTCAATTAGGCTTTTCTACCCACTTTAATTTTTCTATATTTCTACGTTGTTCAAGAAGGAGTAAATGTGGTTATCTGCTGCAATACTTATTCTGTATTTTAGTTGAAAGATTTTGCTGTCAATTGCAAATAATGAAGGTTCAGAGTAATTATGTCAACACATCCTAACCTGTGCTGAGAGTAGTCAAATATGGCTTAATATGAATGATTAAAACCAAACCCACATTTTTACATTTTTTTACATATTTTTTATGTTTCCCATTTGTATTTATCTTCCTTTTGAAATCTGTGGTGTAAGATGTGAGTAAAAAACATAGATGTGTATATAGATTTGTATCGAAGTATAAAAATATATATAAAGAAAATAAACTTATTTGGCTATGTTAAATGTCACAGCAGTGAAAAACTGCATAACAGCATTACACGTTCAGGACTGCCAGTTATCATGAGCCCAGATTTCTAATGATGTGGTGTTCTCAATAGTAGAAGTAAAATCAAAGGCATCTTGTGGCAAATAACCATTCCAGATTTACATTCTGGGTTGCCTTATCACACTGGGGAGGAAAAATTATTCTGGCTTTCCTAGTAAGGTAGAAAACCAACCTCCTTAGCTCAGATTGTGCAGTGTTGGAAAAAGGAAACCTGCAGGCACTGTCCCAAAGCAATATACGTAGGAATGTGTTTTAAAATACTTCAGCAAAAGTAGACATGTTTAATCTGAAATAATTTTTCCTCTTTAGCAGTGTGACCAATAAGCAGGTCGAACAAATAGAGAAAGGAGTATTATTCACAGATAGTTTTGCTTTTCAGTCAGAGGGAATCAAGGTATCACTGTCTTGGAAAGGGGTTTGTGGCAAAGTATCAAGAAAAATAAAAACAGGCAATGAAACTTCAGTTTAAACTTAGTTATAAGGTGGTTTGTTGTTTTTTTGTTTTGTTTTTTGCAAGAGGTATCCACGGCATTCATTGTGCTGGAATGCAGGGGCAAATAGTAAGGCCCTCCTCGAGGAAATCCCCATGGAGGCGTTATGAGGAACCTAATTCCCAGCCAACAGAGGACCCAGCCCTTGGGGAAGGGGAATAGGATGAAGGTGGTAGAGGAAGACTTTTCTGGTAAAAGCAGAGGTTTTTAGTGTCTGAGTGTGAAAGAGGATTACAGTTCCCATCCTTCCAGACCTGATGAAGCTGGAGGGCTGGTTAACTCACTCATTCCTAACCTCATGAATTTGTCTCACGATTTGACTTGCCCTGCATCTGTTGTTTGCCTATTTAACATGACAGCAGTTTGGTGCTGAGGCAGTGACTTCCATATAAAAATTATGACTTCTGTATTCACTGAAGAACCTAGTAGGTTTTTTTAATATTACTAAATTTTGTAATAGATGTGTGACTTTTAAAGGCCAAAAGGGAGTTAAATTAGTCTGTAGAAAGTGAGTAGAAGTTTAGTATCTTAATTCCCAAATTCCCATATCCTAAGTAAACAACCCTATGAATAGTTTTGATCTGTTTCCTACTTGCTTTAACATAGAAACAGAGTTAAAGAATAATAATTTTTGGCCAGGTTGGTGTCATCTTGCTCTGGCTATGATTAGATCAATGTGAAAAATAACCTTTTAGAAGGACTCATGTAGAACTGTTTATTGAAAATGAAGAGAACTATATAGCAAGTGATAAACAGAATGTGCAGCTCTAGGTTGTCCATTTTAATTACAAAGTTCTACAAATTAAAAATTCTTCTATATTAACTGCCAGCACCATTAATAGCATCATATGAAATAATAATATAATTGGTTTATACCTGCTTTTATGTCTTATCAGATATTTGTTGAATGCATTCTAAGCATTAATTTTCTATCTGATCTGATTGCTAAATTAGTGGAAAATAGGCCTTGTGCCTTACTGCATTAGTAAACTATATATAAAAATTAAAATGAGATTACATTTACTGATGACTGACACTAAGAAATTTTAACAAAAGGGAAACAATCTGAGGATATAATTATTAAAGGATCCATGATAAAATAGAATTAAAAACATTTGGGGTGGTAGATATGTATAAAGGCTATTCTGGCCTATAAAGAAATGCCTAATTTTAGTTACTTGTGTGTCATTTTCACGTTTAATTTTTTGTAAGAGTTATCTCCTTACAGCAAATAATCAGAATGAAGGAAGAAGTAGGAAGGAAATGAATGTGCTATCAAGAGGTGCCTAACCTGCGAAACTGCCAAAACATCAATGCAAATATAGATAGTTGTTTTCATTATATGTAAAAAAAAAATTTATTGAGCTAAGAAAATTTTTATGTTTAACTTACTCCAAAATGCTGCTACAACATGGAAAGTGTCATGGTCATAGGAAAAACAATGTTAATGTAACTCAGAAGATTCAAATATTATTATTACAGCAAGGCATAATAGAGGCTGTAGAAGAGTTGAGTATTCCCCTATTATTGTAGTTTTATAAATAATACATATTTATTATTTTAGGTATGTAGGACTACCACCACTGACTGGTACTCCTGATTCATGGATGTTTTTTCTGAAGGAAATATGGCTAACCATTCATGTCCATGTACAGTCTCTTTCCTGTGTCAACACTGATAATCAGCCATTGAAAAGTTTGTCACTGATAAAAAAAGGGTGTGCAATTGTATAAAGTGATAACTTGGTCGAATTCAAATCATACTCAGTCCAAGAGCTCACATGGCACAATTGCCAAAAAAAAACCCAGCACTGCTTAAGGATCTGAAATATTCTCATTTTACGTGGGTTTCCAGGTGGAGTTGGGTGAGTGCCTGAGGGGCAATGCACAGACACCCTTGCTGTTACTTGATACTATGTTTTCTTTCAAAAATTTCTGCTCTAAATAATGGTATTTTGCCCAATGATTGTGAAATGTCCATCAATTAACTCTGTCGTCGTCTGTAACAGAAAAATCTTGCAGATGCCAATGTTGATTTGGAAATGTTAAGTTGATATAGACAAAAAGCAGAATAAAATGTTAATCTAGAGAGAGGCAGGACTGTGGATTCTCATCCTGAGATATAAGTGAGCTAGGCACAAGGAGGCCAGAAAAGGATCTTTCATTTCCTTAAATGGCCGCCAAAATGGGGTTGGATTGTTCTCAGCAGTGCAAAATAGTCAAGTAGCAGAAGAACATGCAGGAATAGGTCTGAGAGTATGAAGATTATAACTTAGAGTGCTAATGAGCACTATAACATGATCTACTTTAGGTAAATCTTCTCAACAAGCCTTAGTCAAGAAAAGAAAAGCCTGTTGCTATCTTGAAAAGTTAATTGCCATTGACTGGCCTTGGAAGCCACACTGTGGGCTTGCTAAGATGTTTATCTGTACTGCCTGGACAGGACGGAGAGTGTATCTGAAGATTTTGACTTGTTTTCCTGCTAGGAAACATAATAAAAAGAAAAAAAACAAATGCCCTAATTTTTTGGACAGAATGTGTTTGAAACAAATAGAAAAATAATTGCTGTCACTGCTGTTGATTAACTAAGAAACAGAAGCAGATGAAAGCTAACACATAAAAGAGAACACTGTTCACACTTTTCCTTTGGAAAAGAGGTACACCTGCAAACTAATCTTGTCTGATGAGTGTAATTAGTATTATACATTGTTAATTAACTATAATGAAGGTGCTGGTAGTATAAACCAAGAGACTAGCAACAGATATGACATTTGAATTTCTAAGGAGTTTGATATTCAGTAATGATCCTAAAAAAACCTAAAAAGCGTATTTCATTCCATCTGTATTTCAGCCAGAATTTTATGAATTGCAGATGTAGATACATCTGAGATATCTAAAAGGATTCTAAAAATTGAATTCCTGGTTTTAGGTTTTAGAAGGTAGTAGGTGCTGAAATCAACAGAAGGGTCTAACAAGCTCTGGTACTCCAGAAAATCTTAGAAGAATCTGCAGAAGTGCTTAAATACCCTTAAAAAATAGCTATTTCCTGCCTCTCAGTTCCTAAATCTGTTTTGCAAGTGGGAATTCTGAAGAAAATTTGCCTAAATACACTTCAAAATATGGTGCATCTTAATTTGGACAAGAAAGATCAGAAGCCATCTCACTGAAAAGGTGATAGAAGTTAGACTCCTAATGATTGAACTTGTCTTTGAGTGCCCTGTGTGCAATTTCATAGTCTTCTGCATGCAGCAGACCAGAGTAAGTGTGTGCTATGGTTTAACTTGCCAGGTAATATATGTTTTATGGACTGAAATAGCACAGCTTCGTTTTTACGTTGTTTTGGTTTCCTTTTTTCACGTAGAACTGTGCTGTTCTGTTACATTTAAGATTAAATAATTCAGATCAGTTCCAGAATAATACATCTGTTTAGAAAAACCTTCTTTTTAAACAAGCATTTCTGCCTTGAAATTGTCTTGATTTTCAGAGGGTGGGAGACTGATAAAACTTCTGATGACATAATACCCCCTTAAAAAGCTATTTTTCATTTTTATTTATTCAGTAATTGATGCCAAATAAAATAGTCCTTTTTAGGAGACTGAAAATCTTAGAAAAGTAGATTTTATTTTACCATGTCATCACTATATAAATTGCAGTACAAGGTAATGCAATAGCCATGTTACATTATCTACTGTCCACTGAAAGAAAAAAAATGGCAAAGTAACTAAAAGCTCTTTCAGACTTAAACTTAAATTTTCTTTGTATTTTGGTGTTAAATTCCTGGTATTAGTCAGTAACGTTTTGTGATTTAATGTCTCAGAGTAAGTTTTCTAGTTTCCAACTGTTTGTTTTCTTTCTTGTACTCAGTGTGCTATGCAAAAGCTGAAGTGAAATAATCTTCAATACTGATTTTTTTTCCTTATTGTAATAGATTTTCTTGATTATTAAATCCAAAGAAATAACAAGAAATGATCATGCAGAGAAAAGACAGTATAGTTACAAATACTAGTTACTATGCCTATTTTATAATCAGCACATCAAAAGGAAAAAACAATTTACCTCTTGATTCTTGTCTGCTTCTTCTGAGGAATGACTGATAAATATTGATAGCCAGGTCAATTCTACTTGAATTTTCCTGCTCAGATAAATGCTTAACAGTAAGAAACAACAGGAGCAGAGACTCCTGTGGTTAACTGTGCTCTTATAAATTTCTTTTTTTTTAAAAAAAGTATTTAAATACCAAAGAAAGGATCTGTGATTGGAGTACATTTTTTTGTGAGGCAAAAAGGTGCTGAAGATACTCTACATTAAAAGCTGTATCTCTGCTGGCTATTAATTGAAAACACAGAAGTATTGTTTTTTATTTTGGAAAGGTTAGTGTTCTCCCCCTAAAGTTAACTAAAAAGAGGGGGGGAAAGCATTTTTATTGTAAAAGAAGTTAATATATAGACAGTATTCAGAAGGCATCAGTAAACCTTGATGTTGCAAGTAGTATTAACTCTTGTTCAGTCTTTTCAGTTTATGGGGTGGAAAAGAGAAGGGTAAGTGAGAATACTGTCAATATTGGAATACAAATCTATCAGAACATCAGATTTTCGAATGAGTGATATAAGTTTCATTGCTGGTAGTACATGTCATGTCCCCTCAGTAGATTTGCTTTCAGCATTCTCCACGAAATACCGTTGCTTGTGAAAGGTACATCTGTCTTCTGCCAGAGCTGCGGTGCAAACCTCTGGTATTCCCTCTCCTCCCGTCCCAGCACTGGAACAAGGGATTCAGTTAGGGGCCAGCTGGTTCTCAGTTGTCACGGTGTTATCCCTACAAGTAAATAACAGAATTTTCTTGCTGAGCAGCATTTGAATTCACATACACATACATGGGCAGTACTTATAATTTAAAAGTAGAGGAATGCATGAGACTATCATGTGCTTGAGCACGTTGTAGGAATGAAGCGGCATGTCTGTATGCACAGAAAAGTTGTCACAGAAATCTTAATGGTGAAGTATTAATTTTACTCACAAGAGTAATATCATTTATTAAAATTGAAACAATGTAAGTTAGTGGGGGTTTTCTTGTGACGGAACAGCTAGCTTTGTGACACCGTACCTGGCTTTTTAGCACATCTGGTGCGAGTTGAAGCCTCACATCATGTAGACAGGCTCAAAACCTCACTCACTGAGTGTTAGAATGAGATATGGATACATGCAGTCCCACTGCACACCGTTGATTTGTTTCTAAGGAAACAAGGGTAGATAATAGGAGCATAACTAGGATGAAGGAACCGGGACTGCATTTGGGACAATCTTACTGTCCAAGTCTTGCTGTTATCTGAAGCAACTGACAACTCAAATACTTATATCACTGAAATTATAGTTCTCATGCTAAGCCAGTAAACATGTGCTAAGGCTGAAATTTCGGGTGTCAATTGCCTGTCAATCTGTATATGCTGTTTCCTTTAGCTGATTTACAGACATCTCTTGAAGAACAAGTGATTGAAAGAAAAATCTTTCCCAGGTAAAATATGAGCTAAAAATCAAAATGTCATCAGTAGAAGGGTGTCTGACTACTACACTTTGACATGTCCTTTCTCATTCAAAGCCATCACCTCAAGAAGAGGATGTGTTAAGCTGCTGGCTCTTGCTTCTAAGCTTTTTCAAGTCATAGATTCCCAGATGTATTCCTCCGCAGGATTTTCCGATTCAATAACTTTCAAATTATTTAGTTCTGAACAAAACATGAATTTTCAACTATGCGTAACTACAAGTACTCTTAACGGTGAAAAATATTCACTTCAGCAGATTCTCATGAATGGAACATGAGCAATTACCAAAAGAGCAACTGCATTCCTGTTGAGAGTCTGCTTTAAACATCTCTATTTCCGACTTTCACCTCCGTTCATTGTCAACCTGATTTCAGGTATATTGTGACCTTTTTATTTGTTTGGTTTTGCTTGTAGACATGCAATGTGGTTTAAGATCATTTATGAAAATGTAAGAGAGTTTAGGACAACAGAAAATGTGCTGGAAAAGTGTGGGTGTTTTATTTAACCTAGGTGTGAAAAGGGCTTGTAAGGTACAGTGTTGTTTGGTGAGCTTCTAACTAAAGATATAATAGGAAAGCATTGCAAAATCATCTGTTGAGGAAACATAGCATTTTAAAGCTCAGATCTCACAATGCAAATCCTGACAAAGGGGTAAGTGTGTGAAATATGCCTTCTCATATGATTAGGGAAAAGGAGAAATTTCCTGGGGAAATTTATACTGTTATAGTTTCAGAGGCCAAGGCAATTGGGGATGCAAACTTTGAGGAGAGATAACTTTCCTCTGCTCTCGTGGTGTAAATAAATTAATGGAAGGGATATGAACTGAAGTAGCATAGGGCTATGTTTCTGAAAGTTTTTTCCCTCACTGTCTTTCAAAGATTTCATAAAGATCTTCCCTTTTAGGTCACACTTACTAAGATTTTTATTTTACTTGAGGCAATATGTTATTTTCTCATTTACACAGTACATGATGTTCAGTTTTTAGAGTACTTGTATACATGTTCCAAATTAAAGAGTTGTTTATTGCTCTGTACTTTTCAGATGTTTCTCACATTAAAAATTCTTTTGTTGTAAAATCTGCAAATATTTGTGCATTTATGATGAAGGAGTAGAGATCATTATCCCTAATATTATTTGCTTAGAATAATTTATCTAAATATTATTACAAAGAGAACTGCAGTATGTGTGTCACTTCTTTCTTCTTAAAGGAATGCTTTAATTATCCACTGTGATAGAGAATAGCTGTGCTATAAGATTTTAGAAGATGTATGAAATTGCATAGATAGATTCAAACTTCTAACTTTTTGCAAATCAAGGACAAGCCCATTTTGTGGATTCAGAATCAAACTTCTTAGCTGATCCTTCTTCCATGTAATCAATAATATCAAAACACTGAATCTGAACAACTGCCTTAAAAATCAACTCTCTTTTGAGACCTATCCATAGTACTTCATGGCCGCACAGGTGATAGTACCACAGGTGAAAACACTTCACCTGGAATTGATGCATATCAGTTACAAATGGTTCACATAGTACTGACTGAACTCAGCAACAGGGAATGGTGTCGTCATGAATGACACCGTATTTAAGAACCAAAAAAGTATGGTACTCTAGTATTTCAAAGTAGATGCACACAAAACAGCACAACAAACTTATTATTACACTTTTTATTCAAAAGCATTAGAAAATAATGGTAAAAGTGGTAAAATTCTAAACAAAAGAAAAACCAACTGACTGATGTTGAATAGACTTTTGAAAGATCCTCTTTCTGCTGATGGCTGAGCACCATGTTCTTAAACATGGTAACAGGGGCACAATGAGGAATATTCACTGGTTGATGTTGTTGCCAATACTATCCATAAAAAGTAAGTAAGAGATCATCTGCAATATAAAAGAAAAAAATAAAAGCATACTCTTTGTGCTCTTTTTAGGCTGATTCATGAGCTAATATAATCTCTGTAAAATTACCACCCACCACACCTCCAAAGTAAGCTGTCCTCTGAGGTCAAGAACTCTCAATAGAAAATTAGTATTTTACAGTAATGCAAATCTACCTCGAAGATGAATAATGTTACATATGCACAAAGTAATTATTATTACTACTTTAAATCCTTAAGGTTAGTATTAGACAGCATTTGAGAAACGAAGTCAAACAAATTACTTTCTATAACTTTTTTCATTTCTATTTTTATTACACTGAAATAGTGACATCAGACTTCAGTGATACATATACAGTTACCAAAATAAAAAGTTTCTTTTAAACATTGTAACTTCTTTTCCAAAGTTCAGTCTCTGCTAGATAAAATAAAAATGTGCTGTATTCAAATGGGAAGAAGTTGTTTGCTTGGAGTAATTTTTAAGACACAGTCTTAAGTAACTGGTGAGAAGTAATCAGTCTGAAAACTGAGTAAGCTAAGTTGTAAGTAATGACTTCAGACTTCATCCAGCGACACCTTTATCATGGGATCTATACTGCAACCACAGACTCGCCACCAAGATCCTGTGCTCGCTGCAGTCAGCAGCAAGGTCGTTGTTTTCAGGAAAGCTGTAAAACCTTGGGTTTGACTCACAGGCTCTTTGTATATCTTCAGCCTTTTGTGATTAGCTAAAAGTGGGACAAGTCTTCCAAATAAATGATGGTTGATAGCTATTTTATTGATGATTTTATTTGTAACTCTTATCAGATTTGAACTAGATTTAACACTGGGAGAATCAGATCTTAATTTATCAACTGTTGAGTTTACCAGTTCATCAGTGAAACTGCAAGGTAACTTTTGCATCCATCCATTGCAGGGCTGGTCAGGTTCTTCGTAGAAGAGTGTTGCAGGATGCTTTCTGTCTGTTGTGAAAACTCATAACCAGGCAAGTAAAACAGGAGTTGTAACATCTGGTCTGAGAAGAAAGGTGACCATTCAGTATCATTCAGAGCTGTTGTGCCCCTTCAATTTGTGCACCCTGACCTATTGCCTTCATGCAATTTTGTACTTCTAAAATGTATATCTTGAAGGGATGTATAATTCCAAAATACTTTGTACATTGAAGTGGAATGTCAGGGGGGAGTATTACTTAAAGCCAACACAAAGAGGAAATTCCTGGCAAGTCACATTCTTTTTTAACATGACATAAAACAATGTTTGATTGCTGTGCCTTTAATTGTATAGAAGGCTTACTTTGCCAAAGTTATTTATCTATCTAGATATTATTATTGCCTTTGGCTTTGCATTTAAAAATTAATTCACTGACATCATCACTGCAGAGGCCTTTGATGAATATACTCTAAGGTCTTCCAGCTGCACAAGCTTTAAGCATTCTACCATCGCGTATGTCACAATGAGTCAGTCTCTCTGAGCTGCACTTTATTTAGCCATTTATTTCAGAGAAGTGTTCCAGGAATTTCTAAGACAGTAATTAAAAGTGAACTTTCAGGTTAATTTTTTTCTTTCAGCCTCCAGTGTGCATCTACCAGCAAAATCTACAGTCAATATATGTGTTTTTTTCCTAACATACTGGAGCTAAAACTTTACTTACGTACAAGTTTTGAAATGTGAACAACAACTTGTGGAACAAATGAGCAGAAACTGCTACACAGAAAAAAGCAGGTGTTGGAAATTAGACGCTCAGTATGCTTCACAGTTCAATATTATTTTTGCATAGGATTTGGAACAGCTTTTAGCACTGAATTTTTTCCTCATTTTCTTTTTGTTTATTTAAACAGTGAAGTCAGAATTTTTGAAGACTGCAGCCCCTATAGTTAAGAGCAAAAGACAATATTTTGCCCAGCAAAATTAATTCAGTCAAAAGTTATTATTCATAATTACAGTCAAGCTTCTCTCCAAAAATTGCACTGTTGTAGGTTGTTACTTGTGACACAGTGTTGTATAGAAAGAAAAAAATAGGGTTCAGATTTTATAGTGTTGTATATGCAGAACAAAAAGCCACAACCAGACAGATTGCTCAAGCTAGAAAAGCATCCAAGAGGGCAAGGAGAGTTTGCAGACTTGTCAGATGTTCATTGGCCCTGCAGTCAGAGCAAAAGATGAAGGCACAGACGCAGATCTGCAATGGAAGTTGTAATTTGTAGCTCAGATCTTTTATTTCTCTCTTTCTTTCTTCCCCCGCCAAAGATTTTTATCCTTTTTTTTATTGACAGGCTTAATCACTGTTTACCAAAAGAAGGTGAGAAACCTGCCTTTGAATCGATGCTAATATTCTGCCTGCTTTAACAGATATAGTTAGTCATCTTAGCTGCTGCCAGCTAAGACACAGATCTTCAAAAAGGCTGAAATCTCTGATTTTCCTGAGAAATACATAGGAAAAACTGGCACAGCAGGTTCCTGTGCCTATGAAGCCACCTAATTTGAAGTTTCCATCTCCCGGGGCATTAGACAGAAGTGATGGGATTACATGTCAGGACCCTGACAAGCCGCATTGGTAGAAATTGGAGGAAGGGGAAAGAGATCACAAGTGAAAAACAGAAATTAAGAAGCAGCACTACATCATGTGTTGTTTGTCCAGCAAACAATCCAACCCAGTTTTACAATTACAAATGCTCAGGAAGGATTTGTCACCTGAATGTAGAAATTACCAACTTACCTTTATTGGCCTCTTCTATTTTGAACTATAATTGTAGTAATAAGATTTCTTTGTCCTGATACTTTGTATGTTATCAGTTCCATCCCTACACAAGAAATCTTAAATGTATTCTACCTTCACTACACCATACGTCAGAGTGGGAAGAAGTTTATAGGCACAAAACATGGCATCATTGGAAAAGGAAAGAGTAATAATGTTATCCCCTGTGAAAGTAATAACCTACCTGAACCCTGACAGAGTTCCTTCTCTATTCAGTCAGTAAAATGGTATTATTATATATGGTAGGTTTACATAAGGGTGTGAGTTCTCCATCAAGCAAGCAAAATTCTGAAGCTTTTTTGAATTCAAACTGTTCAGTTCCAGCTCTGCTGTTTCTGGTGGTTTGAATTGAGCTCACTCGCTGGGATTCTGTTACACAGTGCTCAGACAAATGAACGTCAGAACAATACTCATTTGTTGATCTAGAGAGTGATTCAGTACTAGCTACAAAATCACAGTTACTTCTGGGGAGGCTCCGTGTTGTTAAAGTGAGACTCGCAGTAAGTACAACTGCTGAGGTAATTATAGTTCGGAACTTGCATTGAGGATAACTTCAGTACAAACACAGGGACTTGAAGTTTTGAGGCATTTATCTGAATGCACACATAATAAATAGAAATTCTCACATGCTTATGCAATTCAATATTTTTTAAGAAAAAACCCAAAACCCCCAAAACACAAACCCCCACAAACCTTGACTGGGCTAATACCATTGGGAAGGTAACTGGCAAAACAAGTATGTCTGCATCGTGCTAGAGGAGTAATGAACCAATAATTTTCTGTTTCTCCTAGCCCACTATATATTTCTCTCTCAAAACGTGGTTGCACCTGTTTCAGAAATAGTGAATCTGGATGTACCTTGGATCACTAGGAAAAAAAACAGAGGTAATAAGCTCGTGTGACAAATTTTATTTCAGTAATTAAAATGAATCATCTGTTAAACAATGTTCCTTTCGCTGCTCTTAATGTGTTTGCATCATAACTGCAGTATGATTTTCTCCATTGATTTTGAGAGTTTTAGAAAACTTCCTTGTTAACAGATGGGATTTCTTATATTTTAGTCTTCTGTTATGAGGTAATCTGATAAAATTAAGTCAGATGTTGAGTTGAAGTTATATGAAGAAGCTCATAAATTGGAGTTGCAGAAAAGTTTGCGGTTTTTTTCAGGTGTCTAAAAATATCTCTAATGAATTAATAGTGCAGCTGCTCCCACATAATAAATTAAAACAAATTTCTTACAAAGCTCTTGTGGAAAAAAAACCAAACCTAGAGTTTTAAGTGTATATCTAAAAGCCTGATTCCCATCTGTTGAAATTCCATACTGTGTCACACAGAATGATTTGCAGCCCATGTTATTTAGAAAGCTGCAATAGGAAGTACACGGACCAGTATGATGTGCTGTAAACTCTTCCACCGCTGGAGCAGAGGGTTTGTAAGTGGGACCTGTGGTGTATCAATCAGGTGCCAGTGACGGAAAAAACTTCCTAAGTAGTTATTTGGCCCTTTCTGGAGGAGTTTCTTTCTCAAGCAGCTTACTGACTTGATCATTTCTAGTGGCAAAGCCTGTGCCAGCGAATGTTGTTTCACTGGGTGAATATCCTTGGTCCTAAAAGATGTTCTCTCTAAATAGCTTAGAATTTTCTGTTTAGGAAGCAATGGTGAATCCTTTCAAAGTAATTCCTCATTTACCCTCTTTGATGCATCCTTCCATAAGGAATCTCATACTGGAGTGATGTGGAATTGAGCCCAAATTGGCATGGTAATTCCTAAATTTCTGTCCTTGGGGTCTCTTCTTCCACTGCGTAGACACGTGGTACATGACTCTTTTTCAAGAGACTAACTAGGCACATTCTACCGTTTCAAACATCACCACAAAAAGATATTTCTCATTATTGCTGTAATTTATTTTTAGTTGGGAAATGTATATGTTTTAGCATCTAATGCTGCTAGTAGATCAAACTGCTTGTGCTACTTACGAGACAGAAGAACACAGTACTTAATTTTACTCAGTTTGTAATAAGGGAAAGTAGTTTATTTAATCATTGCACAGCAAACTGTAGCATACTGGGAAGGTAAATTCGCAAGAGAAATATTACAGGCTTTCCTGTATTTCTGCAAAAATGCAATGCTTGACTCTGCAGATAGAGAACTTATGCAAGGTTTTCTCTGAAAAATCTACAGTCTGTATGTCAAATATGACAGTCTATTCGTTAACAGATTACTCATTTATTTGTAAAAGATAGTGTAGTATGGAAAAGCGGAACATTAGCAGAAGCTGTTCTTCTGCCCTGTTACCTAACAGGCACATTGGCACCATAGAGGGGAAGAGCAACAAAACCAAAAATGAGATGCTCCGCAGAGACCTTTAATATGGACATAAAGTGCTAAACATGGCCCATCTCATGCTGAATAAATCTAAACATACCAAAGGACTGACAAGAAGATCCAAAACAAATTGGTGATTTTACTCGAATTTATACTCCAACAATTTGTTATCAGCAGATTACTGATCTTGAAAACGAAGACCCTCTCAGAAAGAAAGAGAAATCTGACCAGTGATGTCTATGCCACAGAGGATTATTTTATTCATGATGCAAATTCTTCAGTTAAAAACTGTAAATAAAAAAAAAAAGTAAGTTTAAGTTAAATTCATGAAAGGGAAATGGCATTAGCAGACTATTGCTGCATTTTTCCAGATATAAGGACAAGCTTCAAGTTTGTAGATATTTTTTTCTTCTCAAATCAAAATAAAATTGTTTTGGCAACTTGACCATCCTTCTTTCCAATTCGTATCTTGTGGATAGGAATCAGAAATCCTATGTTCTTCTCAAACCATTCTTCTGCCTTTCCTCTTGTAAACTAAATTCAGTTATGCAATTTTATTTTGTTACCTTGCCTTTTTACCCTCTAGATCCAGCCTAGGTTACCCGGTTACCCTGAATCCTCTTCTAGCTTTCTGCTGCAGTCACCAGGAAACTAAAATATGAAGGTTTTATGAACATATTTGTTTCATCAGGCAGATCTCATGAGACAAATTCCCAAAGTGGAATGACAAATCGTGTCTGTACACTTGTCTATCCCTTAAACACCTGTTCTTTATTAGTATTTTCTGTTCTGTCACACGCATTCCAAACAAGGAAAATACTACAGCTATCTGTAACTTTTTAGGCTGATTCTTCAGGTTTCCGTGTGTACCAAGATACACTTTTACTAAGTGCAAAATGGACTCGCATTCTTTGCACTAGTGATACCTGTGAAAGTGCTGACATTGGCTCATACCACCCATTTGCTTATGCATTCCTATACACTAGAAGTGTCTTTCTGAATAATATTAAATTCCTCAACTCAACCCAACTTTCTGGAGTTTAGTCCTTTCTATATTTTTGTAGCAGTGTTTTCAAATTATGTATTTAGATAGCCTGCATGATACGTCTTCATTTTAAGATTATGGTCTGGATTTAGGTTATACTTATGTCTTAGCTGTCATGAACAATAGTTGAGACTTAAGTATAGCCAAAATCCAGAAGAGAGAGATGGAGTGATTTGTGAGAAGGAGGAGAAAGGAGGACACCAAACAAAAAGAAAGGAAAGAGTGCTGAAGAGAGAGAGAGAGAGACAGTGGTTAGAAATGGGCAAGAACAGATGAGAGTAAGAGGGGAAGTAAGAACAGAAAGAATAAAAATCATGGATGAAAGTCTAAGTGTAGAAGGAGGGAGCAAGCATAACTAGGAAAGAGACACGAAGTGATACAAAGAACAAAATTAGGGATTAAAAAGAAGCAAAAGATGCCAGGCTACAGAGAGGAACAGTGTTACAAAGAAGTAAAAAGAGGGACAATAGAAAAAGGAAGATGAGGAAGGATAACTGCCAGGCAGTTATCAGACAAGTGAATTTAGAGCCCTAACAGGATTGCTCGGTTTTGGCATACGCAACACAGCAGTGCACAGGTGCATGAATGTGAGACAACATGGATAAAATAATCGACACGCTTTGTACCGTAAGTATTCTTAAATATCTTAGAGGTTTTTTGAAGTGAGAGGAAGCAACCAGACTATGCAGGAAATCCTCTGAAGAGTTCTAGATGCAAGTGCAAGAAGACCCAGGTTAGCCCTGGCCAGCCCTTGTACCACCCAGGGCTGCCAGAGATTTCTGGCAGAAAAGATTAGTGGCCTCCTAACTGTTTTATGTTCGTTCACTGGAACAATTTGGGGAAGGAAAAAAAAAAATAGAAAAATGTAAAAGAAACATACTGGAAGCCCATCTGCAATTCTTATATTATTTAATTAGAACAACAATATTTCAGTGGATGGGGGCAGAAAGGGACACTGGCCTGGGAATGGGCAGCTTTGAACAGTTCTCAGAGCATCCATTTAGAAAAGGTCAAGCCTCAGTGGGCTCTGTGTTTCCTGATGGTCCATTTCAATGTTTCTCTGTGGTTACCACAGTGACGTAACTGTTTTGTTGTGGTTCACTAGGGAAATAAGTGACTTGCTCTCAGTAAATCCCTATTACCCATCTTTTATTCTTTTATGTGTCAACATCATCTCTTTCCTTTGATTATTTGAAAGGTGCTTGAAATTAAATTGAAGAAATAAATATTTCATGAGCATTTAAATTTAGTTGTGCAAAGGAATACAGAAAGCAAGAACCCCAAAAATGCATTTCAGACAACATCTTCACATTATTTTTAAAGAACGTGAGGGAAATTCACAACTCAGAAACATTATGGGCTAGAACCTATATAACCTATATAACCCTATGGGTTCCTTTGCAACAGTTGTGGGGTTTTGGCTTATTATGCAAAATAGAGGCTTGTCCTCTTTGTGTGCATCTCAAAGATGTAATAATACATCTCAAAGATGAACTCTTACTTTATTCTACCACTACACATTTCCTTCCTCTCTCTTTTAATCATTACTAGTGAACTCATTACTAAAGGTAATGTTGCAGACTGTTAAGTCGCAGTCTGATTACTCAAAGCAAGTTAATTAATCTTCAGATGCAATATTTAATCACACATCTCATGCATTTCAGCACAGCTCAAGCATAAAGTACATTAGTCATTACTTTTCAGTAAAAGGTGAAATGAACAACATATAAGATTTGAGAAGTATGAATTTTAATCAAAAGTACATTTAAAGTATATCATTTGGGATCTGCAAGGCTGAACCTCCAGACGACTGGCTCCGTTACGGATCAGCATGGCTGAATGTTATTATTACTAGACAGCTGCTCTGTATCTGATGTGAATGAGTTACTGGTCACAGTTCACGTCAAGCTGGCAAGTCCCTACATAATAATTACTACCGAGTGCCACACATCTGCAATATACTTGGGCGATTCGGTCCACAGGCCAAAGATTAAACTAACAGCAGAGGGGCGAGACACAGGGGCAAAACAATGTGTGCTGCCTTTCCCTATAATGCATTTTCTCTTTCAGAGCTAATAACTTAGAATTTTTTTGAAATTTCTCATGGAAAATTTTGGGGGAACTTTGAAAGCTCCTAAATTACATATCTCTATTCAATTCACTTTAGCAAAGTACATTTGATTTGACGTCCATTCCCAATATATCCATTTACTTAATTCATTTGCTTTAAACAGGGACATTTCTACTACTGCTTGCTCTTTGGTTGCCTTTTATAATCTTTCTACTATTTTAAAGAGATACTATCAGTTTATTATTTTTAGGAGAACCAATTTCTAAACTCTGTGTTCGGCTAGAGCAACTGTTAAAAAGCATGTGTCTGTTTTAAAAAGTCAGTTACAAAGTACTTTCTTACCCTTACCATCTTTTTATAAGCATAGCAATTTTCTCTGACACTTTTAAATAAATAACAAGAATGTTTGATTTTCAGCTTGATGACGTCCTTCATAAAAAATCAGCTTTCAACTACTCTGTTTTTTAGTAAAATAATCTTGTAACGTTTTCCATAGCAACATGCTATGATGTAATTGCTTTTGAATTATGATGACTGCAAGAGACTATGAATGAAAAAAGCCTCACAAGCAAAGTAAAGCAATAGCTAAGCATGTTTTATTTGAACAAATATAGTCTTTCAAAATGTTTCTATGTGCAAGTTTTCCTTTAATAAGCATTGTACTACAAATGTATGACACTGGTGGTGGAAAATGTGTTCATTCTGAGAGCCATGAATTATTTAAATTGACTGTTTCTTAACATAGCTTTTCCTTTAACATGTGAGAGAAATGAACTCCCTCCACTGCCAACTGGAAAAGAGTTAATTAGATTCTCATCCACCTGTAGAGCCAATTAGGCTGTTAGTTATAAATGAGGCACCTGACAATCACAAGATTTCTTCCTTCTCAAGACTTTGATTGAGAGGCTAATAGTGTACTTAAGAAGGTGGTGGTTCACAAAAGTCCCTTAAAACAGGTTGTTTAGTTTCAGCTCCTGGAGATTTCACAAGTTATCTGATGATTGGTAGGTATTATTTAGAAGACAATGTGAGCAGTTCAGGTTATATTGTACTATTCCTTTTGCTTGGTTGGAAGACTGAGGTATTTCAGTTGTAATATGTCTAAAATTCTGCTAGTAACCTACTATATTTTGCATACATATTGTAAAGAACCTGAAAATTGTCTGATGCACACCTACAATAAACAAAAAAGTACTGAATCCCATGATTGACTTCCTACTGTTGATGCCAGAAGAAATCGGATCTTTCAGGGTGCAAACTGAGAATGCTTTTAGTGTTAAAGCTACTTAAGTTGGAAAAGGAACTATTATTACATAGGTATGATACTTCCTTAAAAGCAAAGACAAAGATGAAAAGAGACAAAAAAAAAACCCCTTTATCTTTTAGCTAAAGAGAATTCAGCTAGTAATTATTAATAACAAAGCCACTCTAAATCTTGAAGCTCATGATTCTGCTGAATTTAAAGGAACTATCCCCAGAAAGGTATAATAGAAGAAAAGCTTGACTCAAAGAGGACAGTCTTTGAGAAGGATGAATTAAACACAAGTCATCAAAAATGTTTTCAGTCTGTACTGCTTATATAAGGGGTTATACTTGACATGCAACATAATTTTTTTTGCAGAATACTCTTTCACAGTTTTAAAGAAGTAGGGAAGGCTAATCGTGTATGACAGCTAACAGGCATAACCAATGTGTTAGTTGTCACGATATTTTTTTCTTGTAAAAGGCCTTCATTTCATTTCTTTGCCTTCTGTCTAACCGTGTATTTTCAGGCATAAGTACTAGAAAATCTGGATTTTAAAAACTAACAGTTTTCTTGTGAATACTGAGATCAAATTATCAAATAATTTGAGCAGTTGCACAAGATCGTATACATAAATCTTGGACATTACTTGGAAACTCATTTGGAATTGGGTAATTAAAGTGCTTATGGAAAGATTTCCTCACATTTTTTCTAAAATATCTGGTGATGTCCCCAGAGGAACAAGTATGAGCTTGACAAGGTAATGATATAATTTAATTAGATAGCTATTTGGATGATCACATAGCGTAGTCACTTGATAGCATTCCTTCCTGGAAGGAATTTAACCTGCTTGATAAAAACTGTTCTCTATGATTGCTTGTAAATCTCTTCCGTGAAAGTGTTTACCTTTCCAAAGGTGATTTGAGTATGAGTCGCAAAGCACCCGAATCTTCCTTCACTCTTATCAGAGTGCTACACCATCAGGTGTAGTTGAAGTTTTTTTGTATCTGAATCATCTTGTGGCTCAGGAATCAAATCTCTGAGATCTAGAGAGAACTCAGGCAGGATGAGTGTGGAAAGAATAGTTTACAGTTGACTATGAGAAAGTGACGTCTAAAGTTACAAAGGGATTTTTTATGAAGCAGTGAAGTGAAAGTATGCAAAGCACCGAGATGTTCAACATCTGGCAAAATTAGACTTTAGTTTTATGATCTACTTGTTTTATTTTTACAGGGTAAATGGGCATTTTTGTTTAAAAATCAACAGCCGGATGCATCTAGACCAGAGAATTATGACTTCAAAAGCCAAAATGACCCACCTTGGCAACTCATGAGGTTGATGTAAGAATTTTTTTTTCCTAGGAGTTGGATGTTAAATTTTTCTTGTGCATTTTATTTATGTTTTTGTTAACTTCACAGGAGCATCCCACAGACCTCAGCTGGAAGCTGTTCTAGCATTGTGTGGCTGTGTTCAGGAGATGCTTGATAGTGCTGAAGTTAGGCTCAGCTGAAGGAAATAACTAGTTATTGCAAAGTTTTGATTCAGGATAAAAGGAGGATTTTGGCCTAAAAAGGACACTTGTAAGTGAAGGCATCAACACTGTGCAATGTTCAGACAGTTTTTATTAATGTCTTTAGTTGCTGTAGTACAGTACATGATAACTTAGAGGGCAGCTAATTGTGGTGTTTAATCTGAGAGACCACCTAGTGTCAGCTATACAATCTTGCCAAAATGAAAGGTGGCAAGTAAAACATTAGAAGTTCTGCATAAGATTAATAGTGAGTGAAGAAAATTTTGAACAAATATGAAAAACTGAAAGTTATATTTGCATATTTATAAAACCACTTATTCTCACCCATCTGTTGTATTTATGTCTATCAAACTACATAAAAACAACGGAGTCTTAGCAGTTGGATTTAAACATTTCTCAAGGTTTTTAAACAGTTACAACAGAAATACCGGTACCAACACAGCATCATGTAAACATTGGCTGTGTGGGTAACCACAGGCTTCCTCTTTCACTGTTTAGTTTTACCACAGAGGTCTATTTTTCCACAATGTCAGTGTTACCCAGCCAGACAATCAGTCAACTATTTCCTTTGCAAAAGCATTTTCATTCTGTTCCTCCTCCTGTTATCAAGTGAGTAAACCAGTTTATCTCATTTATATAGAACGAAGGTTCATTCTGTTCCGTTGGCCACCAAGATGAATACAGTACAGACGAATCTTTCAAAGCATCCCCTCTTTGGGTGAAAGCCCAGGAATATGAGAACCAATCTCCAACAGCACTGGTCAGATCTCAGCCCTCTGTGGTACTTAAAAGCCAAGTTACCATTCCAACTAACAGCTGCTACCCTAAGACCATATTTTGAATGACTAAGAGGAAAAAACACCCCTACTTCCATCCCTGCAAACTGGCTGGAATATTGGCTTGGACTAAGCTGTTGCTATGCTATAAGGAAATTGTAGGTCAATGTCAGATATTAATTCTGAATCCATACATTTAAGGGAATATTTTTACCTATATATTTCTACGTGTATATAAAATTTGACATCAAGAAGTTCTTTCTATGCTTGCTAAACTCTTGATACCACTTCAGACAGAAGACTATAGTAGTATTATTCAAATAAAAGCACCAAACTTTTTTTTATATTATACTTTTTGCATTGCCAGATCACAACAAATGTTCATATGAATCTAGGAGTTCTTAGCCAAAAGCAATCCGATAACTTCCTGCTATCTTGCAGAGCTATTTATATACCTTCTCTTTCTGATGCCAAATGTTTTAATACAGACTTTCATTAAGAGCAGCAAATACAAAGTGTACGGCCTCATTCCCTTCCCACCAAATCCCAACATAAAGGTTTAGTTCCATAGGCAACACAAACAACGCACGCTTGCTCTCTGATTCACTGTGAGTAAAGGAAGTGGAAAAAGTGATTCATTTATATTAATATCTGGCTTTGTAAAGCTGTACATAAAGGTATCATTTAAGAATTCTGCATTGCTCAGGGCATATTAAATATGAGAATTTTTTTAATCACTGATTGCAGCCATTGTAATCAGTCTCAAGTGATTCAAATTGCTCCTACTAGAAGTACACACAGGAGAGAGTACTTCAAATTTTGAAGGATGTACTCCAGACCATAGGCTTTAAAGAAGTGTTTCTCAAAAGGCCTCCTTGCCCTTTTCAAGGTAAGTGTAATAAATATTCAATTTCTAACAAAATATTACTTGGAGCATGTTCCTCCTCTGTGCTAGGTTGTCTCTAGACTGAGGGTGTGTTACCCTTAACATCACCCAACAGTGCGCTCTCCTCATAGTGCAGTTAGTAACAGGGTCTCGCTTCCAGCAAGCAAAAAAGAGAAAGAAGAATCACTGAGATCTTCTCTGCCCCCAGAATTTTATGCTTGGCTTTGGCACGGAAATACTTCAGAGTTGTACTCTTCTTCCCAGTGTCCAATGGGTATTCTAAAGTGCTTGTAGCAACTTGGAGGTCTGCCAGAGATCTCAGTGATATGGATAGGTCTTGCTTTTTGCTGTAGCCAGTAGTCAAATTCCCATGATTTCAGTAGTGGAAGAACTGGGTCATTGTGGCAAATTTCTGTTTAGCCAAAATACACCTTTAACTCAATATATTTCAGTGGCCAATAAATATACAGAGCTGACTAATATAATGTGAAAAACTTTGCCCAATACTCTTCTTGACCCTAACCTTGAATGTAATTGTAATCTAATTTATTCTAGTTCAGGACTTGTGCATATCCTTGAGCTATGTGAAGTTATTCTTCACCTCTCTCAGATAAAGCACGTTAGCACACATTTCTTTCAAGATTTTCAAGGCATTTTCCAGGTTTCCAGATTCTCAATTACTGTTGAAAAGAATGGGAAAAATCCAAAAGGCCATGCAATAAAATAGAGGCCTGGAACTCCAGTTGAATTTCTGCTAATTAGTTTAATGATCCATACAGTATGAATACTGCAACAGGTAACTGAGCAAATTTTGTCATTTTTTTCACATCTGCTTTTTCTTACCTTTACCTATAATCTTTCCACTACATTATGGAACACCTTTGAGAAGCACTTTGTAGTTCAATTACACATCCTTTAGATGAGTTGCTAGGAAAACATTGCTAGTATGCAAGTTCTGGCCTTCAATAAAGGAAACAGAAAGTTTAAAAATAGCATAAATAATAAAAAAAATAAATTCTTAATCAGCAGTTTAGTACATCAGAGAAATGCTTACTAAGCTAAAGATCCAAAGAAGGATGATTCAGGTCTTACAGGTACTCAAAGCATAGTTTCATGTTTTATCATAACTATATGCTAAATGAAACCATTATTCAAGGAGAACCCAGTCTTTATTTTATATCTAACCATTAATGTAAGACAAGAAAATACTTTCTTGGTTTCAAGAAACATAAATGAACTTGCCAGATAAATAAATTAAGCAGGTTCACATCTGAAATAAGCTGCTGGGTCCTGTGTCGTATCTAATGCTGGAGCTGCTCCAGTGCTATTTGCACCACTTTTGAATTACAAGTGATGCCATAAGAGTATAAGCATTTTACAAGATCATTTCCACAGACAAAATATCTTCCTTTTTGCTAAAAAAGTGCCAACAAAGTAGGATTAAAATGTGTTATACTCCGGAAGACTGTTAAATTCTTTGGTCTCCTCTTCGTCCTTTGTGTGATACCAAGACATGTGTCTCAACAGATGAGCAACTTAACACAAGTCTTATTTTTGTTGTAAATCTAGATTATTGATTGCTTTTCTGTTCTCAGGACTAGAGAAGGCTGTTACTTAAGAATTGTCAGGAAAAATACTGAAGAAGTGAAAACATGAAAGTGAAAAAGCAAACGAGTGTTTAGCTAGCAAAAGTATCTTGAGGGTTGATTAAGTGACTAGTGTATTATTTTAAAACTTTCTTCTGACACATTTGAGTTAGCCCTTTCTAATTCAAGAGAACATGAATGCCACTGTTGGTTGTCATGGAGGAGAGGCTGTTGGCACCACTGTAGTATAGAACAAGAGCAAAAAATAAACCCCAAGCTTGTGTATGTCTTAGGGTGTATTCCAATCTGCGTAGTTTCCTCTGCTGAGTGGGTCATGTTAGTGTTTCAGTGTCTCCTTGAAGTGCATTTAAAAATTTCCTTAATGTCTGTCATGTGACTACTTGTACATCTCCTCCTCTGAGGAAAGAACACGCAATTTAGTGGGACTGTGCTTAGGAGTTCTGGTTTTGGGTATTTTGTTGGGGGGGTGGGGATTGGTTTTCACAGGCGGACAAGGTTTTCCTTTAACGTCTTTATTTTTATTTGTGACATCCTTCATTTACTCATGCAACAGCTGAGCAAATGCATCTTTCTGTGAGTGGCTTTGCAGTGTAGAATTCAAGAAATTGTGATCTAGTGGTTAAAGGGCAAGGGTGTGGAAAGGAGGGGCCACAGAGTAGCTATTACCCTATTAGCTGCCTCCTCTTTGGTTACTCCTGCTCTACTATAGCGTATGATGAATAAGCAGATCAAAGAAATGAGCCTTCCCTTGGAACAAAATTTGGTAATGTTTGATACATCTTTCCTTCCCAGAGAGGATAATTCCTTCTTCAAAACTCCTGAAATTGAATGTCTCATTCTCCCACCAATATGATTTCTTCAGTGCTTTGCATGAAGCTTTTATTTTTTTCGTTTTCCAGAAGCCTTGGCTGGCATATGCTTTTGCTGGAATGTTTGGGGTTTACCTGTCTGCTTCCTCTGTATTTGTTTGTAAGTTCCTCTGGCATTACTGAAGTAGAAATTTGAGTGCTTACATAAATGAAGCTGAATATAGTTTCAAAATATATGCCCCAACAAACTTTAAAGTAATAAATATTAAATTATTTTAAATAATTCAGCATAAAATATCCCTCTGTTTTAAATAGACCTGCAGCTAGTGCAGATTTAAATCTGCTCCAAAAAGCAGTGCTGATGTTGCCTTGTAAATCTCTTCCATTTGGTTGGCAGGTTTGGAGGTGTTTGGTGGGTTTGTTTTTAATACTTTAGGGTTACCTTTTTCATACTATAATGAAAATTCCATTCTTCTTCATTGCCAAGAGTGGGAGAATTATAGTATGAAAATCATTGGTTTCCATGCTTTTTACATTTAAACAGCAAAATCTGTAATTATAATCACAACTCTGTGTCAGCAGTAATTAGAAGTAGACAAATTTAACTGTGATTGTAAAATATAAGGAAATTCAAGAACATATGTTATAAAATACATTGAAAACAATACAATATAGTCATCCAAATCTTAACATAAATCATCATATCTTCATTATTTGTGACAGGGCTAGATCAATCCAGGTCACCCCACAGAATGAGATCTAAAATGTGAGTTGAGAGTAAACTTTGGCCCCTGCTGGGTGAGAGTTTTCCAGAATGCGTTTTCTAATGTGAGAAGAGAGTCAGTGCTTTAAACAGCTGTTGATATACACCCTTTAATGAAAGGAAAACAGAATATGTTCTTAGACTGGGATTTCTGGGAGATATTATACCTAAATAACTGAAGGGGAGGAGAGAGGGGAAGGCATCCAAATTATAGGAAATTCTGTCTTCTGCAAGGCTTTGTTACTGCTTGTTAATCTGATGAGAAACGTAAAAATATAATGTGCTAGACCTTGATTCCCAAATTCTGTGAATGTCAACAAAATACTGTGCAGCATTATTGGTCTCCAGGGTTTGGCTGCAGAGGGTAAATTAATTTTTGCAAACACAACAGTAAAATATAGATCTTCTGAAGGAGGCCTTGCAATACCTAGAAATTAGCCTGAAGTTTCTTTTTTCTGGGACTATATAATGTTACTGTTAGCAACTAAATTTTTATTTTTAGTAGATAAATAACTGACCACCAGTCAGATTGACACAGGAGAGAAATTACAAAATTTTGTTTCCCTTTCTTCGATTGAGGCCTGGCTCAAGGCCGCTCTGATCCCAGCCCGGTTCAGGTCATTCGATGACTAGCTTCAGCAAGTGCTTTCTGAAGCTGAGGACAGCTACGATTCAGGGAGACACTCATATCGCAGGGTCTCCAGAAGCTGGAACTGGCAGACCATGGCATAGCACTGACCGTGCTGACTGCCTGCTGCCTTAGGAGTCTTCTAAACTGTGGAAAAACCCAACAAACAGAATAAACGATCTTCCATTTTCCACTTGCCAGTATATCGATAAATAATTAATCTTGGGAGAAAAAGAAAAATAGTTCGTGATCTGAAATATATGTTGTGGAGAAATGATTTTCAGCCTGTGGCCCATTTCAAAGGCATCTGTGAAAGGTAACTGCTTGATAGTAGGCTAAAATGTGCTGTAAATGATTTACACCTTCACTGGTTAGCACTCCACAAATCAAAAACTGTTGAACACTTCCGTGGAGAGGTTTTGTGATGTGGGGTAGGGGCAATCAGCAGTAGATCTCTTGGTCCTGGATCAAAACAATATCATTCTGCAGGACGTCGCTGTTGCTGGCATGTGATTTGGGCTGTAGATACATAAGCAGATGCACTACTTTGAACAACTACAGCAGAACAGTTTGAAAAAATTAGCCTAATAGCTTAAGAATATTGCAAATATTCATCTCTTGAGAAATAAGGAAAGCAAAAATAAATAAAGCAATGAGCAATGTATTTTTCTTTAGGTTATTTTTTATTGATTCCTTCTCTTCTAAGCAGAAGCAAACAATTTATTCTCTAGAGCCCTGGAAGGTTAGTCACTTGTAAGAAAATAAGGATGTAAAGAGTAAAAATGTCAAATGCCTGGGGATAAAGCAACATAACAAAGCAAATACTTCTGTGTTTTTCAAATTACTGGGTATTATATCTTTGTGAAGACAAGTGTATTAATTTTAAAAATACATTACCTTTTGCATGAGAATTGTCACTGGATGAAAAAAAGAAAAAGGTCAGTTTGGGAGTGGTGAAAGACTGTGACCAATATTCAGCTTTTTAGTGAACCATTACAGTACAGCAGATAGTGAGCTCCTCTACTGTCAGGAAGCACAGTCCCGTGCGTGCCCAGCAACAGCAAGCACCGGCTAAACTCCTTTCAGAGTTGCCAAGCTGTGAGAGTAAGTTCTGCAAGAGGGGACACTCAGCAGATGAATGGTAGTGTATATTCAGAGGTTATTATACCACCCCATTCCTAACCATCTCACTGGGCTAGGAAGAGGAATTGGATCGTTACAGGTGGAAATCTGCTTTCAAAAAATATCAGTTCTCTCCGTGGCAGCCTTGTCTGGGTCTTTCCCAAGACATGAAAAGGAGTGATTTTCAAAACTTGCTCAGAAATCTCTAGGGTGGATTTTCATCTGGACATGGCAAGCCTATCAGCTGGAGACATTCAAGATGTAATATTTCACCTACAAGTTAGGGGCAGGGGGCAAATGAAGAATTTTTCAAGGTTTGCAGTAAAATTCCTGGACCTAGTCTCAAATTTTCTTTTCAGTAGATTCATGTAGTTGCTTAAGGTTTCCTAGTGCTAGAGACAGAAAATCAGTATGTATTTCACACATTTTGGATATAGGGCCCCAAATGAAACAGTATTTTAAAATTCTGGATGATTATTTCAGAAAGCTGACTTTCAAGTTTCTGTAACAAAATAATGCTTCGTGGTAGTGCCTTCTGATTTGCAATATACGCTTGCTGTTGCTACTGAAAAGTCTGGAGAATTTTTTAATTTAAAAAATGTTTGCTTTTTAACTACTTTCTTTCTTCCTGCTAATTTTTTTTGCGCTGCTTTCAATCTTCATGACTCCTGTGCCCAACAAGCATCAAAATTTGGAGAAGCTGGTTTGCAGAAGTGCAAATTTGGCCTCTGTGTCCTCCTGCTAATTTTCAGCACTTTCTAATCTACCTTCGTGGTAAATACAAATTTAATGAAAGGCCTTCCAAATCATGCTCTGATTACACACTCTAATCTGCTTTGTATGGCACGTTCCTGCTACACGTTGTAGTCTGCTTTCATTCACTTGATTCCTACCGACCAGTTAGTGTTCCTGCAATCCAAGACAGGCAGAAAGAGAATGGGGTTTTGGCTGCAGGCCACTGCATGGCTGACAATGAAGCCATTTAAACAGAAAGAGGTTTTTTCACATAGTACGCTTTCTGATGGAAACCAGATTTATTGCTGAAATGACCTGACCCTTTTCACAGTTGGGCCCAATTTGGTTAATTTTGTGAAGCATTGTACATCCTAGGGCAGCATGTCCTGTTGAAATAGTAAATGATCTCTCCTACATTTTAGATGTATCAGAGCAAAATTTAATTAAAATGCTTAGGTTCTGTGCAATGTAACAACAGAACTGAGGCCAGTCGTGGCTCCCGAGGAAATTATCTTCACTAACCAAAAGTTATTTTCCCTCTACACTGTGTAACTGTTTCTTTTATTTAACTTATTAAAACCATTTTAAGCTTTGATGTTCTGCAGCTTTTTGGCTGATGTTTTCATCAGACATAATTCATCCTCCTAAGGAATATGTTCTTTTTTAGAGCAGATACCGACACTACTTAGTAATTTATTCATGTTTAAAATAAGTGCATTTAAAATGTGTCAGATTGACAGACGTGGAGATGATAGTCTTCTATGCCCTTTATCGACAGGACAGAAAAGGCACAAACTGTAGTAGTGTCAGTTTTTATTTATTAACCTGAACTAGCACCTGGAAGTGAAATGGTGGTTTGTTCATTATATTTTTCTTTCTCCGCCTCTCTCACTCTATCTCTCTCTCTCTCTATATATATATATATACATTTATGACAATCCTTCTTGCATCCCCCTTATCTGGAATCTTGGATGATGTCCTCTCCTCTTACTATTGATTTTAATGACATACTGTTATGAATATCCTTATACCTATTCTGGCTCTGAAAGTTTATCAGACAAGGGAGGTTTTGTACAGGTAAGAAAATAATCATGGAGGAGAATTCCTTTCATTCTCCTGTGGGCAAGTAAAATGGAGAGGATTCAAAGGAACTGATTTCAAACAAGTTGGGAAAGAAATTTGATGTTATGGCAAGGGCTCTACAATGAGGACCAAGAGATTTTTCAGAAGAAGTATGAATAGAGTTGCTAGGATTACTTCAATGACAAGAGCCAGTTTCGGCCTCATTGAAAAAGCCATGCCCCTGAATTTTAAGACCATCTTATGAAGAATATCCAAATAGTCTTCATTTTAAAACCTACAAATGCTACTTCTTGCTTTGGAGATATGCATTACATTTCTAGATTTTGTTGTTGTGAGGATGATGTTACAAGTCTCCACATACAAATACGAAGAAATCATTCATTTCCTTGGGCCAAAAAACAAAGTGTTCTTGATGGAAGGACTCAAATATGCTGTAGAGGTTTATGACTGGTGAAAGAAATTGGATTCAGGTTGCCAAAGACTAAGCTGCATGTTTAAGTGAATGTAATACACTGGTCTTATGGTTAGATACCACATTTTTCTTTTCTAAGTCAAAACTGGCTACTTGCTTGTTCATTGTCTCTTTTACAATTACAGACAAGTAATAGTTAAAATTGGCAGCTACATACTGTACTCACATTTTTTTAGAGCCTCAGATACTTTTCAGATATGGTGTGTGGGATAGATTTCACAACAGACTCCATTTCTCTTTCAAGCACCATTAGTAATAAAGCAGCTTTGTAGGTTTGGACTGGCATTTCCACTGCCCTCTTGTCACATGGAACAGTGTCGTATTATCACTTCCAGACATGTAACAAGTACAGCTTGACTATAATCAGTTTTCTCATCTCTGCCACTTCTAACAGATAAAGGGCTCCACAACCTTTTTTCTGTCATAATTGGAAACTTTCTCTTTATACCTGTCCCATACTTGCGTATGACCACCATATGCTCGTTTATTCTTACCCAAGTACGGGATTATAGCTCTTTGCTTCTTTAGTGTTTAATCCCTCAGATATATCTGGAGGGATTAAGTTTATTCCCCTTTGGCCCTCATTTTTTTGCTATGCTACATTATGTCAGCTTCTTTTCTGTCCTATGATATGGACAGATTGTGTATCCCTTCTACTAGCTATCCTAACAGCCCTTCCCTATTTGCACTGATATTGTTTTAGAAATTATTACCCAGAAAGACAGATTGAGTTTCAAGTTAATATTTTTAATTTTGTGTTTACAACATCAGTGAATTTTTGGTGGGGTGTGTGAGCTGAGAAGTGAACAGCAAAGGATTAGCAGTCCTAAACCAGACTCATTAATCTGAACAAGGTGTCAGATCTGAAAGGATTTGAGGAGGGGACAGAGCAGCTCTCTATGAGCTGAGTAGGGGAAAAACAGGTAATGCTTCAGGTAGTTCACTTTTCTAAGGCTGTAACTCAACAAGGGCAGTAGAGCTTCTGCTAAACTGTGATCACGGAAAGAAGCTGCCCTGGGGAGGAGGGTCAGTCTGAGAAGGAAGGTGGCAAAATGACCTGAAGCAAAGCCAGAAAATTGAACAAAGGTTACTTTCCTTTTTGAGGTTTTTCCAGAGCTGTGCTATGATCCCAGAAAAGAAGAAGATGAACCTCTTACAGTGTCTGAAGTGAAGGAGTGACTCTATAAAGATTATTGAGGCACGGGAGACTAGTGAAGGAACAACATGGCTGTGCGAAATAGAATAGCTTTTGGATGTTTTACATACTTTTAAAAATTTAAGTACACTCAAATTAACACATCTTGGGGCATGCCTGGTGAGAAGAAACTGAATGTGAATAGTTATTTGGTCTTGTTTTTTAAGAAGTCAAAATGCGCCACAATTATTCTTCCTTAAGAACAACTCCAAAAAGAATCAAAACATGTTTGATTGATTCTAGTCTTAGTCCACAATGTCACAGACAAATACTAACTCAGGCTGTTAATATCTACGTTTTCCCTGTAACTTGCACTAGAAGCGACAAACGTCTCAATTTGTCTTAAAGGTCTTGTGAGCCCTGTTGAACTCTGCCATATAATGTGCCAAAGACATGTTGCTGAGGAATGGCTGATATAGCTAGTCCATGTTGCTTTGTGGTGGGGAAGAGATCTTTAGAAGGACAAGAGCTATGTAAAATGTAAAATGGTATTTTCTCATCCTCAGGGTAAAAAAGGTCCTTATCTATTATTAAATTCTGACCATTGATAAACCTACCCTTTAATTATTGGTATGTGATAAATTTGATTGTGTTCTAGACTTAGCCTGTTCAGTTGCGGTTTGTATTTGTCATCTATTTTGATTTATATTCCTATTATAAAAATGTCACAGGGAGTTTATAGTGGAAGTGCCTACTTTTCTTAATTGTCAGAGCTGCTACTTGTAAACTGAGTGTTTTGACTGCTTCAAGTAAGATCTAGAGTTCCAACAGACACAAGCACAGTTCTGTGTATTTGTATTTTTATTCAGAATAGCCTTGATAGTAGACAGTATTCATGTAACTCATGAAATGAAAACCAGCATCTAAAGAACAAAAAATGGGCATCAAGTGGCTGGTTATACTGACTTAAATTCATGATTAACAACTCTCCATTTACAAAAATTATACTGAATTAAGCTTGCTCTTTTATAAGGCAAACTATCATGGCTGGGCCTTTGTCTTGACTTAGATCTTCTAAGTTGCTCTGTGGGAGTTTTGGTCTGTGGAGCAAAAAAGAATTGTGAACGCTAAGGAATTCATGGAAGGAAATTCCTAGTCCTCAAAGAGATAATAAATAGGTAGAAATTGGGGCAAATAAAAGGAGATAATCTTATCAGTGACTAATCCTTCCTCTCTTTGTCCCCTCCAGCCACTCCCCCACCCCTGCCAGAAGGTCTTCAGATCCAGAGCTTTTCCTGGCACCACAGCTGAAGGTGCAGCTTACACTTCTACAAACGCGTTCTAGATATATATGGTATGAAATTAGTTACAGTCTGGGACCTTATGATCATATTAAAGCATAATGTCTCTTTATGCCAGGAAAGAAACAGACTGAATGAAAGGGGAGCTCAGAAGTTGTGTTAGCTGAGTTCTGGCAGCTGTCGGACCTGCCCGTGAGCCGTGCAGGTATCTGTGATGCCAGTTCTTCCCTTCTGACAGCAGCGGATGTAGAACACATGGTAGATGTTTGAACATCCCTGTGCCTGACAGTGTCTTGTTTCCCGCAGCGTCAATTGCTGTAGAAACTTAAAAAAAAACCCACAAAACTGTTAAAGTCTGTTCATGTCGAGTGTCTCTGTGGAGTAGGCACCAGACATATTTTCTGATGCTTACCTTTTAGGATAACAGTGGCTGCTGATTCTTCTCTACCCACACTGCTGTTTGTGATCCGAGAACACTAGCAGCCCTCCATCATTCTGACCTTTTCTGCTTTTCGCTTCTGAAGAGCTAACAACAAATACTTTTCTCGTCTAAATACTTCTTTTCCAAGAATCTGTCTTCTTTATTTCCAAAGGAAATAAACTGTCTTCTTACTTTGTAAACTTCTCATCATTCTGACTGTTTTTCTTCTGGAGTCCCTATTTGTCCTTTTTTTTAAGAACAGATTTCAAACTGGCTGTTGTCTTGGCCCACTGAGATCCCACCAGTACCAACTAGAGCAAAAGAATAACCCCTTTCTCATATGCTTATTAATATACCCCAGAGTGTCATGTTGAGATTTGCCTTTTTTGCAATAACTTATCTGCTCTGGATTTTTTGGTTCACTGTAACACCAAAATTATTTTCTGCTCTACGGCTGCTAGTCAGTTATCTCTCCCTCTTTATCTCTGCTTCTGTCTCCTTCTGAAGTGTATGTTTTAGTCTCCGTTGGCTTACACCTTTTATTTCTGGACTATCTGTCTGAGGTATCAGTACCATGCTGATCATCTTCTTTAAAGCTGCTACAAAACCCTTGCCTGTTTGCTCTCGAAATGTGCAACTCTCGTTATTCAAGTACTAAATAGTGGCAGACATACAAACTACTCTCCCTCCCATGGGACATCTAAGGGCAAATCACGTTTGCTTTCCTTTAAGATGAGACATACACAGTAACTTTGTCCAAATTTTTCTACTTGCTTATACAATTCGCAATGACTTTCTTAGAAAGTGTTGCCACAAACAGGGTATAGCTACTGTTGCATTGATCATGAGAAGTCTGGAATGGATCATTTCACTTGCTCCCCTTCAACAGCAGGTAGGAGGAGGTATGAGACTTCATTAAGATATAAAAGATACAGAAATAGAAATAAATTCTGGTAAACAGTTAACCAGAGAAATAGGGTGGGAGTGTCAATATTAATTTAAGCTTTGTCTTACAAGCTGTTTTTTTGTTGTGGGTTTTGGGAGCTCTCTTTAAGAATTAGGATATGTCATACTTCAAGTAATGAAGTATTCATGGAAGAAAATCAGATTATTATGGAAAATTTACTCATTATGCAAACCTGGTAGTAGTTCAATATTAAATATCTCCTGTTTTCTTCTAGATTTGCCAATAAAGTCCGTGAATAATGAAAACACATAAGGACATGCTTGTAATAGGGAGGTTGCAACAAGCAATGGTTTCTTGTTCTCTGTGTAAGGATAACTTTTCTGGGAATCTCTATTAGACAGTTCACTTGTTTTCTGGTTAGAGATATAGAAAGCAATTCTAGAATGCTTTACTGAGACCTCTTATCTGAACAGATTCCTACTACTTCGGGGATATTAGTAATTGAAGAGACCTTACTTAGTACATGTTGTAGTCCATCAGCTGTACATTCAAGGCTTTTTGCACTTTTCCCTCAACAGTTGACCTAAACAATATTCACTGCAGTGCTGAATGGCATTAGGGTGACCATCTGTAAGTGTCCTGTTTATGTAAAATCCTTGTAACTTTTCTATAAGGATTTGTACCAAATCAACTGTAATTTTTGAGATCCTATCTGAAGGAAAAAATATTATGGTTTTATGTATTCTACCTTTCTGGGATGATTGTGACTGAAATCAAAAATTTCAGACTTCTGTTTGACCAAAGAGGAACATGCTTAATTTCATGGAATTACAAAACTACATTTATTCGATTAATTCAAAATACTCATTCTCAACTGCTAAAAATCCTTCAACTAATTTTTTACCTAATACAGGTTTTTTAAAAAGGAAAAAAGGAAAACTCAAATACTTCAAACTTCACCTCCATTTCAGCTTTAAGTAAAAGTTTATTGAGATTTCCCTCTCTCTGGAAATGGTATTTCTCCCTCAGTGAATCTAACAAGCAAGAGTTATTAATTCGTCTTGTTTGCTAATCATCAGTCATCAAGGAGTAATTTTTTCTCAAGCTGCTTAATTCTAACTCAATGTGCTGAATCTGATAATGAAGTAAGTCCAGGCAATTTAATGTTATCTTTATCAATCTTGTGTGGCTGGTGATTTAATAGCTAAAATAACCCCTTCAGAATTCTTGCATTTAATATCCTGGCTTGAAAACTTTCCATTCTTTAACGCATTAAGAGTGCAGCATGTTTTCTTGTACTGTGTCAAACATCTTTTCAGAGCAACACCACTACATTTTCAAGAATTTTAAACCATGAAAGTGCTGTCATCTGCTTTGTTTCAAAACCATTTTATGGGGTTTTAGCGCAGAGGACAGTTTCCTGGAAAAATGAATAAGCAGTTTTAGCCTGCTTTACCCTGTGAATGTTAGTCTAGTTTGAACTACATTACAGTTGGTGGTGATAGTTTTCTATTACTTTTGACAGGGATTTGAGCTTGTTGCCCCACACCTGCTCTTTTCTTCCCTCAGAGAGAAGGGCTATGAGGATGTATATGGCATTAACGTCCCGCTTCTGTAAATGACGTTCAGGATTTTACTGCATCTCTACATATTACATAGTTCACTTGTTTAAGACTGAAAATGTAGTTCTCGTACCCGTTGCCTCTCCTGTCTTGTGAAATAAAACAAGGAATTTCCTTCCACTGGAAAATAAGTAGCTCTTTTATTGTGATTAATTGGTGGCAACAGAGTTGCTACAGAATATTATACATTCTTAAATAATACAGTGTTGTTAGTAGGGGTATTAACATAGTTTCTCCAAAACTGACATGCTACATAATTGCATTTGTACAGCTCCGTCTCATTCTGGAAATGGAGGAAGTATAATGCTATTTTTGTTTATTTCAGCAATTGTACAAGGATCTGAAAGAGGTCACTGAAAAAAGCATCTACAAAAGCCTTTGCTGTTCCTAGCGAATCACACTCTGCCCAGCATGTTTTGACATGCCATTGGGTAAACAATCCAACCAGTACATTGTATGAAGATTAAAATATTCCAAAACAGTTGCTCAGCAAACAGTATGGCTCAAAAAGACAGCTTGATCCCTAGCTGTACAGAAGGGCAACGTTCTTTAGCAGTTTGCTAATTTTATTAGTTTTACTGTAGAGACTATAGTGACGGGTATGTTACAAAATCAGTCAGGCAAGAATATTTCGTTGTTAAAAGTGATCACACAATGACTACAGCAACAAGGAGTGTCAGCTCCTGCAATATAGCGAAGCCTGCTCACCAGGCACAGTGCCAAATGTCTCACCGGTTTGTTGTGGACTTGCTAACTGGCCTTACAACCTCTTCATATGCACAGATTAATCTATGTGTTTTAGCCATTTGCCTGAGGTGTCTTTTCTATTTCAAAAGGTGACGTCCCCAAATTAAAGCCCAAACACTAATACCAGTCCTAGGTAAAGGTGCAGATTTACTGGAGATCTGTCTTAGGTTTCTGTGGGAACATCATCCTATTGTCATTTCTTTCTGCAGGTATCTAGTTGCTGGCAAATTAAAAGTAATGGAAGAGATATTGTAGAACAATCTGTTGGAGAAGTTCTTGTTCAAATCTGTCACTTCAACTTCTCTTCCTTCTGCAACAGACACAACACTCTTGGATTTAACACATTTTTCTTCTTTTCCTCTCCTTTCTAATTGTTGTTTCTGGCCAATGCTTATCTAGGCTTCTTTTTTTTCGATAGGAGAGAATTTGCTTTCTCCAGACATGGATTTCCACTTCTACTCAACTGGAAATCATACAAAGCAATTCTATATCTTGCAAGAAACACATTCTGTGTTTCACCTGCCATGTTCTCTCCCTAAGGAAATACTATGCTGCTGCATGCCGCCCAAAAATGCCTACTACACTCATCTTGTCAGTATCTATTTCCTCTTATCATACAATAAAGACTGTAAAGAATTATTTACATAGATCTCAGATTAATTTGAAGATCTCAAGTCTGAATACAACTTTGGTGGATTTTGGGGGGGGTTTACGCTAGCCAATTGCTTCAACATTGTGAGAGAAGAGTCCCCAAGCAATTTCTGTAGAGAAAAAAAAAAAATCTGCATTTTAAACATCAGGTGGTGTGCAGAGAATCATCTCAAGAAAAATACACTCAAACTTCCTTGTGCTTATGAGGTTCCACAAGTTACTCTCTGCTTTAGAAGAGGCCAGCCAGTTTGTATCTCTGAGCACAGCTGGCTCCATCTGTGGGTTGGCATAAAGCAAATAAAGCCACTGCTTCATCCTTCTTTTCTTTGGGACTGAAAGCCATTTGTCTTTTACATGTATATCACAAGAATATGATATTTTCTCATCTTTTCAGTTCCAATCTGCCCTGAAACAAAGATTGCCTAAGCTCAAATCTTTTATGGTCCATAAAAGGCTTTTTAGCTCAGCCATTCTGCAAATGCCATTATTTTCAACGAAGGGACATCTAGTCTTCTACTTTTGTTGTCTCTCTTGATTTTTATCATGAATCTTGTAAGTGTTGAGTAAAAAGTGTGAAATATAAAGTGAGGATGATTTGAGAATACAGAAACTAGAAGTGAAATATAAAAAAATTCAGGCTACATTTTAAAATCAGTTTGCTACTTTTATTTTTATTTTAATGTGTGATTTCTGAATACTTGGACTCTCAGTAGCGGAAGAAACAAAAGGTTTTAAAACTGTAAAACTGAACTGGTTTTCAGCCTGTAATGTGCCCTCAAGGCAGGTGGCGGAGAGGGAGGTGCTGATCTCCTCTCTCTGGTGACCAGCGGTAGGACACATGGAAATGGTAAGAAGCTACATCAGGGGAAGTTCAGATTGGACATGAGGAGAAGGTTCTTCACTAAGAGCTTGGTCAGTCACTGGAACAGGGTCCCCAGGGAAGTGGTCATGGCACCAACCCTGTGAGAGTTCAAGGAGCGTCAGAGTGATGCTCTTAGTCATATGGTTAAGTTTTAGGCAGTCCTGCAAGGAGCAGGAGTTGGAATCGATTATCTGTATGGGTCACTTCCAACTTGAGATATTCTATGACTCTATATCTGGTGAATAATTATAAGGCAGAATACTGAAAAGATGAGTGGAGTAGAACCCTAGTAAATCACTGAAAACAGCTGAGAATGAAAATGTCCCAGGCTTTCTATCCTAAAATTATAATTGTGTCTGGTTTTCTTTTACAACTACCATTGCACCAAGGTGGTGGTCATTTGCAAAAAAGAAAAAAAAGTAGTAACATGGCTATAAGGTTCAAGCTGAGCTCCCCCACAAGGACTTTTTCTTTATTTAGACATGTATCCTCAGCATAGATTTCCTTCTATTCCTGGACATTACTGCTTCACAGAACTATGGTGTCTTAACTCTGCTGCTGTACACCCTAAGAATCACTGCTGACAATATCATGAGTACAGCATTTTCTGTTGCTACCACCTTATGAACACTCAGGGTTTATAAATCAGTTATACGTGAACATGTCAAGATTGAAGCAAATAAATGACTCATTGACAGGCTTTGAGGATAATTTCATAATTTTATTTATTTATGGAGGTTATATGATTAACTTTTGAGGGATTCCAGAAATAATCATTCCTTACTCCCAAGGAAAAAACCCTAAAGAAATGCAAAGTATCTGTATATATTCTCTGCATCATTTCCCTTATCAGTTCTAATCATTTGAGACAGGTCAATCATCAGTAGTCTCCTCTCCCATCTGGGAGCCCACAGAGACCCCCTTCTCCTTCTTCAGCTGTATCTCTGTCTCTTGGCTGGTTTTACAGACTTCTGTTGTGAAAATTATACTTCACTCTTTCATTCTCTCCCTAAACACTTGAGCCTAACACCTTTCCAAGTATCTCAGAACTTGAGAGCCTTGAAATAATAAGCCTTGAAATCCTGAGTTGACAGGTGTCCTCTTTGTCCCATTTCCAAGGAAATACCATCTTTTTCTAAAGTTGGAGTAGGATGGACAAGTTTCCCTAATCCCAGCCACTCTGTTGCTCACATATATCCTTCTGACAGGATGCCAGAGCCTCGGTGACTCTTCTCTTTCCCTGGTCTGAAAGGGGTGTGACGACAAATGGTTGGTTCACTTGATGTACATCAACAAATAATGTATTCAGTAATGTAATAATTTAATATCCTCACCCAGAATTGATAAACTGTGCACGGGAGTTCTTTTTAACTGACAATTCCTGCATGTTAACTTTTCAGTCATTTTTAAAAATAGTATTCTGTTATCATGAGGAAAAAAACCAGTGTAAGTTGATGTTATTCCATGTTTAACTTGATTATACAGTGAATTATCTTAGAAGAGACAAGCAGCAGTTCTATGTCCCTGCAAAAGAAAATGAGAAAAGATATAAAAATCATGTCTACAGCCTTTTAATGGTAGATATAAATGTGCTAATCAGTCTAGTTCCAAAACCATCAAAGCAAAAGCACATCAAGTAGCAGAGGTTCATAAGGCCTAGATAAAAATCCCTTTCAAATATTCTGTTAGTCTATGTATATAAATTTACATTCTTAAATAGGCTTAGATATGCACATGGAAAATAGATTCAGCTCTGGGTTATTATCATGAAATATTGTGGCACATCTATTAATAGAAAGTAATTTCAATATCTATTTATCTAAAGTAAGTCCCCAAATAAGTCAACTTTAACACAGCACTTAACAGTGTTAGCAGCATGGTTTAGTGGGTGTGGAGGGACTTGTTTCAGTTTTCTTGACGTCTTGGGGTACTTTTGTAACAGGTAGGTGAATACAGGACTTCAAAAAGAGAAAATAAATCGTCCTTTGTTTCNATATATTCATCCAGGAAAGCATGTCTGGAAAATATTTCTTGGAATTTTATGCAATAGATTATTTATGATCATGATTATATCTGAATATTCAGGTTACACATGAAAAATATATGAGAGGTCCCTCTGCCACACTCACCTTAACTTTTCAAATTAGCTTTATTCTGGGGCTTCACAAAGATGCTAGCTGACCTGATTTGATCAGAATTCCTTCCAAGACTAGGCCTGCAATGCCCTGGTAATCCTACAAATGCATCTGCATTGCAGTAGTATGAAGAATTTTTCCTTGCTGCTAAGTACTACTTAAAAAATGAGGTCATATGCACCTGAGATACATGTTATAGAAAACTTGAGAATAATAAACTCATCCATTTAACACAAGTGCATTTGAAGAACTTTGATGTGATAGGAAACTAATAGCTTATTTTTGCTGTCACCAAGGCTCTATCTTTTGTGCTGCTGTGAACATTCAACTCCTTTTCATATTGTAGTCAGAGGCAAAACGGTATGTCTTGTCTTCTAGTCAGAATGGTATTTTTCTACTCTGAATAGAAAAACTCCCAAACAGTTCACATCTACAGAATTATTAGCACACAACTATTTCAACAGTGTCTGTAACAACACAGCTGGTTTGGGCACTGAGTCATGAGAGCAGCCTCCCTTTCGCTTTCAGGTTTTGATGAAATTTAATGAGAAGACTCTTGGGGAATTTGTTTTTTTTAATTCATAAGCAGGGAATGCCAGAAGCAAATTAACATCAGTCAGTGTCTGTTTGTGATTTCAAAACCTCATGAAAATCAGTAGGAGTATCCTCAAAGAGAAGAAATAATCATGCTCTACAATTGAAGACTAGCTTTACAAAAATCTTTACTCTTTTTTTAGTACTATTTTTAAAACTGTGCTTTTGTATTCCTTCTGACAATAATAGAAAGTAGCCTGTAGTTCTTACTGTTTGAATGTCGCTATTGCCAACTAGCTACTGCTCCTTCATTCCTTTTCATAATGCTGTGTGAATATGCATACCATTTCCCTCTGTTAACTACTCCATTATATATTGTCATGCTATATATGCAGTCTAAAGGGGACACTGTTAAGCAGTAACAACCAAAAGACTGCCCAAATCTTCATGTCCCCTTAAGCCTCAAATCCTATGTCTTGTATAGGGTGGGTTTTTTTTAATTCTTTTTTCTTTTGAAGAGCTGCTATAATACTAGAACAAAAGAAAACCTAGAAGGAAAGCCCTGAAAAAAACCCACACAAATGTTTCATTAGTATTTAAAATCTGCCATAGATTTCTCACATTCAGGACCACCAATCTGAAAGGAAGGTTTTTGGTTATGCCACCAAGATTCCTGATGGTGCAGATAACTATCATAAAATCTATCCCGTACTCACCAGTTATCTTAAAACCACTTTGGCTCCCATATTCATACTTATTTCGAAAGCTGTTCTAGAAACTCCTCGTGGTGATGGTTTGGTATCTTCCAAAGAATAACACCGTATTATTTCTCTTTAAACTTTTTCGTACCAGTTGCTGTCCACGAATTTGCACACTAGCATGCTCTGTTAGCTTAAACAGGTCTTTCCCACCTTCCCAGTCTATGATGAGGACTTCCACCCCTTGCACCTTCACCAAGTATTTTCAGAATGTAACCCCAACTGCTTTCCGCCCTCTGTTTGTCAGGCTAACAACAGGTGGCTTCTGCCTTTTTCTCCTAAGGCAGGTTTTCCAATCTCCTGATCATCCTCGTAGTTTCTCTGTGTAACTGAATCTGGATAACTTGGAATGGCACTTAGTGCACAACAGGAACTCCAAACAGCACCACTCTATAAGATAATTAATGTTTTTGTGCTATACTAGAAACAATCCCTCTGAAGAAAAGCTATCATTTCATTTATTTATTTCAAGGCTGCACATTTCATTATTAGTAGGGAAACTGTGTTCCTCTTTTGCTTTTAAATGGTCAAAGTGTACACAAGCTAAAATCATCTGCAATGATACCCTTGAGTTCACCATGTTAAATATATTTTTTAAATTCTCTAAAGCCACAGTTACAGGCTGGGGGAAAAAAAAATAATTTTTTCATTTACCCAAATCCCAATTATTCTGCATTTAAATCCACCGGCCAAAAGAAGAACTTCATTGTATTGTTTCTGGATAGAATGAACTTCATTTCAGTCAACTTCAACATGATTTCAGTAGCTGTAGCTTATAGCATACCTAAAATTGGGCATGGGTTTCTGTTGTGTTTCTGTGAACAGATTGGTCAAAGTAACTTGTTTATGTGTTCTGAAATGCTGAAAGTGTTGATAGAAAAGACAGCAGAGCTCTGAAGCTGATGGGAGCAGCTCTCAGCTGTGACTTTTTCCCTACAAAGACTTGGTACAAAATAAGTTAGCACAGGTGTTTTAAAAAAAATAAATCTAGTGAGGTTATGTGACACTGTTTTCTGCCAGAAAAGCCTTTCATAAAAGCAGTGAAAGTCTTGGGAGTTTCATACAGCAGAGGAAATGACAACTACTAATTTGTTCAGTGTTATATTTACAGTTGATTTTTTTTTTAAATTCTTAGCTAAAGTTGCTTTTAAGAACTTCCAGATATCCTTCATTTTTTTTATTGTCATCGTAATCTTAAAATCGTGTTACATTTTAACATGCAGTTTTTATCCACCTATTAATTGACTAGTCACTGCCCATAACTTTGGGGATACAAACTTCTTTTGGTTTCTGTACCAGATGTAACACTGTGTAAGAAAACACATTGTCTCTAAAACAAAACTATCTAAAAATTGTTACTCCCTTAAATGGGCATTTTCTTTATTACAGACTCATTACTGGCCAAGTGGATGACCACGAGTAAATCACCAGTGTTTTCTGCATGGCTTTCGTAACTGGCATTTGTAAGACAAAAATTGCTGTCACTTAGCAACGTGTTCAACACCTCCTTGCTGGAGATCTTAGCAGACACCCAAACCATGGCAGTGAACGGGGGGCATGGCATTGTGGCTGAAGGCAGGGCCAGTGAGATATTTTTGGCAGAAAATGTAGAGTAGGGCTTGTAAGAAGGAAGTAGAGCTTAACAGAAAGTGGAGAATTATTCAAAGCATAAAGTGAACAAAGATGTGAAGTATAGGATGTAGGGAGACAGAGGAGTAATAAGTAAAAGGGCTAGGCAGGCAGCAAGAGGTAAATGCGATAGATGTAATGTGCAGACAATAATTTAGGGTATTTCAGGTTTAGACAAAATAGATTTAACTGCAGTGAGGGAGGAATTTAGCAAAAGTCTTCAAAGATAGGATTGATCTAACACCAACAAAGATGATATAACACAGTGCCATTTTAACGGTGAAGAAGAAGAGACTGATAGAAAATTTTTGGATGTAAGTTGTCAGCACAGCAAACCATTGAAGAGTATATAGGAGTTGGTTTGTCACTTCACAGGAAGGATATGGTGATTTACCTTAGTAAGAACAGGTGGAGTGACAAAGACAGAAGCATTGCTGGAGAAGAAGACAACAGACATTAATAATGTATGAGAAGTAATAGGTATTCTGGGGAGATGGAAACACACCTTGAACGTAAATATGAAGAGGCAGGTAATGTTAGGAGCAAACAATTTCGAGGTATAAATAACTAGGGGCCCAAAATGGAAGCAGCAAATCTTGGACCCTGTGCACAGGAGGAAACACATTCAGCCACAGTGGGTGAGGAGAGTGCACCCCTCAAACCCAGTCTAGGGGCACATGTCCCAGAGGAGTGGCAAACAGCAGGGCCTGCAGCTGGCCGGGATGGATGGTTCAGAGCCCAGGAGCCTGCTGTTCGTGCAGAGCTGGGAGAGGGCACTGGCAGCTTTGTGTTCTTCATGATACACAAGCCCCTTCACAGAGGGTGAAAGGAGACTGGGGGGGGAAATGTTAGAAAGGCAGAGGCATGACAGCAAGAGGACATGGGAAAGGGGACAGCAGAGGAGAATATGTAGGCACCGGTAAAAAATCTGGAGGAAGATTACAGAAAGCAGAATAATGGATTAAAATGTGAGGGAGGAGAATAAGGAAAAGAGGGGAGATAGGGAGAAACAACAGGTTTCAGTGATAAAGTGTACTATTTCTATAAATACTCTGAGAACTGTAAGAGAGCTAAGAAGAACACTCTGTGCTCTGGAGTATGGGAGCGAGACGGAGCTGAATAAAGGGAAAATTAATCACTCATGACAAAACAAATGTTTTATTCAAAGCGTAGAATTGTAATTTATGGTTTAATTAAATGTTGTTCACTAGGTATCTGGTGCATGCAAGACATGCACAAGTCTTCCTTATCTATAAACCATTTTGTTAGCCAATTATTAACTTGCGACTCTCTTAGATTCTGAGAAGGAATAGGAGACAAGTCTTATTTGCCATGTCAGTGCCAACGCTCTGTTCAAAGCTTAGTTGCTGACATTGTAAATTGCAAGCTGGCCAAATGGCAGCTATGCCATCATTTTTGCTTTCTTCTTCCCTCTCCCTATCCTTTTTAAGGTTAGCAATTCCCCTCTCCCTATCCTTTTTTAGCAATTCCACAGCAAACAGATGCAGTGGAAGGATGTGTTTACAGAGTCCACACTTTCGTACCATCTCATTAGTTTCCACTTCTTCTGAGAAAGTTCACTAGGTGCTGCAGAAGGTCGATATCTTCTAAGAATAGGTCAATACTCTTCTGGACCCTCTGCTAATTGTTCTGTACCCTAAGGCATCAACAGCAAGGCAGTTTGTTAGGGAGTGCTTTTTATTTTACCTTGGGAACTAGGGTGAATTTTGAAGTGAATATAGATTTTTACATGCATAAATGCCACTTTTAAATTGGGGACACACACACACAAAGTATGTGTTCTAAATCCATTTATTCTTACCGCAATGGTATCACCCCTTACTTCAAATCATTGTGCTAAAATGCAGCTGCTGAGGTACACATTTTTTTAATACTAAGCTTTCCCATCTTTTCAATGGGGTCAAGAGAAAAGGAGGAGAAAATTAAATAGTTATCTTCAAAGACCACCTTGCATAGAGACAGTATGTGACCTGAAACCTACTTTGAAGGAGTTGATGGATAAAAACAACATCAGTTGCTTAGTATCTATTTCTTATAGCGAAAGTTATTGAATTATATAAGGGAATATATACAAATAAATAATATAACGCTAGGATATGGTATGTAGACAGATGGTGCAATGTATGTGTATTCATAACATTGTTTTATGACCTGAAATCATAATATTATGCACAGCCCCTTATAATGCAGTACTTGCCTAACTAGAAGTATGTGAACAGCTCTATAATATTTGATGAATTCAGGAACTAAGGACCGAAATAAACATTGCCATGTACATTATGCAAAAATGTTTTCAGATAAATGTTAGTTGCAACTCACCATCTTTATTAGCAGAGACATACTGTTAAGTGCAGGCAGGCTAGATTCAGAGACAGAAAGAAAGTGAATACGAGGAGAGAAAAATGTTATATATTTTATGTCCCAACCATAATATAGCAATCAGTAAGGTAATAATATAATTCTTCAAAATATGATTATACCTTTTCTGTGGAGTCAGTGAAGTTCATTCAGATGGAACTTTCATTCCAAAAATGCTTTTAATGTTCCTGAATATTTTTGGCTGAGGTCCTTGGTATTCTATTGGCTCATGCACCAAAATAAAGCATCTATCATAACTACCTGCGTACATCAGAAGTCTTCATCACCTACAATTACTATCTCTATTAAAAATGAAACAGAAGAAAGTGGTAAATGACATTCAAATTACTGTCAGCACACCTGACAAACAGTAACATGAATCTCACACTAAGATTTCTTGGTTCACTTCAGAGTCATATAGACATCTGACCATCATGATAATCAATTACCATAACTAAGGCTCTTTGTCATTTTAGCACCGAAACAAATCCTTTGTTGGTTACAAGGGGAAAGATTTTTGCCTTTCTCAGTTCCAGGATCATGAATCGTATGCTACCAGCTTTAAAGTGCTTCAGATGCTTCTGTGATATACAAGAAATTGGCAAAGAAATCTTTTTTGTTTTATCCTCTGGATTTAAGAACAGAGGAGAAGGGGAAATAAGGTTTGAAAATTTAAAGATTTTTTTAAGGCTTAGTGTGGATTGAAAAAGGTCCTCGACTGAAAGATGCTTTCTACATAGCTAATGTGGTAGAGAGAGAAAACGCTGAAAACAAAGATGAGTCCTGTTCAGCTGGACTGGCAAGGTGCTACTGCATTTGTGTAGGTGACAAGGAAAACAGAAAGAAAATCTGTTATTGACAGAAGAAACACTATGGAAAGAGAAGGATGAAACAAGCTGCAAAAAGAAGAAAAGGTAGAAAAGGTGTCTGTGTAAGCTAATCCTATGAAGTATGCTGTTATTAAATGAGAAAGCGATTTCATTGTTTTAAGGGAAGTTTGCAATAATTAAGAGATGTTAATATGCACTGAAAATGATCGTATGTCCCCAAAAGGAAAAAATGAGATTTATGAGCAACATTAAAAGAGGCTTATGACTACCAGAAACTTCAAGCAGGTAGCTAGAAATTCAGGGGAAAATGGAAAGGACAGTTTTTTTCTATCTTGTCTGATTTCAGTCCCTTGACTTAGTCAGAAAAAGCTCAGAGACATTAAACAGAATTTCTTGGGTAAGCAAGTGGAAGGAGCTTTACTGTTCCTGGCCAAACTTCATGTTAATTATAAGAAAAGCTTTGGGGACTGAAAATCTGTAAATGGTTTAGTGGAAATGTTATGAAGGAAAGAAAAAATTATCCATTCAAGAAGAGTTTTTCAAGTCTGAGTGCTCAAATCATTGACCTACTTCTTTTTGTTCTCTTTGCTTTTAATGATAAATTAACACATTCTTTAGCACTGTAGGATCTGTATATTTTTCATATGCTACTTCAGTGAAGTGATTTAAAAGAATATCTAAAATTAAAATTCCTGTGTAAATCAATGACATTCAACTCCTTTGTCTTTACTGAAGTGGAATTATTACATAAATAGAATATACTTTGACATCTGGCAAAACCAAGGATAGGGCTGAATTATAAATCAGTAGTTCACAAGTTCAAACCCAAATTCATCTTGTTCATCTGTTACGATAACAAGATTTGGTTCAAGGCCAGGCTGGATGGAGCTCTGAGCAATGTGGTCTAGTGGAAGATGTCCCTGCTCATGGCAGGCGGGTTGGAACCAGCTGATCTTTAAGGTGCCTTCCAACCCTTACGTTCTATGATTCTATGATTTGATCACATAATGTCTACCCGCAAAATTGCCAATGCCTGAGTCAGGGTATAGGAAATCAATCTTCTTTCCTTCTTTTTCTTTGAAGCCACATTTAGGCACTGGATTAGTAGCCGTTTCTCGCTACCAATGTTTGGTACACTACTAAGCTATATTAACTGCAAACAATATGAATTGAACCGTCTAGTAAGAACATATGTATTGTTGCCATACAAAGAACTGTTTGGGGATAATTGTGACCATTCTTTCAATAGGCCAAGGTGCTATCTTCTGAAAAAGGTAGTCATCATCGCTGTTCACCAGTGAAGTATGGGGAGGAAACAGCAGCACCTCAGCTAAATAAAGTAACGTAACAAACATGGGTTTGATAGCTACCGCTGGGCCTATCACAATCATATGTCTGTGCCATTGTGTAGGTGTGTGTGAAAAATTACTCCTTTGGAAAATGTATGCTACCCTTATTCTGGTCACTTACAAAGAACCTGTATTACATTATTAGTTTGCCTCACATATCCAAGAGCATTTTTCTTCTACTCTATATAGATTTGTCTAGCAAAATGTAAATCTTTTAGTATGTTTGAACAGGATTCTGAAAAAGAGCCTGAATTTCTGTTTCTCTAAGCAGATCATAGAAAGACAGTTGGTGCAGCCATCTATCATAAGCACAAGGCTTTGAGGTTGATATTTTTGTTCCCTGATCCTAGTGGATGTTCTGCAAAATGCATGGTATGTCCTGTCCTCCCTCTGTGCAGGTCGTGGAAGGTTTTAGGGAGTGGGAGACTGACTTTCTTAACTCCGTCTGAAAGAGCTTCTACTTGCCGTCATGACAGCAACAAACGCAAGTTTATTAAGGACCCAGATCAGTACTCGCCATTCAGCCTATCGTAGCAGAGTAATATTACAGGAACAAAGACTTCTTGAGGATGTACTTACATTACTACCTACAAAGTTACGTGATAACAGTAGCTATCTACTAGAGGAAAAATCAAACACTTTTCAAAGCAACAACCATTATTCAGGTATCAGCCAAAGAAAATTTAGCAAAGTTAATCAAAATTGACATAATGACTTTGGATTTAACAAAATTCAGACAAAGACAAAGGGTGCAATTATCAGATGCTCAATATTCCTTGTTCATAATCTTTTATTTAATTCATCGCTATTACCAGAAGTTACTGTGTTTAAAGTACATGCTGTCAGACACTGAGCATTAAAAAGTTCTTAAAGATCTAAAACTGGGAGATAGCCACTAGATCATGTGAGTGGACACTGTCAATGACTTAAAAGCAGATATTGTCCAGACAATACAAAGGAAACCTTATTGCAAGGAATGCCAGGGCCACGCTGAAGGAAACACTGACCAGAAAATGGTTTCCTTCAGTCCTTTCCCTGTCTGAGAGTTGCCAATATAATTATTCTTCACCAATGGCTTTGCTTTACGTGTCAAAGTACGCAAAAAGGGTGCAAAAAGTGTTTTGAAAGAGGTGTCCTCATTTCTGCTGGGATAGAGTTAATTTTCCTCCCAGTAGCTGCTGTGTTCTGGATTTAGTATGAGAAGAATGTTGATAACACTGGTGTTTTCAGTTGTTACTATGAAATCAAGGACTTTTTCCAGTTTCTCGTATTCAGCGATGAGCAGGTGTGCAAGAGCTGGGAGGAAGCATAGCTGGACAGATAGCCAAGCTGGCCAATAGAAATGTTCCATACCATAGACATCATGCTCAGTTTAGGAATGGGGGCTGGCTAGGGGGAAGGGAGCTTTCTGCTCATCTCATTTCTGTGAGTTGAAATCCTCTCTTGTCCAGGAGTTCAAACTTTTTCAGGTATTTTGTGAAATTGTGATTTCCGGTTCCATGATTGCTGCTCGGGAACTGACTGTGAATCAGTTGTCAGGTGGTGAGAAAAATTGTATTTTATGTAGTTGATTTTGCATATTCATTATTGTCATTATTATTGTCAGTAGTAGTAGTAGTATTTCCTTTGTTGCCTTATTAAACTGTCTTGATCTCAACCCATGAGTTTCCCCTTTTGTCCATTTTTCCTCCCCATCCCGCTGGAGGAGAAGGGGAGAGGTGAGCAAGCAGCTGTCTAGTGCGTAGTTGCTGGCTTCCAGGTTAAATTACAGCAAAAGGCCTTGCTTCTTAATGCCCTAATTTTGCATTGGACTCCTACACGGATTTGGGATTTCACGTCCTTTGTTTCATGCTTTCTCTGTGGTCTGAGATAATTTCATTACTTACATGTCAGAGAGGATGTGTTGCTGCTATTTGATGTACACTTCAAACTTAGCACAAGAATACTGTCTTTATTTTAGATTTCTGTAATACTAAAAAAATGTGAACAACTCTTAGTGTAGGTGTCTTCTTTCTGGACGTTAACCTCACTGCCCAGACTAAAGAAATGATAAGCTATCGTAATTACATGGGCTGTTACTCAAAACTGAAATAAAAAGAAGAGATAGAGGTTTTGATACCCATTCTGCCTTACCACAAGCATTGAAAATTCTAGGAATGGAAGAGGAATAGGATTTTCTGTGAAATTCAAGTGAAATTTAAAAAATAAAAATTTTTTTTCATTCATTTGGAAGATTAATCGTATTAAAGAATATTTTCCTCGGAATATTTTTAATCAGTGTGACATAGATATCAACTATCCTGTGAAAATTAATTTGCTAACATTTTGAAAGTAATTAGTATTTAGCATGAGATGCTGAATTTTTTTACTTTTACCAGTTAATATTTTATTTGAAGTTCAGTATAGTTTTTAATATACCATATTGTCAGTGTTTTTGTTGTAATAACAGGCTCAGACACATGGTATTCTCTATTTATGAAACAACTAAATAATCTGTCATTCCCTACTAAAAACAGAACAAGTACAGGAAGATTATTTTTAAGCAGTCTAATGTTAAAATCCTGAAACAATTTTAAAGTGCCTTTTTTTTTCCCTGTCACTTTTTTTAGAGTGAACAGGGTAGTCACGTAGTCCAGTTGAAGCTACTACCACTATACCCAGCAGCTGGATCACATAAGAATTTCAATCACAGCGAGACAGAATCACGGTGAATTGACTTTTGATCAATACGAAAATCTATAGAATATACAGAGGCAAGTAAAGAGTATATTAATTAAGAAGATTCTGCAGAAAAGACAAATATAAGTAACAATAAAAGGAAAAAAGAATAACAGAACTGTCCCTGTCTTGAGCTGGTGATAGAACTAGGGAAATAATCTCAGTGAGGAGCGTGGAGCACTGTTTTCAAAGTCTTGCACACCATGACAACGTATTTTTTATCCTTTTGTTGCAATAATACAGTAAAAAGCAATGTTTCCTGAGTTCATAAAAATGATCTCCAAAGTTCCTGTACCAAGGTGTCTTCTGTTGCTTCCTTAGGATAATTATGACATTTTAAAAGAAAATGAAACTAAAGGGAAATTCATTAACTCCTTGTAATATTGGAAGGTTACATTTCTCGAAAGAGAGTGAAACAAAATCAAAGTTTATTTCACATCTCTGCCAGAACCAGAGTATATTTAGCTATTTAAGTCTTAGTCCATGAAGTCTGGAAAAATGATGAATGGATCAATAAACGCCGCTTGCCCATCTCTATCAGTGCTGACTGCCCAGCATACCTGAAGAGAGACAACATAGAGATTTCTCTTGATGGCTTTTATTCAGTCTTAGAATGAATTGGCTGAGGAAAATGTCTGCCCAGGAGAGTGCTGGGCTTTTTGAAGAAGACTCCAAAACAAATCTGTTTTTCCAGTTCTGCAGTTTTGTGTTATTGCCCATCTATGTGCTAGCTAGAATTTCATGCTGCCAAATCTGATTGTAGGATCAAAGTCATAATTGTTTAACATTCCTCGCAGGAGAAGTATTGCAGAAGATGTAATCTCCATTTATCTGTCCCTTGTACTTAAATTGTGTGTTCTACAAAAAGAGAAAGAACGAAAAAAATCAAATCTCTGGAATCTCCAGAGAACTCACTGCAGCTCTTCAAGCTAAGAATTTCCTCAGCTAAGTCACAGCAGCTCATGGCATTTTTCTCCTGCAGACCCCAATAGTGTTTCAAGCAAACCCTAACACTACTGCTAAGGCAGGTTCTCACGGAGAGCGACTGCTACTGGTGTGAGAGTTGCTCCTTCTGTCCCCTGCTTTTTCCTACTCTTAATTAACACAGGGGGACCCAGCAAGGAACTGAACAGCAAACCAGCATAAAACACCTGCACCTGCTCAGTGGCGTTTGGGCAGGTCCTGGCAGAGGGTGTGCGGTTATTGCGAGAAGAGTATCAAACAGGGACATGTGTTGCACTGCAGAGCTCACCCAAAGGGGTCATCTGCCTGCAAGGCTCTGTGGCTTCTCTTCCCAGGTAGCCACCAAGCAGTTTTCCTTTTCTCTTTTCTTTTTTGTTTGTGGTTTGTTTTTTTCCCCCCAGAAAATGAAATTTTCACTGTTAGAGTCTCTGTGTGTAATCAGCCATGAACCCTCCAATAAGTCTTTGTGCACATAAACCTGCGTAAGAAAGAAATAAGAACGCAATGTGATCACTCTTTAAAAATCCATCTTGACATCCTCTAGGACTGTATAATTACAACAGCATAATACATTCAAAGGCAAGTAGCGTCCTGATGTTGAACTAAACTTTTATATTCAGATGTACTCTGAGGACAGCATTTTTCCTCTGTGAGTTGTATTACATCTCTGCTATTTTAACCATCATTTTTGACTTGTGATGTAGCTACCATGACTAACAGCTAGAAATGCGAGAAAAGTGCCTACGCAACGTGAAAATATGATCACATACAATCCCATATATCATGTAAAGCTGCAGATTCCAGGGTAACCAAGCGTGCATTCCTCTTACTCTTTACTGCTACTTTCTTTCTGAGTCTAAACAAGAATCAAAGTAATATTTGAAATACAAACAGATCTGAGGAACAACATTAAATAAAAATTATGTGCTGCTTTAATAAAAGTGTAGAGACTTAAGTGAACTATATAAAAGTGAATATTATTTATCATGCTTTTCTTTTTTTAATATACTGACTGCAGACTTTCTTAATGAGGGGATGAAAGCACACAGGTGAGACTGGAAAAAGATTCATTTGGAAGCAGGTGAACTTATATGCCCCCAGCAGCTAATTATTCTTTAAAAGAAAATGTAAACCAAAGGATTATTATTCTTACATTCTTTTATTACTTGCTGTTAAAATAATTGTGTACACCCAACTATTTCAAAACTCAGACTTGAATAAGTTATACTACTGAATGTATATTTAGATACTCAGTTGATTTTTTTTCAAATGCTTGATTTAAAGGTAGTTCTGTACAAGAGTTTGTATAGTTTCCAACACAAGGAGACTGTAATGTATCATACTTGCTAAGCAGGAATTCTTTCTTCAGGAAATAAGAAAGGAGACCATAGGCAGAGAGACGAAAAAAGAAGAAACATCATAGGAATGCCGAGATAGTTGTTTTCATCAAATAGATTAACTCGAGCCAAATTGAAGGCAGCCTGGCAGACTGAAAGTGTGATGTTAGCAACAGTATTTGGTGAGTATAAGTAAAAATGTAAACGTAGTTAAATTTTATTTAACACACTTCAGCAGTCTCCAGTATTTTATAATGTCTGTCTAGAGCTTCTGGCAGTGCATATATAGAAGCTAACTCTAAGTACCCTATCACAGCTCCCTACAGTCAGGTGAACTTCCCAAAAGAAACCAGAAAACTTTGAATAATCCTTGTAAATTCCACTGGATACACAGGAACATCGGGTTCCTATCACAGACGTCTAGATAAGGCACCTAAAGCTGGAGTACGTGAATTACTTAGTTTCAATAATTTGCATTATTTTTTTTGAGAGAAGGAGCTATTGATACAAGTCAGACACAGAAATAATCTTCTGTTTGTTTCTGTACATGACTAACCAGGGATGCTAGGAAGTCTGCTGCCCACATTTTTTGGCTCAGCTGTTTTTGTTCCCAGATCAAATTCTCTGGATGAAACATATACTTATATCCAGTTATTACTTTGGAAAAAGGCAGATTTAGAGCTCAGTCAGGGTTATATGACTCAATTTCTCCTCTAGTCTCTGCAGTAGTGTTAGGAGGCCTTCTAGGTATTGCCTTCTGAATCACTACAGGGCAATGGAGTTTCCCCTGTAGGCCTTAGTGGAAGAAACTATGGCAGAGCCACATATGAGATTCATAGGCATTGTGTGCAAAAAGCTTTTTGTGCTACTGATGTGCCAGGTCACAGCCTGAGATCTCTTTAGAAGGGTCTTGCAAGAGCAGCCCAGCTTTTTACAACTGTTGCTTAGAGAATTTACCAACAGGGTAGACAGTAAGGATGCCAACATGAAACATAGGAAGGAATGATGAATGCAGTGGTTTCTACTTTAACGCCATGTATAAACTGGCATTTCTTTAGCAGGATAAGCCTAATGGCTGTCCGATCACCTCGCAAATCAGGAATAAATAATCACCATTTGTGGCCCGCAACATATAATCGGTGAGGAAACTGCATGAGGTTTAGCAGTCTCAGAACTTTGTGCAGGCCTGTTGCACTGCCTGCAATTATTTTTAGACTCCTGCTGTGAGGGGGAAGACCTGGATCGGTTTAAGATGTCATACATTAACTGACTAAATGCCCGCTCTAATGAGACCAACAGATGTAGTTGCAAAAGGATCTTCATGCAGATGCCATGGAAAATTCACTGCACTCATATGAAAACCACTGACCAGCACACAACAGCAGAAGTCTGAGGAAATCTAGCGTATGAGTACTGGCATATGTTGTCTGTATGCCTGTGGCATGCTGCGTCTTCCAGAGTCCATGTTCTCATCAGCAGTGAGCCTAGGAAACCGGTGTCCAATATAGTAAAACAGGTTTAAAGTCTCAGGGTGGCAAAGGAAATGAGAGATGCAGCACACGATCACCGTCCATGGCACATGGGAAGATTTTGAATGATCAGCTACTATGTCACGTGCCATTTTGCTGATTTTGAAATATGGTGAAGCACATTGTACTAATACGCTTGACAGCTTTAAAGTGCCTGCTGATTTTATTCTTTATGCCCCTACAGAGAGGGAACTGCTAATCTGTATGGGGTATATTGTACCTGGTTAATTTTATAGAACATGTTGAAGAGGGGCTTATGTCTTTGCTGGATAAAATTTCAATTTAAATGTAACTCTCTGCTTGTTAGTCTAGAAGCGTGGAGTCACATTTAACTGGCTAGCATTGATTGTTTGAAACTGCTTATTAGTTTAATACAGTGTTTTGGCAAAACAATAGCTTTCTGCTTCCTTTCAAATAAATGGAAAGAGAAGTTAGTACTCACACAGAATTCTGTTCAACTTTTCCATTTCCTGATGTATGCAAAGTGGATTTATAACCTCTGAAATTTGCTGGTTTTTTTAAACTATGCACAGAAGTGAAACCTGCTTAAAAAAGAAGAACACATGGAGGCTGACAGATAAGCATTACTTGTTTCTTCTTTATGAAGTGCTTGATCTACGTAAGTCCCGAGGAAATACTAACGATTTTGAACAGAGATAAGAGTAGTGCACCAAGAGAATCAGAGAATGGGAGCCTGCAATATCTCTTACACACAATTAAGCATTTATAAAGGGTTATGTGCAACACTGAAGACAAAAAATTCAGTTCCTCTATCTGTGTAAAGGTTTTTCAAACCTGCTGACCATTATTAGTGCAGTGTTCAATTAAAAATTGCTCTGCCAACTTACTAAGCAACTAAATATTCTGCAGATAGCACCTGCCAAAGTGAGAAGAGAGAAAAAAGCAAACATAAACCCGGTGAAATAAGTACCACTTGATTTCTTGAACTTCCGTTGGTCTCATTCTCAAGAACTTCTGCTGAAGAGGAAAGATAAAACCTGACTGGTCTGCACATTGCCACTACTTCATCTTCAGAAAAGCTGCAATACTCAGGAGCTTTGCTGAAAAAAACAGGATCTGTTGACTGTTTCCAAGGGAGGGAAGCACTCCCTTAAAGTCAGGAGCTCTGTCTCTGGTAGTGCTCAGTAAACTCTTCAGCGTGGTGTCATAGCACAACCTTTATATTTAAGTCTTCGAGGTATATACCAGGGAAAAGAGACTTCTTGCTGCCTCAGTGGTCTGGTTAATAGGGATTATCAGAGCTCTGATCATGGTACATTCTGCTTCAAAGCAAACTTTCTATAGCACTAATGGCTTGATTGTTGTTTATTCTATTTTTACACCAGCCTTGCCTGCTGGGTCCAAATAAATTACACATTCACACCTGAAGATGCCCCTGTCCTTTCTTCATCTCTTGTTCACACTTCTAATTGACAACTCTTTTGAACTATTGAGTGACAATACCCACTGAGATGTTATGTGGACTGTACTAAACTGTAGCTTGTATTATGAAACTTGCAGTTTTGTATACTGGGTTGGACTTTTGCTGAAAAGGCCTTTAAAGTCCAGACTAATAAACATGGAGCTCTTTGGCGTAGCATTATTATGTTTTCACTCTTTGAAATAAAGGAGCAGAGTTTTCCAGATTTTCAGTGATATCTACACAGCATCTGTGAATGAATGGGATTCTATATAACAGTACCTGCCATGCCACAACTATATGTTTGTACTTAATTATATATTTGTACTTGACAAATGGCATGTCATGCTTTTATAAACCTGTTATAATCCAAATAAAATACTCATGTCTTAGCTGGAAAGAAGCCAAACTCTGTTCAGGTGATAAGTAATAAATGCGTATTCTTATTGTGAGATGTAATCTACGGCTCCTGCATGGCATCGTGGTCCCAAACGAAAAGGCATACTTATGCTGTTGTTGGTCATATGGATAAATGAGAAGAATTTCACAGGTTTTAAATCCACAATCAATAGCTGTAGGGAAGAGGGAACATAGCACACTCAGTTCTACAGAAATTTCCCCCAAATGAGCCCAAATTATATGTGTGTTGACTAAAGCATGGTTTATATAATGCTTCCTGTGGTCATTTATTCCACTGATTAATAATCCTCATTATTAGAAAGCCATATGTTATTTCTTGTCTGTGCTTGTCTGGCTTTCAGCTCTTAACTGCTGCTTCATATGACATCTTTCTCTGTTACATGAAATAGCCCGTTAGTACCCAGCAAAAGTAACTCTGCAAGGAAATGTTCATATACCATAATCAAGTTACCCTTTGATTTCTTTTTTGATAAACTACAGAGAAGGACTCACTAGAGTTCTTCTATTATTTTTAATAGTATATTCTCGGCATATTTTCCTAGTTTTTAACTCCCTCTTCCACATATTTTAGTTTATACAAACTGTCAGGAAAGTAGGTCAAGTATTCATACACTTGCCTGTTTGCAAAGATAACCATTAACCTCTCTAATTGACTTAGCCAGAAGTTCAAGGCACTTTAGGGTGAAGATCATTGGGCCAAGACAGTAGGAAGATATTTGACTTATTTGTATATACCCCCAAATGTTCATTACCTTCTTGCACCTTTTTGTTGCTCTTATGTTGGCTACCTAATCACCTTGAACTTTTGAGTGAAAACATCCAGATAAAGACATAGAACCCCTTGAACATCTGGCGAAGTCAATTAGAGACAATACATTTGTCAGTGAGCACTGTCACAATCCCGTCCTTTCTTTTTAAATTACTTGTCCAACAGTTTCTTGTTCTTCTTGATGCCCCTTGCTAGTTTCACCTCGTTTTGTCCTTTTGGTGATCTGATTTTGGCCAACATGCCTGGTCTATACCTTTGTACTTATCTTCAGCAATCTGATTTCATTTTCCTTTCCATTTCCAGTACAGTCCCTTCTTGTATTACAGGGCAACAAAAAGTTACTGATTAAGCTCTGCTGATTTTCTATTGCTCTGCCTTTCTTCCCCCTAGAATAGTATCGTTTACACTTTTACTCTAAATACTGAATCTCTAAGGAGGTGCCAGATTTCTTCAGCTATTTTTTTTTAAGATCAGTATCCCAGAAGATTTCACCTATGAAACCTCTGATTTATGAAGTCTGCTTTTGGAAGCCTGCTTTTTTTTTTGTGCTGCACCAGCTTTTGAAGCCAAAGCTTCTCCACAGCTGTGTTTTCTCCAACATGTCAAAAGTTTCAGACCGTTTTTGTTTTTGTTAGATTACATGTGGATGGTATAAAGAAGCAGTAACAGTCAAGTGCATGTAATAAGCATGAAGGGAACAATGACTGCCTAAAGGTGGCAGCTTCTTTGTCAAAATATTTTGTGATATTTTTTATTTCACCTCATGAGGAAATAAACAGGAGAGGAAAACTTGCCCCAAAGGAAAAACTGTGTGTCATTGCAACATAGTTTCAACATTTAAAAAGTGCATGCGGTAGTACACATGGCTAAAACTATGTGAACTGAACCAAATGGGAATCTTATGCCAGAAGAAACACAGAAGTCAGTTAAAGCAAAACAAAAATTTATTTTTAAAAAATTTGAAGAATAACCTGTCCTACCTAATGACTTTTCATGATCCATCCATGAAGAAAACCTCTGAGAAAAACTTGGAGTTCTTTTAGTAAAAATTACTCAGACTTCTATCTTGCTTGATGATGAGATTTCCTAGAACAGATTTGACTTGATGAGGAAAGAGCTTCCATAGAAACAGAAAGCGTAGATACTTTGTGTAATATCTTGAACCCTTCATTCATATGAGCAGATTTTGAAAACTTGAGAATAACTGCTAAAAATCTACTCAATTTCACTTCCCTGATTACTGCCTTATCCACACACTCAAAACCCTGGCACAGTTTCCTAGAATTTATGACAATTACCAAGAAGAACTTTCAAAAGTGTATTCAGTGTTTGACAATCTAGTCCCTCAGTCAGAATTTTGATGCTATAATACTTAGTTTCCATTTTCTGAGGTTAATATTCATTAAAATACTCTAATTTCCCAATCCAAGTGCATTTAGCTTTAAGATGGTTCGGTAACAGGAAAGTATTTGTGAAATAATATAATTAGGGGATAGGGAACTATTTCCAAAATTAAAGATGAAAAGAAACGACAAGTGTGAGCCATACAGTAACACGGGACTGACTGGTATCCAATACCAACGCGTTTCTACTACAGTAAGAAGGTGTCTTAGGCTGTTTCAAAGTAATAAGCTTCATGAGGCTGCAGGACGAGTGAACTGAAGTCAAGTCCTATCCCCAGCTTCAGTCTGGAGGTATTATTAGCAGCAGCAAAGACATTCCTGTAACAATTTGTAGTTTACAGAGGGCCATTTCCAAGTGCCGCCTGTATTCCTAGAAGCAGATAATAGATTAGATTATCAGTGCAACACTTGCAGATATCTCAGAAAAGGGTTGCTCTATATCTGTGCTGGAAAATAGAATCATTAATTCCTACAGGTCAGCTGCTCAAGATGGGGAGAAGCGTCACCCAAATTCTTACTACTTTCAGATCTTTTTGTGTTGCGCAGTCCATGCAAGACTTTTTCTAATCAGTCATTATGACCACTGTAAAAGGATACCAAAGGATAACTAAATGCAGGCTAAAATATAGGAAAAAAAATACTGAGCTTTTGTTCAGAACTTGAAAAAGTATTATATATTTCATATTATTCTGAGAACTAACTTCACCGTTTAATCATTTCTTACTTGTTTTCTAACATCTTCTGTTCTAAAAAGAGGTAGAATAATGGAAGCATTTTACAGTAAAGGTCAGGTAGGAATAAATTAATCATCACGTAAGGAGAACTACTTAAAACCCTTCCCTCAGCAATCTGTCTTTTGACAAGTGAAAAAATGTTACTCTCTCCTCTTTGTTTTTTCTATGTTGTTCTGTATTACGACTGTTCTTGGGGTAGGTGTATTTGTAATTAGAGGACAGTATCAGGCATGTTCTGCAGCCTTCTTAGCTGTGGAAGAGGAAGCTGTTGATATTCAGGAGCTCTGCTCATGCTTCTTAAACGCACCATAATAACCATATTTAAGGAAAAGTACTCATCTGGATCAGCAGTTACTAATAAGAGACTGATTTACACTTTGCTGATGCAGGTAGAAGAAAAATGAGCCAAGTCAATACAAACTTATTGTGCTGCTCATCTCAACAAACTAACCACTGACCTGATACATAGGCATCGTGTATACCACATGCACAAAGGAGAGAGCTGGTGTTTGGGCAGCACACGGGAGCGCAGCGTGCTGTGCTCGTGTTCGCAGCATCCAGAACTGCTGCATAGACCTCTGGAGACCACTCATGGCCTCGTTGCCCTTGACTTTACCTAATCCCCTTTGAGCTGCTGACACTGTCAGGCTCCACAGCAGGTTGAGTGCCTGCTGAGCAAAGCATTTGCCCAGGCGCCAGGTCATGCGAACAGACCAGGACACAGGAACCTGCTGGACACAAGACAAGAAGCTACTGGGTGTGAGAAGCTGCTGAAGGTCACCGAGAGCTCCCCCCTCCCAGGGATGGCTGGATTTCACCGGAGGGGATGGCTGGGGATCCTGGCAGCCCCACGTCAGGGCCAGTCCCAGGCCTGGTGGCACCTTCCCAACACCTTCCCGACATGATGAAGTTCTTCTTTCTCCCTGGTGCAGGGATGCCGGGCTCACCACCCTGGTACTGCAGTATTTGAGTTTCACTCTATTATGCCTTAGGACAATACCCTAATTAGTGAGTGGTTAGAGAAAGGCGTAAAAGCATACATGCTTTTTGTCCAGTGGTGTTTCATGAGGAAACACATCATTTGATGTAAGGAAAAACTATTTCAAGAGAGATTCAGGGTGGCAAGCGCTGCTCGCTCCAGTCCCATGGCAGAACGGTCCATAAGGCACTTCATTCTCCTCAGCCTTTGCTAATGGCCATGTCAGGAGGGTCCCTGCCTCAGAGGCCACCATTTTTACCTGCCTTCATCTCCCTGCGTGTTTCACACAGCTGTGAAGTCCAAAAGGTTGCAGTGGCAAAAATCTGGGCACTGTAGTTCTTTAGTGGTTGCAGGGTTGTAGCATCAGCTGTGACATAACGCGTTACTGGAGTTGACAAAATGCAGACAGTAGCTTACGTGACAGCCGAAGGTGCTGCTCTAAGTTGCACGGGCTCACCGAAGCCAGCGTTGCATTAGCCGGTAAAACTATCATTGTGCTGGGGCCTTGGGAAGATACCCCAAAAGCTTGACTGGTTTTACACTTCAAATAAAGTGTAACTGTTGTCAGCTGCAGCATTATTAAAATCTAACTATCTGATTTCAAAACCAGGTATATGTTTGTATGGATTCCCACCAGATTTTTAGATTGCAGGTTAGAAGAACTTTTTTAAAGAGGTGCAAATTTCCCAGCTTGTTGTGGAATGGCACAAGCGTACCTTTAGCTGTGCTGAAAGTGGACGGTCCTTACGCTAAATGCCTTCTGCGTAAGGTTTTCGATTTATACTCTGTGTTATTGGAATTCAGTTATTTATGCTAAAACTGTTTCAGCACGCAGTTATTGATCCATCTTTTATAACAACAAATTTAAAAGGCTTTCTATATTGATAGATACAGATCTGGCAGAAGCCAACACTACTACCAAGACGTTTAAATGATGCCTGGATAAAGCACGCGCAGATCAGAAATACAATAGTTGTTGCTTCTTAGAATTGTACCCAACAGTTCCCATTTATTTGTTTTAACATTTTGGGCAATTACAAAGTTGAAAAAGGAATAATAACAGTTAATCTGTATTTCCTCAGAGGCCTGAAGAAAAAAGCCAATAGTTAGAAATGTCAGTGATCAAAAAATGTACATTAAATTGTACAAGATTAAAATCTGTAGAAATGTACCACATCTTTTAAGCAAGCAATAAGGGCTGAAGCTAAAAAGGGCACCAGATTTGTTGAAATCACATAACTTCTATACAAGTAAAATTCATTGCTACATTGCTGCTTCCAGGCCGCTGGAGACAGTTTGTTATGTTCAGGTTAAAGCACCTGCAAGTTCTATTTCACTTTACTTCCACAGGATCCAGAAACTAGGTATTCATCTGCCTGAGCCCTCTGAAGACTTAATTTCAGAGCACACCTATACACCAAAACAGAGTCCGTCCCCATACAAAGCGTAATGATGGCCCCTGCTGTTTCCTTTAACATAAATGTGTGTCAGCACCAACCAGTACTGAACATGTTGCCTCCTTTCATGTCATAGCCCAACATTTAAAGCTTTTGAGCATGATGCAGAAGATTTCATTCAATTCTCTCATATCTTAGAGGTGCACACAAGGGATCAAGAGGATGAGAATGAACTGTTTCTTTTACTGAAGCTGCATTCCTGAACAAAAAATCGTCCCAGACTGAGCCAGAAAGAGAACACAAGGTACAGCATGCCACTACAATGCTAGTAGTTCAAGCACTTTTCTGGGATTTTTGTCTTATTATCCCTACCCCAAGGATATTTTCTGGAATTAACACGGAAATCATCCTAGAATAAAATACAGAGACAGGCTAAATATACTGTTTAAAGTTATCTCACTATCCGTTAAGATTATATTTTATAATCTTAATGGTACTAGAACATTCAAGGTACTTAGAAAAAAATATCATCAAGGTGAAAAATTATTTTTTTAGTGTGAGCCAAGCACTCAGGGAAAATATCAAATATTTTTACTCAAATTGTTGATTTTGTAAAACTGTCACTCAGTCTTGCAAACCTAGCAGTTTCAGCTATATTTCAAACTAAAATCAGACAACAAAAGAAAAGCTAGAGGTCATAACTTCCCATGACTTAACCATGCATTCTACACGGTTACTTTGAAAATATTTTCTCCACTTGTATCACTCCCAGTGCTTTAGAACTGTATGATTAATATTGAAATCAATTCCTTGTTTTGGCTGAAGCTGCTCATAGAAATATTGATTATTTTCACGCACAAATTAGTTGGAAGAAAGGAAGAAAAGCTCACCTAAGTAAAAAAATCTCTGTTAATATAACCTACTTCACCAAAGGCTCTCAGCTATTCTCAAAACCAACATCTTTCTTAGCTCTGTCAAGCAATTTTTGTTTCATGCTTGTCAAAAGCTGCAATATTAGATACAGATAAATGCTATGCTTTCTTTGCTGATTGCATCAAATGTGTATCTGTGTAAAACAACACATCTAAATAGCACCCCAAACAATGAACTCAAAGCCCCAGTGCATTTAGATCCTGTATATTTACTGGCGTTAGGACAAAGTTATTTTACTGGTCACTTGTAATTACATAGTGATGACCTTGGGATTTCTGAATTTCACAGCTCCCTTGTGCTCTTTCTATTCTGTTTTCTGTAGGCTGTTGCAGAAATATGAAATTAGAATTGTAAATTAAGCTATTACATAAAAGCCACTGGATTGTAAATCATACCTACTTCACAAAAGGCAGGTTCATTTTGCAGAGTTTATTTTCTTTATAAGAGTGCAGTGGCAAACTGTGGGTATGGATAGTCCTACAAATAATCTCTCAAATGTATTCTTCACTTCAGTGGTTCCTACTCTTAATAGTGTCTTCTCATAATATGTATTTGCCCTTTAATAAGCCCGGCTTCCTTATATTGTAACTCTCCTCTTCCTTCTCACTTCTTATGAGTTTTGTGGGGTTTTGGTTTTATTCTTTATTTTTTTTTCACTTTGGTAAGTGTTTATCCTACATCTCTATTTGGCTGTTCCTTTTCTTGAATCTCAGTTAAATGTTTCCTCAATTCAGTTTATACCTTGCAGGGAACATTGTGGGTTCTCATATAAAGTCATGGATGAGTATGCAAGCTGTAAGCAGTCCAGGAGGCTCTTGGAGTTGTTGAGGGTAATTTCATAATCCAGGTCATAGACAGCCCAACTGTATGACCATTCTGGTACCACACATCTATTTCTCTCTGACTTTAAAGTTGGCTTTAATGATTGTGTAACAGAAAGGTTCTCACAGCGGAGTTATCAAAACGCCTTGCCTCCTCAAAACTTTCTAAACTGCATCTTTTTAGAGTTCATTCAATTGAAGTGTGACTTAATTGTCAATGGTCATACATTTGGTACCATCTCATGTTAAAATATGTAAATATATCTCTAGTGAACATTTTATAAACTTCACGTCTTCTGATATTGTATATTCAGCTATTCATATTTGGGAAGCTTACCTTTTCTTCTAGAAGTGTAGGTGCTGTAAAACAAAAATTGCAATTCCCCAAATATGACAGAGATAACATGGAAAAAGAGTCACTCTGAAAAAGCAGGATGTCATATACAATTCCTATGACATTCCCAAACAGTATAGTAACTTATCAAAGCCATCATGCCTGTAGTCATACACAATCACAGAAATACTGTTACAATCTTTAATCAATCAAAAGGCTGAAAATGGCTGATTAGGAAAAGATATCATTGGCAAAACTTATATGTTTGGTTATTTTGAAAATGTGCTTTCTACATTCCAGGAGCAGCTTTGCATCAGACACACTGGTGAGTTTTTATCTGATTTAGTCAAAACACCCAGCTGGAACAGACATCTGGAGAAAACTGGGGAAAGCAAGGGAGGCAATGAGTAAGTTTGCTCTGACTGAGCACCTTCCTCCACACCAGCTATAGAGGGACAGCTGGACAGGGTCACCAAACCACCCAGCAGCAGACAGTACCTTCTGCAGAAGGAAGGAAAGCATTTCAAAGAGCTCAGGGCTAGCTAGATGCTACTGCTTGTACACCATTGTCTACAGCCAATCTAGTGTCCCATTTACAAACAGCAAAAGATGTATGAGACAAGTAGTCATCCCTGAACCCTTCCTCCTTTGCTGTCTGCCTTTCTCCTGTAGAAAAGTGAAACTCGTTGTCTGGGTTCCCCTCCGTAGCTACAGCCACAGACAGAGCGAGGGAGTTAGGATCAATCTGCAGCTGGGAGCTGGCATTAGAGCCAGACTTTGTACAATTTCTTTAGCTTAAAATAAGGTTGGCAGAACTGGTTTCTGTTCTGAGATACTTGGTGAATATACATACGTACTGAAAAAAAAAAATTCTGTACTGTCCCTGTAGTAAAGCCCTTCAGAAGAGAACACGTAGCTCAGGTAGTTTTTCCAGCAGAGGAAAGTCTCTCCCCTTTCTCCAGATGCAAATGTCATTAATCACAGCTCAGCTGCAGCTCATGCTGATAAAGAGGGTCTGGAGAGGGGAGTGAGCAGTCAGGAGGTCTTACAGCAAGGGTGCCTGTGTGGTTAGCTTAGCCTGTTAGGCTAGGTGTCCAAGGCTCCGCAAGGTAAATTCTGTTAAATCTCTGCAATTGTACAATGGGGAAGTGTTATCTTTATGAATATGTTTTTACAATACTGGTTGAGTCATAAGTGTCTGAGATAGATAAAGGTACTGTAGCACAGCTTGCTGTTTGGAAAGAACTGCTGTAGATGAGGTCTTTTCTTATCTTTCTGTGCTTAGGCTGCTTAGATATTCTTGTACTTTTCTTAAGAGGTCTTTTAGTTTGATTTTTGGGGAATCTGGATGTAGGTGTTAAATAAGGAATATAGCCTTCAAAGGTAACGGTTGCCCTGTAAAATATAAATGTCTGCAAAGCATACTGATGGAGCTTTGAAAGCAGTGTAAATTAAATATAATTAAGCCAATTATGTTCATTTGCACAGTTAAATCTTTTGGATTGTAGGATTGACAGAAATAATAGTGGATTTACATTTTAAATGCTATGTCCTGAAGTGTTATCTGTACATTAATTGTTCATATTGCTATAATACAAAACCAAAGGTTTGGTCATCAAATGGTTGAGAAAGCCAGAGGTTCACTTCTTGGGGTAACGCTTTTGAATATCAACTATATAGGCTTCATAACTGTGTATGGCAACATGGCCCAGTTTTACTTTCAGTGCTTCTCTCTGCACTGCTTGTTTTGCTAGGGCCACAAGTCAGCTCATGATTCAGTCAATATTTTCAGCTAAAAATTCACTTTGCTTAATGAGCAACTCTTAGTTCTAAAATAACCTTTGCCACACGTATTGTCTTGTGGGTCTTTGATCTGATACATGACATAAAGCATCCTTGAAACTATTCATAATTAAACCAAGGAAAATTCCCACATTAGGAAGGAGCAATGAGACCCATACTACTCAGTACTTGGAGCAGCATGGTAGCAGGTAGAGTTTGCATACCTCTGTCTGCCCCATGTAGACTAAAAGTTAGAGATACCTCTGCTCTCACCTGTACTAAATCTCCTTGAAGCTTATGCACTGTAACTGAGTTTGGTAGAGTCAGAGTTTGAGGTAAAATATTTGTTAACCTCCAAGGGAGTAGCTGCAGCCTGTAGGTAAGTAAACCTTTTTCTTCAAGCTGAAAAGGAATTCTAACTTATTTCTGCGATGATTTACAGCATAGTGTATTTTTATTTTTAAAGGTAACACTTACAATGGTGATGCATACAACTAGGATTTGTTTACTTGTAGGAATCCCCTTCTATGTAGTACCTAATGTGAATTACAGAAAAATAGACTACAGGATGCTAGAAGTTTGCTAGTAATGCTTATCCGCAAGTGCCTCAAAATTACCATTAATTGATTCTAAAACCTGTATATCCTATTTAATTTCTAACATTTTGTAATGAAAACATGAGGTGACTCTTCTCAGTAAAACAATAGCCATAATTATTTTGATAGCTTGTGGTACTGATGGCGCAATGTTGGTTGAATGGTTGGGGGTGGGGTGTCCCCCACAGATCTGACAGGTAGGTTCCTACAGTTTTAGAACTGCAGTTTTAGACCAACTCTTTAGACCAGTGCCAGACAGCAGGAAAGACAGAAAGTCAAACTGCCAGCGTTTGTCAGTAACCGATAAAGAAGTCAAATGACACCTTTTTTATTCCAGTGAATTCAGTTTAACCTGCTCATTTCTTGTAATTCAGAGGTAAACATCTGCATCATAACCCATACTAGAGTTTTCTATGATGTTTTTGGAATTTTAGTTGTAGAATTGCTGTAAGTAGAAGTACAAGCCAATACTGACAATCCTAATGATTAAGTCAAGTATCTTCTCAAAGTTGTTTGAAACAAAAACGTAATTCTGATGTGTTATTTCTTTGCTCTGTAAGGAATTAGCATATAAAGCCTATCATTTTCTTGAAAAGAGAGTTCTAATACACCAAAATGTTATAGCTTTTTATGTTTTAGGCAGGAGGGAAGTACATATTGCCTTTCTAATGTGCAGAAGTGCTTCTTCAAAGAAGAAGTAAAAATGCTTTCAAGTAAGGCAAGCCAAAACTATTTTTCAAAAGCTAGTAATGTCCTAGTTAATGGTTTGTTCTAATAATGTGCTTGCCTCTCCTCCTTTTTCTGCTCTGCATTCCAGAGTGTAGCAGTGTGCATGTCTGTAACTCTAGCTTCTTGGTTTAAATATAATTACACTGAGAGAATGGCCTGGAAAGTGCTGCTGCTTTATGTATCCTTATTATGAATGTATAAGCAATTTAGAAGAAGGAAGATCTCAGTGGATTTTCCACAGAGTGAGTGTTTGCAGCAAAATTATCTTTAATGAGTGTACTTGCTAAAGGTCCTTGAAAAAGAAGACGACTGGAAAGTGACAATTCCCATTGGGGCAGAGCTTCAGAAAATGTATGTGGTTGGTATGTACTGCATTTTGGGGTTTTCCCTGTTTGCCCTGAGGTAGAAAATCTTGAGCTTTTATAGTGAGTCAGACTGCTTTTTGAAGAAACAGCTTCCCTGATTTATTGTATTATCAGGTAAAAAAAAAATTCCAAAAACACACATGATTCCTACACATCTCAAATGGAGGTGACTGAAGCAGAAAGCCACAGAGGAAACTGTACTAGAAAAACTTTCTGTAGAACATCAGTTGTGTCTTATCCTGCACTAAAGGGGTAGAGCTTTTATTTTAATTTTCCATGAAAGTATATTTCTCTTATTCTTCATATTCTTAGTTCAGTTTCTTCCTCTTATTTTCCCACCTTGGAAGCTCTTTTCAGCTCAGGCATTAGCCATGGAGTATGTAAATGTTAGCTTAACTCTTCAATAGTTGTTTGAAGCAACTGTTGTTTTACTTGATGTGCTCCAAAACTAGTCCCCACCTTATGAAAGATACCTTTTATAGGTCCCTAATCAATTTGATCCATTTTTATCTGTAGACTGCCTAGTACTGGTGTTGGTACAGTAGATGCCAACAGACTTTTTGGGGCTTTCATAGGCAAGAATATTTTGTTTTAACCCCTTCTAGGTCTTGTATTCTTTTATATAAGAAATCAAGAGACTGACAGTTCATAAGATCTATTTTATACACAACTTTGCCATAGCAACGATGTGGACTTTGCTTTTGACTACAATAGAGATTCTTCCCATTCTCTAAATTCACTGTTTCATGTATGTGTCTGTGCATGCACGTATTTCCTTCGTCTGAGAGGCTTTCTTCCTAAGCACCTGGTGTAGCTGCTGACATGTTAGCAGTGCTCCCTGACCCGTGTCATCCTGGCAAGCTATTGAATCTATCAAGCTTTTTTTAAAAAGAGGAAAAGATAAAAAAATCTGAATCTGTTTGTAGGCAGGTAAAATTTAGCTCCTCATCTTGAGTTCATCTTAACAGACTGTCTCATTTTGAAATATATCTTGCTGTGCTGATGGGTCTTAGCCTTCACATTGTAAAAAAATATTTTTAATCGTGTGACTGTGTATGTGATCAAGTATACCATGATCTACTTGTAACAGCAAAGCCAAGGGTCAGCGGGGAGTGTCTCAAAGTCTTTAAGGAAAGAATCTGTGAAAAATCTTGCTCCCATACAGTATATGTTTCCGAACATCGCTCTCTGCTCTTTCAGATTGTTTTCTTTAGCATTAGTTGTGAAGAGTGGTTAATGTGTAAAAATAGTGACATGCTGTTATTGGAAATAAATTACATTGTGCATTTTTCTGTATTTCAGTGAGTGACCAATTGCTACAAAGGGACTATGTTTATAAATTTCACTTCCCCTTACTTAAGAAACCACCATTTTTCATCTAAACTATAGCAAATGTTTAGTTTCAAAGAGATTTGCCTAAATAAAACTGTACTTTTCAGGCCTCTAGCAGTATTGTGACTTAAGGGGAAAAAAAAATGAAAGGAAAAAAAAAATGTGGACTATTGATGACAATTCTCTGGACCTGGCTGTGTTTTGTGCAGCAGCAGCTTTCCCTGGGGCAGCCCTGAGTCCACGCACACAGCCCAGCCTTCGCCTGGCACAGAGCAGACCCCATCCTGCAAGGGAGAGCCTGAGGAGCCGGTGTGATCCTGGAAACTTTCTTGTGTGTGTGCCAGAGAGGGAGACTAGAGCAGGGGAGAGTAAGGGAGGAAGGCAGGGGAGAGAGGGGAGCTTGCTTCATGCACTGCTGAAGGCTGTCGCAAGCAGAGCGTACGAGCAGCGCACTGGCTGGTGCGCAATTTAAGGGACAACGTTCATTGACTTTATTAATTGAATTGCTGAAGGACAGATATGACATCCGACTGCTGCTTCTATATGTTCTTGCTTATTGGTACCAAGGGTAAGTGTAGCTGGCTTTTTCTCTTGTTCTTGTTTTGAACATTGCACTTCAGCAGTGGATTTTTAAAAAAACTATGCTATCTGAGTGTTATTTTACTGTTCTTCACAGCAATTATTCTTTGATAGAATTGAAATATAATGCAGTCTCTCAAGGTTACTGGTTACATGTAAGGAGAAAATATTTTTATATTTAATGCTTTGAGAGTTACTACTAATAGTTACAAGCTGAAATTAAAAAATAAGAAAGAGTTTAACCATAGCATAAATACTTGCTGTAAATATTTAATGAAGATACATATAGAACTGACTCATTTCATATGCCTTGAAACCCACATTTTAGACTCAGTTCTGTAGTTTGTAGTGATACTGTGCAGTGCTACTGGAGTTGATATTTCTTAAAAAGTAGATTGTGTTCAGATAAGAGGAATTTTTACTGTCTGATTCAGCATGATCGGTAGTAGAACATAAGATGGAGACTGAATTAAATTTAAGTTTTCCTTCAGATGTAAATCCCTTCAGTGTGGTGGGAGTTATACCTGACCTTCTGCTTACTTTAGTAATGTTTTCTTCATTTAATTAGAGTACCCTGTTCGTAAGTGCTGCTTTTGACTTGGGTAAAGCTGTCCCTGTGAAGCCGTTGATACTGATCTGTATCTTGGATTTCCTAATGATTATCATTTTCTTTACTTGTAACTTTTGTATTAAAATATATTTTTATTGCATTTTAATACTAAAGTAATGTCTTATTGATTTTTGTAGATGAAATCACTACCTTTTGCAATATCAACTATTTTATCAAACTAACAGGAGCAGAAGGTTGAATTCTGTCGTCATCTTCTGTATTGAACAATAGCTTGCTCTCTCTCTGCTTTTAAATTAAACTTTTTGGGTTTTGCGTGTGCATACTGTGCTGCTTAATGTAAGATTTGTAAGGGATTTGTATTGCCCACACGAGGAGTTTGGGAAACAGACCTCCACTTACACCTATTTTTACAGTTGCAAAGCTTAGTTAAATCCGTGGAAGAACTCTAAGCTGTTTATATCATGTTTGGAGGAATACCTAATATGCAAGCTGCAAGCGTGAAAAAACAGCAGTCTTACTGTATTTGGAACTAAGTAGGCTATGGCTATGATAATGAGATCTTATCAAGCCTGTGAGCTTCATATGCATTCGTGTTATCCACGAGCAATAATCCAATATTTAAAGGTAGTACGTGAAGGTACGCAGAACAAAACCTAAAGATTTCAAACAAATTAAGCCTTTCACATCACTGCTTTCTATATCAAAGCAGTAAAATATTGAAACATTCATGCAAGATGTGCAAACCATTACTGGCATAATTTCTGCTGGGTTAAATTCTTTTCAGCTGTGGAATTTACAAAACCTTTCAAAATATATTAAAGCACTGCAAAATAGGATAGCAGGTGAGGACTGTGAAAGACTACAGGCCTTCTAGTATTATAGTTCTGATGGCCATTACCTTTTCAGGTGTTTACTGGCTCATCAATATATAGCATATTATACCACTTGTAAGAAAACCACATGGCCTGTTGAGATTTGTTGGAGAGAAGAGGTGCAGGGATAGATTAAAGCACGTGCGTGCCTGGAGTCTCTGTTGCCTGTCAGTGCTCTATTTTGCACCAAAATGAGTTCCTGTTTCGTGCCACTTCTCTGAACATCTCTGAGCACAGTTCCTAGCTTCGCTGCCTTTCAGAGTTTTAGCTGGCAATCTGAATTGTAACCTCATCTACAAGTTGGCTGGTTTCATCCATGCAGTAGATTTAAGCTTTGCTCAAGTCTTTAGGCTAGCTGATATTGAAACAAATGCTCCTGAAGTAAGTACAGTTGTGCTTAGAGATTAGGCTTGCTTATGGACCGCTAGAAGTTCAGTTGTAGAGTTTTGTTGTGTTCTTGGTTTTGGTGTGTTTTTTTTTAATTTCTACAGCTCACAGATGCTCCTAATTCTTAAAAAGTAAAATGATAAATATCTGTTCTTGCGTGGTCCATCCATATCAATTCAATCTACATCTGCTTAGTTTTCCATTCAACAGCTAAAGTGGCACACAAATAACTCCAATAGCTCTCTTATTTTATTATCGGCCTTCAGATTCTTCATTAAATCTCTTTATGTGAAACTTTTCCTTCCAAAATCCAAATAATCAAAGTACATGACTTTTTATGCACCTGCAATTCTCAGCAACTGCCTGGTTACTTTCCCATGTGGAATACACTATACCAGGTAGAGGGTTTCTCTGAAAACAAAGCAGCACCGTGGCTTTTGCCAGCACAAGAGCATCAATTGTACCATGAAGAAAAGCAAATTCCAGACTCCAGTTGTGGAACTGGCAGCATTGAATGGGTAGCCAGGACAAACATCTGCCTGGGTGGCTCACCCGCCCCGCGAAGCTAGCAAATTGCTGGGGCATGTGGCTGGTGCTGCACTGGCTGCTGCATCTTCTCTCAGTAAAATAATCAACTGTAGTCGCTGCAACCACTGTAGTGCACATTCAAGTCTTTAGGGCCACTTTGATTTGTTTTCTGGGGACAAACACTATTTTGTCTTCCTGGACTTTGGCTAAATGACAGACTTTTAAACAATTCGTTTATCAATCACAAAGTAAAACAGAAGAACCTTAGCATCTAAAACTATTCAAAGTGAATTCCAAGAGGGATTTGGCAGGCTCCTCGTGGAAAACAATTGCGATGGTTACTGTTTTAACCCTGTATGCTCTGTGCCCCTGCCTGAAGTTTTCAGATCCTATTTCTGCTTGTACCTACAGTTCCCCTTCCCTCCTCTTTCTGTTCTTCCCCTAGTGTATTTTTTTTTTTCTTCCCTTACTCTCCCTTTAAAATGCCAAGGAAATCTTTCTCAAAACCATCTGAAACTTGTTAGCCCTTCTGGTGCTGCATGCAAGTGACAGATGTTTTCAAGGCCAAGATCTCTCATACCAAATGCTTTCTGTCAAACGTGGGAAAGAGACCATCCAAAATAGTTTGGAGAAGTGCAAGTTTATAATTCTGCAGGATAGTGCTCTTGTTTACATAGTTGGTAACAAATTTTAAGATCCCTTCCAGATTTGTAAGTAGGAAAGCGCAATTACTTCAGCCTTTGCAGAAGCTTAAATAATCATTGTGTAATAATATTTTTTTGTTAGTTCCTCTTTGCTTTCATTTGACTTAAGTGTTATTCTGACTGGCTTCCCTGTGGCTAGAAGAATAACGTGCATCTTGTATGGAATCACAGAATCGTTTAGGTTGGAAGAGACCTTTAAGATCGAGTCCAACCATAAACCTAACACTGCCAAGTCCACCACTAAACCATGTCCCTAAGCACCACGTCTATACCTCCAGGGATGGTGACTCCACCACTTCCCTGGGCAGCCTGTTCCAGTGCTTGACAACCCTTTTGGTGAAGCTGGCCTCTCCTGGTGTAACTTGAGGCCATTTCCTCTTGTCCTATAGCTTGTTGCTTGGGAGAAGAGACTGACACCCACCTTGCTGCTGCAACAACAAAAAATAATATCTTTACAGAAAATCAGGGATGAAGATGATTTCCTGAGGAAAATTTCCACTAATGTCAGTTGGACGGTAGTGAAAAGTCTACACAGGGAAGCTCTGAAAGTCAGATTGTTGTCATCTGCACAGGCTGGTCTGCCTGCAACTGCTGCATGAGCCAGGCTTCTTGCACCTCTCAGCTAACAGTGCTAGGGGTACCCACATCGCAAACCGGTCTTGACTGTTCATAGCAACTCTACCAGATTTCAACCATTTGCTCTGAAATTTTGTGGGCAATGTGGGCTTTTTTTCACCTTCAGCAAGAAGACAAGAAAAGCCTTACCAAAATCATTTTAATTTTTCAGAAAGTGAGAAATTGATACTTCGCTAATGTTGAATGATTCTGGGAATCTCGTATTAAGCAATGCCTTTTCTTAAATGAGTAAGGGCTTCTGCAGTATCCCTCTACAGAATCACTATGTCTGAGAGAGAGTCCTCTGACAGGCCATCCCATTAGAGCTAATAAGCCTATTCAAGCCTGGTTGCAGTAGCGAAAAAAATTAACCTTCTCTGATGGATGTTTCTAGATGCTAGAGACAAGTGTGAAACTCATCTCGGGAACTGTTACCAGTAATCTTGTCAAGTGTTTCCTGGTGGTGCCATGAGTCCTACCCTTTGAGGCCATCAAACCAGACTTTGAAATGAGGGGTTTAAAGTGGGGAGCTGTAGGATGCTGAGAGGATCAGGGAGTCGTCGTAGTTGTGTCTGAAAATGAGAGAAGGGGAAAATATATTGGGAAAGGCTGAAAGCAGGGGCTAAAGGGAGAGGAAGGTGGGAGAACGGAGCAGAGAAATGAGGGAGGAGGCCAATGCTACTGAGGAAAGGGATGTGTGAGAGGGACCCAGCAGGGAGCAATGAATTAATTAAAGGAGAAGGACAAGGAATTCTGAGAGAAGGGAGTGTCTGAAGAACACAGGCAGAGAACGGTGAGACCTGAACTAGACCCTATGCGGACAGGAGGAGACAACAGGATGGGAAGCAGGTAGTGATTAGTCAAGAAAGGATGGCAGTGAGGTAAGCAGTCAGGATGAGGAAAAGTTGAGACTGAGCAGAAAAAGAAGCTGTGCTTGATGGGGTGAACACTGTTCTGCAAAGCCAGAAGGAAGCTCAAGATTGTCCTATTGCTTACTGTCTCCTTGCAAAATGTCTCCTCCTGCTGTGTAACAACTCTGCTCAGAGGCTGGTAATGAATGCTGTTGAATCAGCCCAGTCTCTAAATTGCCAAAGATCGAGAGAGCTCAAGGTTCTGAACTAGTGATGCTGCAGGGTGTCATGTTTTGAAACATCAGAAGAGAATTGATTTTCTCTTTTAATATTCTAGGATGCTACCTATATCAAAGAACATTATTAATTTTGCAAGCTTGGTGCTTGGGAATCAAGATGAAGGATGCAGTCTTAAATTGTCCTATGTGCACATACTACATTTTCTACATGATACAGCTCCACGAGAACTTGTGCTTCATGTACTGCATTCAAAGAATGAATCAGAAACATGCAGTGAATTATGCTGCCTGTGTATCCCCTTATTTGTTTGCTGTAGAAGATAGAGATAAAATGTGAATGACGCTGGGGATTACAAAGTGATGGCCATGTGATGAAGGCAGCTGAACTCTGGTGTGGAAGACTGATTTCTGTCCCTTTTCCTTTCCCCAGACAGTGATGCTCTAAATGCTTCATAAGTGGATAATAATTATGTGGCAGATTTTCTAATTTTTTGGCTTGATAATCCTGACGTGGCAGTGTTCATTTCGCAGCTGCCACTGAAATCTCTAAAAGCTGTGCTTTAAGTAGTCTGAGAAGCTGATTCTGAGAGTAGGAATCTAAAATTATCAGAAACATTAGCTGTACATATGTTAATGTCTCAGCTCCCCATCTGAGCAATAATGCCATATCCTAAACTGTAATCTAAGAAATCTGTGAGGACTTCAAGAACTAATTATTTAGTCTAATTATTGTAGCTGTATGACCAAACTAATGAGGAATGTAATATTGTAATTTAGAAGTGGTTAGACCACAGAATAAGCAGCAGGATGTCAGTAATCCATCAGAAGACTAATCAAAGTGTAGGCAAAATGCCTTTGGTATTATATGGAGGTGCATTTGCAGAAATGGATGAAATTCAAAACTGTGTGACAGAACTGGCATGTACACTGCTAATAACTGATGTTTGCACATGGTTCCTACCACAGGCAGAAAAGAAACTGTTTGGAAATTGTGTGATAGCCAGTACAAGGAGACAATGTATGGTGTACAGAAGAGACTTTGTTTATGCGAATACATGACATTATGCTTGCTACCTGCTGTGTTGTCCTCAACGCTCGTGAGGCATCGAGCATGCAGTTGACTTGTATGACAGGGCAAGACACAGATACAGGGAGGAATGACTGGTGGGAAAACACAGATTTGAAAGAGTTTCTGGAGACATCAGCTGTGGCCTGTTGGGGAGAGCTGGCCCGGGAGGGCAAATTGTCCCCGTAGACCTGACGTCACGGGAAGACGGTGGCCAGACAGCGGGGAGGAAGAGCCCAGCGGCAGCTACGCTGATCCTGGGGGACCTGTGCATGAGAGACCACTTAATAGAACTTATCGAGATAGGATGTTAAATCATCGAGTCCTGTATACCACAGGTCACTCTGTTCCACCTGCATACCCTGTAGCAATCCTGAGGCTTTTTTTGTTGTGAAAATTGTGAAAATGTTTATTCTCAGTAAAGTAAGTGTTTCCTCCAGCGGAGAGCAAGTGCTGCTACAGCACTAAGGATGGCAGAGGCCATAGAGCCAGACTGAGACTTGAAGATGTGCATAGGCCTGTCAAAGCAGGTGATTTTTTTTTTTTCTTTCTCCTCTATTCTGCAGAGAAAATGAAAGCACTTGCTTGACCTGGCAGAAGAGTTTTTCTTCCATTACAGACTTAATTGCCAGTGCTGTGCTGAATTTGGGGAAAAAGGCACAGCGCTTAGAAGGATTTAATTGTTCTTGTTTTTACATAGAAATATACATACATTTCTGTTTACTTTGTTTTCCCATTGCAATTAAAAAAATAAGGCTAAAAATAGGTGAGAGAGCAGTAGACCAGCTCCTCTTCAGAATCAGCTACTAAGAGCAGCATCTTTTCTTGGAACTTAAAATCTGGCCACAACATAGTTAAAGCCAAATTTTGCACTGTATGGGAGGGAAAAAAGGGACTAGGATAATGAATTTAATAGCCATGTAATTGCAG
>Ga0065711_1000098_pt1 | contig 101076 bp, 60 predicted proteins | sample Hoacrofraction12_FD_59098 | JGI IMG/M metagenome (GOLD analysis project Ga0065711, IMG submission 59098) | Hoatzin crop microbial communities from Cojedes, Venezuela - Epithelial fraction 12 v2 (version 2) | ecosystem: Host-associated > Birds > Digestive system > Esophagus > Crop | place...
AAAAAAAAAAAAAAAAAAAAATCACCGGCCATAAATACTACCGTGCTAAGATAAAAGTTTGCTTTGGAACAAGATTATGCTAAGACACTGAATTAATTGAACTGATTTATGACCACTTGAAAAAGGTAGTAAATGACATTGACCTCAGCTTTTGTGCCCACAAATACCATTATCTAGCCATCTTTATTTTCCTCCTTGTAATTTTTTATTTGCTTAAAGGCCTTATTTGCTAATAAAAATGACACATGTATAATAATTCTCCCATCCTGCACTGCAGGTAAGGAGCATAGGCACAAGGAATATTGAGAAATTTAGTAGATGTAGGTGACTAATTGGATTATGATATATACATTGGTTAAATAATTTATGATCCTCAGAGTACAGATAAGCAAACTGTTCATTTCAAATAGAGCAGATTTAACTTTCATTCCTTCTTTGATCTGAACTGAATCCTTCCACAGATTATTTATCAGTTGATTGAATCTTGTACGGAGATGAGGGTTCTGACCTCTGCTTATTTATTCCATTTTGCTCTTTAAGTTCAGTTCCCTAGAAAAAAACAAGGACAGGGCTGTGACAGTTCACAGAGATGCAATTTGTGTATTGAACTTAGCTTGGCATCTGTTAGACACACAAAGAAACAAAAGAAACTGCATAAATATTCATCAGCAAAGAAGTCAACCATGATGCTGGATTTGAAGCATTATATGTTATTTTTGTAATGATAATAGTGATTCATCAGCTCTAATGATATCTCAGTACATTGCCTGACTGATCTTTTACTCGTGTGAGTATAATTTATTTTTCCATTTTTTGTCCTGCCTATCATTTGTTCTCAAAATATGGAAGTAGATTTATATAATAGAATTCTGCTCCGTGGTACTGGACAGACTGGAGGTTTTTCTTTCAGGTAATGACAGCAGTATCAGCTCGTTCTTCTCTTTACATCTCATTTGAATAAAGCCTATAATGCGACAAGTGGAAGATGGCACTGTCTTACAACTGGCTAATTGGGGGAGGAATTATGGTGTAGGCATTAGGTAGCATGGACTCAGTTTTGAAACCTATCATCACCTCTTGAGAAAAAATTCTTTTTCAGCCTAGTTTCAAAAGCCAGCTTTATTTGTCAGCTCTGTTTATCCTTGTAAATGAATCTTTTAATGACTTGTTTTTCTGGACTGTAAATCTGCCAGAACACAGAGAAAAACTATCCTGTCTTACAAAAACGCACAGTTCGACTTAATGCCTTGTCATTACAGCTATCCCAGCCGGGATTTTTAACACACTGAAGAAAGTTACATTTTTAAAAGCACGATAGGGTCCTCTGCCTGCCTGACTTCCATTCAGTAGGTACCAAAATCACTCAGGGTCTTTTGCATGTATGCCTGAAACCCCCTGAAAGCTGATGAGGGAAGGATATCTAAATTCTTTAGACACAAGGAAAATTCTGATTTGGGCTCATAAACCTACAAATATTCTACAACGCGTAACAAAAATGCCTACAAATCATCTGAGTTCCATTTAAAATATGAATCGAGGGCTTGCTTGATTTGTTGGAAGAAAGCAAAGGGAGGAACACACAAATGCTTTATTGTAGCTTCTCTCTAGTCAAAGCATTGCAAAAAGATTGGGACAGATTTTATTCAAAAGATAGATGCCCTTCCTTCTCCTTCCAAAAGAAAGTGGAGATATTACTTGAAACCAGAAAGTATGCAAGAAAAGTCTCCTCAAGACAAGCTGCAAGGGGTGACTGGAGATGACAACTGGAGCATTGAAAGGTCTGCAAAGAGCTGAGCTACAACTACGGTCTCACCCTGCCAGCCTCAGCAAACCTCTGGCATCCCCAGTCCTGCAAGCAGATAACGGATCTGCCTGACCAAGGGCTGGCCTTTTACACTTCCCCTGCTTTGATGACTGAATTGCACTCACTGTGAGGACAGCCAAGCACTGGAACAAGGGCTTGGGGGGGCTGTGGGATCTCAGACCTCAGGGGTTTTCAAGTCCCCCCTGGACAAAGCCCTGAGCAAACCTACCTGGATGCAGTGCTGGCCTTGCTTTGAGCTGGAGCTCGACCTCTCCCTCCAGCCTCATACTTTCTAAGGGATCACAGCACACAAATCACCAACAGAGAAATCCAGTAAGTTTTTGCCATCACATCCCCAGTATTTACAGTATGGGTTGAGCAGGTTTGGTATCACTATAAAATGCCACCTCTTGCTGAAAAGAAATGAGATTTTGATGAGCTGTGCTGGCAAGGCCTATTCGTTTCAGCCTCCGGTCTCTTGGGAGACGCTTTCCCTAGCAGTCTTGTCCTGCCCAAACTCAGTCCCTCTAAATCCATTCTTTACAGTCTCACGGTTCATCCTCAAGGTACATCCAGCAACACCAGGATCACAGGTGTCCCTAGCAAACACCATCCTTACGGCTCCATTCACGTTCCCTTTGCTGAACTCCGACCGGCGCCAGCTACATTGCTTTGAACTGGATCGAGTGTCTTGCATAATTAATACACATCCCTTTCCCCCTGGTCATTTCAGAGAACATTTCTGCTTATTGCTTGCTTGGTTAGGAACCATGAAACCAAACAAAGTAGGTCTGGAAAGGACCCCACGGGATCATCTCATCCATTACCCCTTCTCTAAGGCCTACAGAGTTAATAACGGAATGACAAACTTGCAAACTCCAGCTGCCAGGCTTTGAAAGTTTGGCTTCTCCTAAAGAAGTATGTTGCTTTTGTCAACATGGGAGAGTCTGCATGTGCTTGCTGATCTGTACAGAGATTAATTTTAAAGCATACATTGTGCTCAGACAGCCCACTGCTACCATTATATGCATCAGTAAGTTTTGTATTATGCAACTAGCAGCACTTATGTTCAAAAAAAGCACATTTTACCCATGACAAAAGGTAGTTGCTATGCTCTCATTAAAAGACAAAAGCAACAAAAGATTGGTCCTTGTACAGCATCAGCTTCTGCATATTCCGTTAAAAAATATTTATTATATTGAGGAATGCATCGTTAATTTTCTGCACCTCTCTCCCGTGCTGATTTCTAACGCGTGTCTTCATTTGATTTGACTGCTCAGTGAGTTTTAGCCATTATCAAATACTCCTTTCACTGCACAGTTTCTCTGTAGGTCATTCCTCTGAAGACACATCCATACATGAAAAACGCTGTTGTCTTTTCTCTCTTCCTTGTTTCATTTAATATTAATTTTCTGTTCATTCCCGCCCGCATAAAGCTGAATTTAGAGACATTATGTAACGAGGAACTCAGATTCCTGACCGTGAATAGGATCAGTTCCCTCCCAAGAAGGTTATGTGTATTAAGTCCAGTCTCGGGAGAGTCAGAGCAGTCACAAAACTGTTCTAAACCAGAATGTGGACACCAAAGTCTTACAGGATATCAGCAGCTACAACAGCCATAGCAGCCCGACAAAGATGACAGGCCATCTGCAATACCACAGACACCCTCAGGTAGCTAATTTGGATATATCTACACAGGGACATGCATCAGCTCTGAGACAGATTAGCAATGTAGCCTCAGGCTTTAGCCAGTACAGCCTAAAATGGGTCTGGAGTAGATGTGAGCTGTGTGGGCCCCAAGGAGTGGTTGCCTGTTCCTTGTAGGTCGCTGTGTCCCAAAACTCATAGAAGTACTTGACACTGAGATAGGTGAAGCCATGTCATCATTTCAGGTAACTGGAGAGCACTCTCAGTGACTGAGGAGGCATTGGACACAACAGCATTTCTGTACCCACAGTCCCAGCTGCAATGTCCTTTGGGACCTTTCCAGCCATATCTGCCTCAAAAAAGCCAAGATTTCTTACAAGTAAAAGCAAGGATGAATTTTGCTTGATTAGGAGTGAATTCCTTGCGAGGGCTCTCCAATAATGGGAACCCAGGAAATGCCCAGGGGCCCCTGAAATGCTCCAGTTGCATTTTCTGCTCTCACCTATTCAGTTGCAGCAGCAGCAATGTATGGCACCAACCTGTACAGAGCAATGTTCACACACCGGTGTAAATGCAGACACCCTCCGCTACCTACCAACACACACTTCAAAGACACAGCACAGAAAACCTAGACCACAGACAAAAATGCTTTGACTCCAGCAACAAAACCCACCAACTTGTAGCGCTCTCTGGAACACCAGCAAACACCCTACAAATGACCCTCCATGTTGTGAACGTTGTGTGGAATCAGCTTTCATGTCTGGTGTCTCCGTTCAGGCAGCAGGGAAGGCAGAGGACAGGCGGCTGATGTGGCTGATTGAGCCTGTGTCCCTGTCATTTCCAGCACACACCATTGTTTACTTCTTCAGTGCTTCTTATAGTGTGCAAAATTCTTGTGCGATGCCCTCACTTGTTTCGAATTCTGGCGAAAAAGGTACCTTCTCTTTTTTGCTTATTACCAATAATGATGTTTTTCTACCTCAGAATACGCTGAAAACTTTTTACTGCAGATGAAAGTTTGCTTTGAAAGCATCCACCCAAAGAAAAATCTTAGCACTTAAAACACATTATACTGTTCCACAATTTCAAATGACCAGTCTCAGGCCCCAATTTCTAGAGTAGTTAAGAATCACTAGAAAAATTCTTGCAGGACTGTTCTACAAAAACAGAGGGGTAGAGGAAAGTATGAAGATATATGCCGGGTAGAAGAAGAAAACGACTGATAATACAGCATATACTGTAATATTTCTGTACATAAAGGCATTAGCTTTCATTGCAAATGAAGGCTATTCTTAATTTACTGGTGAATGCCAGCCTCCCACCTTTTCCCATCATATCCTCTGTGGGTATGCATTCTCAACCCTGGCCTAACGTGTAAGCAAGACTAAGATCTAGATTTAATAACAGAACTGTACTACCCCAAGATGTGATCAGGATCAGCAGACGTTCTCTACAGAAACCTTCCTCAAACAAGAGACTGTGATTTCCAGCCAGTAAAATCTTTCACACAACTTGAGAAGAAGAGTATATAGCAGTGACACAAAGGATACCCAGAAATAGTCAAAGTAGCAAAATCCTTGTCATTTCCATGTAAACGCTGGCAATTGGTCAGAAACATCCTGCATTTTACTGAACCCTGTCTGCTCATTTGTAGGAGCCGATAAGTATAATTTTAGCAGGTTAGTCATTCTGCATGGGAAGGGCTGTTGAAAGCATTTCATTGCCAGAGCTGTCTACTCCTGTGTCCACATTTATTTTGAGCCACATGCCTTCTTTCCCAGAGGTGGGTTTTATGAATTCAAATGATATTTTGTTCTAAATGCTCACTTAAAAATAGGTTAAATTTTAAACGAGAAACAAAGAAAAGTTACAGAGAGACCAGTGTTATATTTGCAATGTATTTATTTCATGGATACTTAAGGTTAACTTTAAAGCCTATAAGCTAGGCTTAGACTACAGGTCCAAGCACATGATGGAGAAGGATTGAGGAAAAAAAACTTTTACCAGTATTTGCTGTCAGCACAGTACCAGCCTTGAAAGCAATGAGGATGCAAATGGAAATCCTCACAGACTACAAAGCAGAGATCAGCATTTTGCCGAAACAGTTAATACACATTCCTTTCACAGTTTCCACATATAAGATGTAGATTGAGAGCTACTTGGTGAACCTGTGAAGAAAACTTACTCTGTTCTATCTGGAAGCAAATATTTGTTTTGACGCTGATAGTGGAAGTTGTTGTAATAGTTCCTAGCCGACTGCGACGTAAAACAGTGTTTTGCTTGGGCTTTGCTACAGCTGAAGTAACTGCATGTTGTGTACACAGACTTCATTTTGCTTAGATGAGCAGGGTGCATACAGCATTGTCTCCCTTCCTTCCTCACCCCACTCCCCACATTGCAAGCTGATGTAAATTCAGTCACACCCTTGATTACTGTGGGTGGAATACTGCAAACATTGAGGTGTGAGACAACATAAAATGAAGCTGTGAGTGATACAATAATAAATGAAAGACAGAGCATTGCAGAGGCAGAATTTCTCAGGAAAGACATTAAAAGAGGAACAGAAGCTGCCTTCCCTTGCAGCCTTCCACGGCAAGAATACTTAAATAGTCAGCAGGTTGTGAGCAATGTTGTGATTTGGAAGTGCGAGACCTAATGAAAAAGGAGGCTGAACACAAGCAATGTGGATACTGAAAGAAGTATTGAGCAAGTTACAGAGTTCCTCTTGTCTCATGACTGGTCAGTGAAATTGTGAAGAAGAACCTGCTCAGCCCTGCTGTTAAATATATTATTTTGCTACACTGTGTTATTTTAACCTAAGGAAACATGATGCTGCGTTTTAGGACTAGAGCAGCCTTGCCCCAGTTAGATCATAAAGGCAAGTTTTTTTCAGAAGTAGCAAAATTGCTTTTTCTACTTTTGGAAATTTCCAGCAAAGCTCAATAGCAATGTGGATCTAGTTCCTGTAAAATGTCTTGGGAAATTTCCCTTAGTAAAACTGCAATCCAGTCCAATCCTCAGCAGCAACAACAAATCCCATGCTCTTCAGGGTTTTTGATTTCTGAATGGTTTCTAAGGGCCTGAGACAAAGAAGTGGCAACAAGAATCTTCCCATTGATTTGACTAACATCTTCTTCCATCCCTGGGATCGTCTCCCAGAGGACCAGCTAGAAGAAACACAGCATTTGGCCGCTCTATCATATGTAGGAACCTCCAGTTAGATGACAAATTCCATCAGGATCTCATGGTGACCTCTAGGACTTATGTGCAGGATCTCATGGTGACCTCAGCACTTAAAAAAAAAAATCTCACCACTGTGCAGAGAACAAATAAGGATTTACAATCTTTGATGAGAAGGGGAGTAGGAAATTATCTAGGCATTAGCTGGAATGGGTAGAAACATTTGCGATGTACGTTATGCCTGAATCACCTACAGGGATGAGATCTTGCCAAATGGTTAAACTCTTGTATCTAAATCACTTAGATGGGTCTGAAGCAAGCGTCACCCATCACACGTAAATGATAATTAGAAGCACCACAGAGTCAGTGTAAAGAGGTAGCCGTAGTGTGTTGGACTAAACATAATGTGTTGATTCAAAGCAGAGGGTCACTCACTGTACAGTAATACTGTAATACTAGCCTAGCAAGTTATCACCAGTGATTTTTTCTCATACCCTATCATGCAGAATTGCATGCTGCTCCACAGAACAGTACCGAAGCATCCATTATCCACTATCACATAGGCTTAACACCAGCCAAAAAATCCTGAAGTTATTTTCCACAGCAGGGGACAAACTGATCTCATACATTTTATTTTCCTGAGGAATTAGGTTTAAAATAATATTACCAGCACTGGACAAGAAAATGAACTATCAGGCAGAGAGATAGTTGTAACTGGACTGAAAAAGAAATTCTTACACTGACTGGAAGACAGAACAGGACTCGCCAACTGGAAAGAAAGAGAGAACCATACTTGGATAAATAGCTCAACCTTTCTGTTCACTCTTCAATAGTTATTCTGCATGACCATCTGGAAATTCCTCTGTGGTAATTCCTTTTTAACAGTTCTGTAATCACATCTTAATTTGTCACTTCTTAGAAGGATTAAAAGAAATGTTTCGCCTCTGCCGGCCCCATCTGTGCCTGTGCACATGCAGACCACGCACAGGCAAGGCATGCACAAAGGCTGGGGATGGTCACACCAGCCTGCCAAAGCCAGTACTGTCTGAGGGAATTTCTCCTTGAGAGTCTGCTTGCTGCACCTACAATCTCTTACCAGACTGTTTCCATATCAGTAGTGTTTTATCTTTAAGAAAAAAGCCCTCACAACATCAGAGAATCCCAAGGCTCAGAGACACCCCAGAGATCATCCAGCCTCAGGCAGGACAAGCCCTTTCTGTTATCCTGAGGGTGCTTCTCCTCAAGAACAGATTTGAGATATCTTGGTGGAGATCTCCTGTCAGGCAGTCTTCTCCAACACCCATAGCCTTACCAGTAGAAAGTTTTCCTAATGCTTACCTTCATTTTTACTTTTTTTTTTTCCTCTGTAATTGGAGTCCCATTACTTTTTCTTGTATCCGCCATGAACATGGAAAGCATTTATTGCCTTCCTCACTACAGCAGCCTTTTATTTTTTTCTGGGAGATGTCCTCCATCATGTTCTCTCCTTTAGACTATGTAATCCAAATTGTTCTCTCCTCCAAACTGAATAAACCCCTTTCTCACAGTAAAAAATCCAACAAAATGTTTTGCTTTTAAGTGTCTCAATTTAATAAAAAAAAAATTGACAAGAGGAGCTATTTTAAACTGAAAGTTCAGAGGTTTCAGATAACAAAATTTTGAAATTCAGTGCCTCAGATAAAATTTCAGATATTTTAATGCATAAAAACAACTAAAAGGATGTGCCCACAAAACATTCTGGTATCGACAGATCTATAGCATTTTTCACAGAGATGTTTGCTATGAAAGCTTCTCTCAGCTCTGTCACTTATCCCTGTGTCCCAAACCAAACAAAGCTCTTAAGAACATGCTTATTTCAAAAGTATGAGCAGCCCCACCACAAACAAAATGAACTTAGAAATGAAGTGTTTTCTTAAAATCCTTTCCCTAGGAAGCCAATGCTTGCAGTTAAAAATGATCCCTACTACAGAAGCCTCCACACCTTACATCTGTGTCCATTGTTTCAGGAACTATTTGCTTAAAAATATCTACTTAAGCACCCCCCCGGTCAACATGCCTCCATGGAGAAGTATGGTCCAGCACACCAGCAAGAGGGAACGGAAAAGATGTGGCTTACTTTGAACTCTGTGTGGAGCTGATGTTAATACTAACGCAAGCTGGAAATGGCACAGGGGTATCTTGCATGACCCTGTCTAGTGATGACAGCTGTGCTGAATTACTCAAGATATCCTCTGAAACTTTACAGAAACACTGGCCTAGATTCACAGCACTGATTCTGGGAGGGTCTTTATGGTCAATAAAGAGAGACTGGCACCTCCAAAGTGGAATGAAGCTGTAGGTGGGCAGCTAGAAGTACCATTCGCTCTGCTGTGACAACTAGACTTCTAACTCTAGGGATCTGGGAAATAGCAGGGTGAATCTACGGGTGTCTATATCTTTTGGGATTTCCTTTTGTTCCAAGTGGTACTCAGAAAAGGACTGCTGCAGCAGATTTCATTCTATACTAGGAAGAGTCAAAGTGTGCATCTGAAGTGTAATGACTTGCACAAAGGAGGGTTAGCAGTATATCAGACCTGTACGTTACCCATTAACTTTAGTGGCTAGTCAGCAAAAGACTCCAGTATTTCTCAAAGGGGAAGCAGGGTGGAGCAGGTGTTACATCTCTGTCCCCTCTAGGCTGCAGTTACAGTGTGAAATGGATGGTTTATAATGGACTTTCTTTCCACTGCTGCAAAGTCCTGATGCATGCACTCCTCCACTTCATAACAACAGGCACTGGCAATTATGTACATCAGATTTCTGTTAGAAATGTCACACATATCTCTTCTGTCCCCGTGTTTCCCTAATTTATCTGGTACTAACTTTGCTGCTTTCATAGTTCATTCCTAACCACTCTAATTAAACTTATTGATCGCTTCAGAGGAAAGATGTGTAGGGAATGGGAATGCTTAAAATTTAGGTCAGGTATGGCCTAGAGATGTTAGTTAACTGTGTAACAGTGGATGCTTTGGGAATCTGTATTCATGGGATCCCACAGTCGAGTGGGACGTCCTGGGAGGCTGTACAGGAGGACCTAGCCTGCAGCTCAGCACAGATATCCGGGCTACTAGAGATTTGTCAGAAGCTGCAGAACCTGTCCAGGGATTTGGAAGTTCTCTGAGGATCAGCTTAGACTGAGACACACTTTGTCACAGCTAGACAGGAGAACCAGATCCATGTACAAAGTACATTTTCTGGTCTCCTCTCCCCTTCCATCCACCTTCTCGGGAAGCTCTGCTGAACAATTTTCCACGTGCATCACCATGACCATTGTCTCCTTGCATCTTCCTCCGAGCAAAAGTCCCATCCCACCTGGGGATACATCCAGAGTCTCTCTGCCACCTGCATCATGGCTGCACCTCAGCTTTGCTTCCCCACCCAGCTGCCAGCACCCTCCTGAAACATGGGCCAGAGCAGGTGGGCTCTCCTGGCGGGGCAGAGCTGGGCCACCGAGTTGGACAGCATGCAGGGGGCCAGCACAGCCCCCAGGTCCTGACTGTACGTTACTAAAATACGTGGTGACAAGACATTGTTAGTGCTTTGGTAGGGAAATCATTACAAGTGGGGAAAAAGAGTAGCCAAAGATGGGAAGTAGAGAGAAGAAAAACCTTTCACTTGGAAATGTAAAGTCCAAAGCAGAAATAATGTATTTCAATGATCATATATCCCTGTTTAAAGCTAATGTGTACTCCTTGAAAGAGTTGTGGCTTAACACTGAGTGCTATTATTTCATATTCTTTGACATAATAGAATACATATATTTATGTATGGCTGTAAAACTGTATTATTTTTAAAAGTTATTTCATTGAAGTGGTTGACCTTTTTATGTTTCATGGGTACATTTCTTATACAGTAATAGAAAAACCGACTGTAAACCATTTTATGTTAAAGCACCTGCTCATTTAAATATTATAACCTGGATGATTAAATGGAGATCACTGTGTGATATTTGAGGTTGCAGAGATAAAGAAATGGTCCATAAAGAAAAAAAAATAATCTGAACTGTCTACTTAGAATTCCCCTGTTATTTGTTTGTACTTAAATTTGATTTTCTTGTTTTTAATTTTATACTCTTGGGTTTTAAAATGTTCAGCAATTATCTGATTTGTGGCTACAACTGCAGCATGTTTACTTGTAAAATGTCTTTCAAATTAAGATCATTATTTGTCCTTTTAGATTTTCCCTTAACTTCGCAACTGAACATTTGCAGCTCAACAAGAAGCAGCAGTATTTTTACATTCTAAATGGCTCTAACACCAAAGCATTTTGCTGATTTAATGGCTGGTTTTGCAGGATAGAAATATACTAATAATTCTCAGCAAGCAGAAAATCAACAACTATCATTTTTCAGATGGGATTTCTATAGCTCTGTCAAGTGTCCCATATTGTACAAAGGAAAGGCAATTCAATCCAGCGTTTGATTTTTCCTCCAGAGACAAGAGCTTGATACACCTTTTTCTGGAACCAAAATGCAGAGCCTTAAGGTGGTTGAGAGCCTTAAACACAAGATTTCAGTGTCAGGAGTGCCTTGGGTGCAAAAAGTGGCTACTGCCACCTTTAGATGCCTGCCGTCAATGTCTCGGCTATGTCCATGCTCGTATTTCTAGCGCTGAAAACCATCTCAGAAGCCCTCAGCAAACTGAGCAGCTCACCCACACTGTAATCCAACAGATAACTTCACCTCTGGAAACACACGTGCCTTGCAACAAACCCAGCCGGTGCACTCGGCGCATGTCCTGGAAGCCTGGGTACTTGCGTGCACTGCAGCAGAGCTGGGTGCCTGGCTTTCAGGTTACGCTAGCGTGAGCGCAGACGGCCTGAGTTTATCCTTTTCCATACGTGTGGGCTCTGGCATCTGGCTGGCTGTTTCCAGGTCTCTTCTTTCCTTGGCCACGAGCACAAAAATGGGCTTACGCCCAAAATTTCAGAGCAGCCAATGCATTGGAAAATCTCGGTGAAGTTAGATGAGTACATTTTCCTGGTTTGGCCAGTTGAGACGGTTCCTGACCTGCATCCTCCCCTTTCTGTTTCCTCCCTGTATGGCTTTGGCAGTTGCTTGAACAACCACTGTGGAACGAGGATCCCGTTTGCAGACTCCCTGACACCCAACTGCAGTTGGGGTGCTGCGCATGCACCTAATGGCACCAGCCAGGGCTCGGCCGCTTTGGGCGTGAGAGCAACACGGCCGTCAGGTACGTGTGTGCTGGGTGGGAGTCCCAGGCTGCCAGCTGCAAGGCCTTTTTGCAAGCGTGTTTCGTTGTTTGCTGACAGCTAGCTTGGGTGTACCCGGAGATGCTGCTGCTGCACCTCTGGATGGCAGTGTACGCACTGGCGCAGGGAGACGGAGACGGCACGGCACACATCCGAACCACAGCTGCAAGCGCAAAAGCGCAAGCCCTTGAGCGTGAGCTAGCTGTGAGCACATCTGTGTGCACAGAGGACATTTTGTAGTCCACCACGAAAAGCAACAGTTAGGTGAAATAGTTAAAACACAAATTCCCAGAATCTTAGTTTTTCACTCAGGCTTACTTCTGGGTTCTCAGGGTATGACTGACGTTCATTGCACACAGCAGCCACAGTGGTGACTCCGAAAGCAGCGCAGGGCAAGGCTGCAGCTGTGCATGTTACCAGAGTTCCAGTGTGGTTGGAGCCCTCACACCAGAGCCGAAAGGGATCACGCAGGCAGCTCTCAATACCTGAATAACCGCTCCGTTGAACGCCTCCTGTGACTGGTTAATTCCCAGGGGAAGATGCAAAGTTTCAGTAAGCTCAATACTAGAAGAGTTTTGATTTAGAGAATGATAATTCAGAATCCTCCCTGCCTTCTTCTGAAACAAAACTGATTTGTAAAGGGAATTGATATCGAAGAACAGTGGAAATAGCTAAATCTCAGCCTCTGGCTGCATCCCCCAGTGACCTGCACTGCTCTGACGTCAGCACAGACCTGCAAGTTCTGCTTACCAACCAGGTAAAATAAGGGACGGGCTGCTCTACATCATGGCTGTGTCGCACCTGTCCCCGCGATCTGGAAAACACTCAGGACTGGTGAATGTGACCCACATTCCTTTCTCAGTTCCTTTGGGTGGCTAGAGGGTGATTTTTTATTTTCCTGACACCCGTATCAGGTATTCTGCAGCCCTGACTTTTTATCTAAACCAATGGCACCTGTGACTCTTGGAAGTTTTTGAAACGTCAAAGACAAGGCAGAGAATTCCCTGGAGACTGACAGCGGGGCTCTTCGCACAACATTTAAATGCAATGGCTCTTGAGAAGGAATGAGAGTGATGGCCTGAAGAACAACATGTGGAAGACCACACTGTGTGTTGCACTTTCTGTACTTTGCAGGACAGCCTGAGAGGCCAGGAAAGCTCCTGTACACCAAAAACAGAGACATGGCGGAGAGGAATGAAGAAGGACAGGCAAAGACAAGATGGTACCAAGCGCTGCAACTGAGGGCAAGAAACCTGAGGGGTTGGAAGGATCCCTTTGATTTAGCACCTTGGGAAATACAGGCTGGTGTCAGTTTAGGCACAAAAGGAAGAAGAATGCTTATTCAGGGAAAGTGCTGTACATTTATTTACACCCGCAGAGAATCTATGAGCAGAGTCTACACCAACTTGCCCGGAAGGTCTTTTATAACCATGGGACGCCTCACCAGCCAGCTGCCTTCAGCCTAGCTCCCATGCATTTGTCTTGCCTATTCTAGAAACAAAAGCAGTGAGACATACTCCGAAAAAACCCACAAGTCTGCTTTTAAATAGTGTTCCTAGTGTAAATTGATGAAATGATATGTACCCCACCACCACAACACCTTCTGACATCCATCCATTTGCTTGACAAAGCAAGTAGTCACACACACTCCACATGAATGCACCGGTGGCCAGGTTGCCATGGAAACCTTCACTGCTACCTAACATTGTTATAATTGTCAAGAAAATATAGGTTTTCTCCAACGATTCACAGCATGCTTCCATTTTACATAAATGCAAGCTTTCCATCTGCAGTTTTCTGAAGGTTCGCTTTTCTTTCTCCCCAGAAATTTTAGAGACATTGTCTCCCCAGAAAAATTAATCTGTTGTTTAAATGTTAGAAATGCTTTTATATGAGTACAGGGGGCTGTACAGCAAATTCAGCTTCGTTGTGTCTGTTGAAGGGGATTTCTAACATTCAGGAAAGTGCCTGCTGCAGTCCATTCAGCTGCATTTTATTCCGCGCGCAGCTCTGAGGCTGTAATTCAGCTCTGACAGAACAGGTCAGCCCAAGTGCCCCATGTGATGTTGCTTGGGCTGCACCCTCTCCACACCACCATCTACCTCTCAGTGATGTGTCCAGCCCAACTAGTAGAAACCTGAGCAGCTTTCACTCTATGAACATTTCCAGGATGTACTAGGACTGTTACAGGATGTACTCACCCAACATGCAAGTCGCAAGGGAGCCTCTGGAGAAGACCCTTAGATGCTCACCTAAAGGAGATATATGTAAAAGCTACAGGTGTGTCCACATGGCATCTACTTACCAGAAAGAGGTAAATGAACTCTAGGTACTGTGGTGCAGATAGATCCTAAACCCTGTGCTCCTTCGGAGAGCAGCAGCCTTCAGCTATTTTTCCAGCCCAAGGCCCAGCTTGTGGCAGATGAAAAGTGCAGATTCTGCTTGTCTGATGAGCAGTTTTGCCTAGAAAAGAGGCAGGCAAAAAAACACACACACTGGAGCACTGCGTGCCAATGGGTTCAAAAGGAAACGTTTGGATGTGGCACTTGGAAAGGGCACAGCCTAAAGCAATAAAGCCCAAACAAGCAATCTGAAACACTTGGTGTTTGAGCAGAATTCCTTAACTCAAGCTGAAATGAAATTTTGATTGGAAAAGAAAAAAATGAATCATTTCCAGTTAGCCCAGACTGAATGCTGTGCCTCTCCAAAATAACTGCAATACCTGATCTCACCATGCTTTAATCCCATGAGTTGGAAGCCCTGCAGCCCATTAAAAAGCTCCTCCAGAGGCAGTGCAGCCATCCCCAAGCAATTCCTGGGACTGATATAGGCTCTTCTTGCAGCTGCAGATAGGCTGGCTGACCAAGTGCCCTGAGCACCCTTTCCTGAGGCTGCTACCTCAGCTGGGCATCAAGCCCAAGCAGCGGCTGCCACCATGCAGCCTGCATTTGTAAAAATAGTGAACCCAACTTCACCTGACACCAAGCTGCCTAAGAGGCCGGGAAGTTTTAGTAAAACTGAAGCAATGTAAGCCTATGGCATATGACTTTAGATTTCCAAGTTAAAACTGCAGTAAATCAACTGTAGCAAGACCAGAAACTATGGCTTGTCCTTGTATTTTGTGGGAAAAGATGCCAGAGTTTCTGCCTGTGTAATACAGCTGTTCCGTGTTTTTGTTTACAGCCTCAAGAAAACCTCTTGAAACTGAGATGATGTTTTTTAAGTGTAGAAACGTTGAGTTGTATTTTAGCAAAATAAAAATGTTCAAAACAATTAACTTCAACATTTTTAAAATTACATCTGCATGTTTTTTGGAAGATATGCTTTTAACAAAAACGTGTGCTTTAGTCAAATGCAATTAAGTGTCTCAATGCAAGGCTACCTGGCATTTTTTCCCAGCTATCTGCATCAACTCAGTAGAGTTTAGGAGATGCAGTGGTTAGCTTAACTTTATACAAATGAGCTGCAGACCTGTGTTTCCAAAAAGAACCAAAGCCTAATTTTTAAATGCTCATCATGCACATTTAGAGTTGCATTTTTCAAAAGATCTCAGGGATTTTGAGCAGAGGTGGCAATACAGGTGCTAGGTTTTGAAAAGAGCTAAAAGCTCTGAGCAAGATACTTAGGTTCCAGAATTTCCACTCTTCAAAACACATAGGTTTTTGACTTCCAGATCAGCATCAGTGAATTTGGCAAGTCTGCCTTGAAAACCTTGGTTTTGATCAAGCAGAGGTGCTGTAGAAGAAAATTAGTTAAACCAGTGGATCTGCGTTGGAGATCACAAGAAATTAGCAGAAAGATAGATGATAAAATGAGCAAAGTAAAGGTTAATAACTCACTAGCTGCCACTCAGTACTCATCCTCTATGACTACCACGCTATTTGTTAAGGTGTCTACTTAACACTTCAAGTCCAACATCACATATCATGTATGTACATTTCTTGCAATTACAGTATGTTTGTTCAGGTTAAAACAAAAGCAGTCTAAATGCACCATCATGTAAAACTTATACTATTCCTGGCAAAACACCTCTTTTGTTCACCCTGCTTTTAATTTTTGTACGTCTCCAAGGTTCCCAACTTTGCAAGCAGATAAAACCAAAACGGTAAAATGCCAGAGGGTGAGAGCTCTCAGAAGAATCCAGGCTTATGAGACTAGATATTAAACTCTTCTGTGGAGAAATAGGACACTGCCACAAATGTTTTATTAATTTTTTTAGGCACAAGGACTCCTAAATGGAACTCTTCTTTAACACAGACCAGCCAAAGTTAAACTAAAACCTGATGCTCCAACCCTAAACAGGCTTTTCCTAAAAGCATCTGATCTAAGGGGAGAGTCATTTTGCACTTCAAAGTATCTTGCACCAGATCTTGTATCTGCAATTTTTAAAACTAGTGCAACATGATTCTGTTCACATGGAAGGCTTCTAGATCTCCTATTTGTACAAAATTTCTCGGAAATTTCTTGTGCTGTGGAAAATCAGATGGTTTTACAGTAGTCTCAGACACTATTCTTACATTCTTACTAATTTGAAGTACTGCTGATCTGGCTCTGTAAAACCTGAAAGAAATTATGAGAGTTGGGACATACTTTCTCCTGCTGAAAATGTCAATGCTTGATTTATCGGTGAATTTCTCTTTATACTGCTATGACTGCTTGGAGCTGCTGCATTGTTGTTTAGGGGCAAGGGATTTTTTTTCCTTCAGCCCTCACTCTCCTCACGTCCTTTACCTTTCAAATTAGAGCAAAATGCTGGGCAGATGATACGCAGCAGAGAGAAATTATTCTGACGGACCAGCTGTTTCCTTAAACGATATTGTTTTAGGAAATATGCCAATTTAGATAGAGGAGAAACCATCTAACATGGAATGAAATACTGAGCGTTTTATTACTGCTATTTTTTGGGTCTCATTTTCCTATTCCATTCCCACTTTTATATGACAGTCCATCATTTTGAGTCCTGCGTCTCATAATATATACAACATCTCTTTATTTATTGTTTTCCTTCAACTCACTAATCACATCAATGATTCCAATGTGGCTGTTTCACTAGCCTCCATCTAAAGTTGCGTTCAGCAAATGAAAATAGCCAAACATCCACAGTTCTAGTGAGATGGCATATGGGAAGCAGGGCTCTTGCCCCGAGCTGTTGTAAATAGCTGGAGAAAAGTCCTATTACACTCACAAATACTATAACAAATTATAGTATTATAACTTTTATTATAACATTATAACTGCAAAGATATGAAGATGTAATGCATACCCTTTCCCCTTCTTTGTAGCAAATGCTAGCAAAGTGCTTATCTGGGCTGGCTGCATGTTGCAGTGATTTCAGCAGAAAAGCAGTGCCTGGCTGCAAGGAGGATCTGCAGGATGGGAAGCAGAAGGTTTGAAACTCAGCAGATGGCACGGATGGGCTCTTTGCAAGCCCAGGGGCCCTGGCTGGTGCACCTACGGGATCGCTTGCTGTATTTGTTATCAAGCTGGGAAAGAGAGACATCTTTGTTTTACTATCCTTTGTCTTCCCCCTTTATGTGATGTTGCTTTTAGCCACTAGACAACAGCAATGCTCTTCTCTAGAGTGTGAAAGATTCATCAATAAAAGGAGCCCAGAAAAAAAAAAAAGAAAAAAAAAAAAGAGAAGGAATCTGTTGGTTTTCTGTAATAACTGGTCAGCTCAAACCTGCAACCTGTCGGCCTCCTGTGATTGCTAATAGCTCTGTTTACTTGGAGCCAGACCACAGTGGTGCTTTTGGACCACAAACTGGGCTGGCATCGTGTAAGCGTGTAAAGAAGCAGTATTTATCATTGTCATGATTTTGTCGCTTTCCCGCACACTTGTAAGATTTGATGACAAGAGACTCACAGACAGCACAGCTGGCCTGCGAGATGTCTCTGCATGAGCAAAGGAATGGCTCTGTTCAGAGAGCAGGCACAAGTTATTCCTCCCAATCTATAAATAAGTGTTGCGTTAATGGAAAAATAGCATTTGCCCTTGAACTTTCTCCCTTTGTTTCAGCTCAGGGCTTTGCCTTCCCATACGTTCCATGGGGCAGATCTGGAGTAAGTGCTCAGGACAGCATGGTTTGAGTGGCAGAGAAGGTAGGTGGGGGGTTTTTCCATCTATAAAATTGGGCCTTCCCAAGCTAGGGCTGAGCAGATGGCCAGGCATTCATTCTATCGACATACCAGCCAACATACCATCTTCAGTCAAGTGGTTGTGGAAGAATCTTGTGCGCACTTTGAAAATGATGAATTCTTGGAAAACAAGCAACAAGGAGATCTGGAATAGAAAAATCCTTGTAGAATTCTTGGCTGAGTCCAATATGAATTTTACAGATGACACAATTGACATCCATCACCCCCAGGCTGAATATGTGGACAAAAAATAATTAAATCTTTTCTCCTCCCCATTGATGTGGTTCCATCAATGTAGCATTTTCCTCTCTTCTTTTCTTCAGCCATAATGTAGGATGCCAGCAAAACCATGGTTTACTCTGATACAGCTCAGTAAGAGTAAATCTTTTCTCTTGGGAAGGTTTGCAACAAAGCAATAGAGAATTTCAGGGCAAGTGTAAAGTAAATTGACTCAAGCTGCCTCAGAGACACTTACCTAAATCACCCTTCTTGTAGTGCAGGCGCAACTATCCTTCATTTTCACAAGCACTAAAAATAAAACAGAACCATTGAATTCATTTCTTCCTAAATAAAGAGACGTCGGAAAGTAAACTCAAGTTAACCACTTGAAAAATACTTTCCTAGTGCTGTAATTCAAAATAACAAGGAAAGAAAGGAAAAGGAAAGAAAAAGGAAAAGCAAGATTTTATATTAAATTACATTAGCCAATAATCTGATAATTAGTCGACTGAATTTCTTTGTGAATAACTCCTGCTATATAATGGCAGCCTGCATACAGTACTTTGATACTTTGTAGTAACTCAGTCTTTGCCCTCCCGTTATAAAAAAAAAACTTACGCTATTTTACTGTAAAGGATAATGTCAGGTTTGGTAACATGAGGCAGTTAGTAGCTACATTTTAAATACCGCGACAGTATCATTCAGGTTTCCTCTCTTGAAAAGTAAATTTTTGTTGTCACACGAGGAAATATTCGTTGTTTCAAGACTTTTGTGAGAAAAATGCTACAGACGTGAAGTCAGAGGCATGGAAGATTATTCATATTCAACTTTAAAATCAGGCACATCCAAAATACTCTCTTTCAGTTTGCATTTCTTTTGATCCACTAGAGTTCAGCTGAGATGAGAGAGGAAATTAAGTCAAAGACAGATTCCCTTCCAATTAAAATCTAGTAGAGACAGCAGGATTAATCTTCTCCCCTGTTATGTCCAGGCTGCATGCCCTGCATCTCCCGAGGGAACCGCTGTGGGATGGCAAATCGCACCCGCAGGCTTACGGGGAGAGGGTCTCCCCCACAGTTGTGGCTCCAATCATGGATGCAGGTCACCAGTGTTTCATTCCTCCAGAGCAGCATGGGATGCTCCTTGCCTTGGCAGACAGCCCACTCTTGCCCCAAATGCCCCCCATGTACAGCAGTGGGGCATGAAAAAGATATGCCAGAGCTCAGATATGGTGGGCTTCAGCCCAAGTTTTGCTGAAGGGGGCATCCAGGGAGGGGGAAACAAGCCTCTGCAACCATGTCCCTTTGGGTGGAAGCTTTTGGTGCATCTTCCAGTGTCAGCAGGTGGTGGGTGAGGGGCTCTGAGCCTTCCCTTCATCCCCCCTCCAGCAACCAGTCTTGGGGCATCATTTATTACCTAACTGATTTTGGGGGATAGGACTTGAAGCCAGGGATGGTTTGTTGACAAAGACCTCTGTGCAGTGTGTGACAAAGAGCAAGCCATCGTCATCTTTTGCAAAAAAACTATGATCTGCTAGAGCAGGAACGGGTTAAGCTGTCTATGCAGCTGATACATGGTGGGATTTGAAACTGTCAGCATTAAAACCCACATAATTCATATGTGTATGTGCATTAGGATTTCAATATGGATGCCAAAAATGAAAATGCAGCTTACTGTAGAAAGAACACATTTCCTAATATAGATCAATTTTCACATTTCTGGAAGAAATTAGGAGAATTAGCAGCACCTGCAAAGGCAGAAAACAAGAAAAGGAAAAGAATCATGGATAATTAATACTCCAAAGGCAAAGACATCTTTCATGGAAAAACATAATGGGCCAGAAATTCAGCTGCTGAACATTAGCTGATTTACATCCGCTGAGGAATGCATTTCAGTGTGATTTAACATTTTTCTTATGTTACCTGGGAGATAAACGATTCAAAATATAAAGAGAACTTCACATGCATTATTTGTCATCTTTTGTTGATTAATAATTTCAGATGTTGTTACTATTATTTAATATAGAGAGTCATTACACAGTAAATTAAAATACAACAAAACATTACATGGAGCAAAGCATTACTTAAGCATAATCTCTTAAAACCCAGGCAAATGAAGCAAATCAATTTTAAAGGTCATTAAGGGGAGCTGAAGTCGTAAGAACAAAATTACCAAATTATCTCAGGTCCCAGGCTGCTCCTAGGACAGCTACTGGACAGGGTAGAGATAGAGGCAGCATTTCTAATTTTATCACCGATCACCCTGAAACACTCCACTGGGGTGAGAACATCCTATTATGTTCTTACTCTTTAGCTGGAATGGGATGTTTCTGGCCCTGGTTTTCAAAGGGCAAACGTTTGCACGGTTGCGCTGTGGCTGTCTTGAAAGGCCCCTCCCAACAGCGTCTGAACTGCTTGCCTGGTTCAAACTGACTTGGAAGGGAGGGTAGAAATCTCAATGACGGATCGCAGCAAACTGCAAAAACTGGGGCTAAGTAGAAGGGTTCGGCTATCCTCCATGCCATGCGTCCTGCCAGGTGGCTGAGCAGCTACTGGGCAGCTCAGAGCGAGCTTCAAAATGCACGATCTCCTGTCTAGATAACCATTAGCAGATGGAAGAGGGATGGAATTAGGGACAGGGAGCTGAGGTCAGGGGAAAAAGCAGGAAGGTGAGATGAGGAACAAGTGGGTAGAGGAGAGTGAGACTTAATGGGGAGCATCCCCTTCATCACTGAGAAGCATTAACAGACTTTTGCAAATAAAGAAACTAAGGGATGTTTTTTTTTGTGGAAAACATATCAAATTAACTTGAAACATTCTCCTCTATGGCATTTTCCTTAGCAAGACAATGGTCTGCAAGAGACACAGCCACAGGATGGCCAAATTTGCTTGGGTTATCCAAGCTTTAGTAGTGGGAGAACTGCTGGAGAATTAGCATCCAGCCTTGCATTGCTTCCTCCAAGAGGAGGAATTGAACCACCCCATTTCAAAACCGCCGCAGATTTGAAGTGCATGCCCCACACCACAGAAGATCTTTACAGCAAAGGAAAATCTTTAACATTAAGAAATGTAAAGTGCATCCCAGATAAATCTTACCAATAAGGGTGATATAATCCCTCTAGAAAGGAATTCTTCCGCTGTATAGTGGCCAAAAGGATTCATCTCCCTAAAAGGACTGTTATTTTCCTATTGATTAAATGGCTAAAATAAAGGATATGTGTGCTTTCTCCTCAGGGACATATGCGGAGGAGCATGAGCTATTGAACAAGGGCCGTGTTCTGCCCTGTGATGTGGAAGCTTGATGCAGCTTCTTAAAGGAGGGATTGCTGCAGATTTAAAAGGATCATCACTTGCCAGTTTGATTTGCAAGCAAACGTTGCCCTGCTAACTCCTGCATTTACTGCTGCTCCTAGAAGAAGCCGGCAAGGACTGTTTAGCCATTCTTTAGTCCATGCTTTATAGCAAATTCATTGAGAGAATGCCTAACGTGAAATTTCCCCATCACACTCAGGACCAAGCCCTTTTCTCTATCTCCCTTTCATGGAAGAAGAACCACCTTCAAAAAACAGGAGAAAACATACCTGAAGTGTGTAGCCCAGGCTATCAAGGGGGGCACTGCCAAACAATTCCATCGAATGCTGGGGGAACGGGAGTGCATTTGTCTGAGCTTTCAATGTCAAACCCTTTTATTTCCTACATTGGCTTGGAGACTGGGAGAGAGCTATGATAAATAAAAAGGTCTGCTTTAGTTCAGTAAAATCAATTACCGAAATCCTAATTTTACTGCTAGGACTGCAAACCAAATGTGTGGCTAATACCTGCTGGCTCCAGCCTATGCATGCTGTTGGCAGCTGGCAGTCATTCAGTGGGCTGTTCCGGCATCTTAATACCACCACTTATGTAATGCCCCCGTACATGTACCTCTCGCCTTGGTGAAGGAGGCCTAGAGCAATGCACCTCCTTGGAATAAGGTGCAGTCTTTGTGAACAATGTGGTGATGGGATAAAAAAAACATGTTGTGTTTACTTCATTGCAGTAAGAATCAATATGACCGAAAAAGATATGATGGGCTGGAGAAGAACATGCACACGAGAAAACAGGATTGTGTCTTCATGTGTAACAGGCGTGTAGCTCCCTGTGTAAGTCCAGCTTTCCAAGTGGCAATTTCTATGTCCTTCAGAAACTTTTGGGTTGTGGTAGAAAAGGATCGTCTTTGATTTAAAGCTAAGATTAAAACATTGGCCATTAGTGGACAGAAAACATTCACTGATACCTGGATCACACATGAAATTCGGTAGCAGCACTTTCTTCTAGTACAGTAAGACAAGGATACACTTCTATTTTTTCTGGGATAATAAAGACACTCCCCACTGCAGATCAGAGTGGGTTGCCTCTTCCTGCTGGGGCCTAACAGCCAGCGTCTCTGACAGCTGAAAATGTCTTCAAAGCGAAGAGAGAAAAAACTTTGAGTGGACCCAAAAAAGGAAACCACCTACAGGTGCTAAGCCCATTGCCCATCCAAGTAAGGCTCATGTATACAACAGATTGCAATACACACATAATACATGTGCGTATACCAATATGTATAAAAACAATTTACTAAAATCAATGTAACCAAACAACCACATTTTCCTGCTTTCTGAGCTGGACTCTAAAGTTCCAGTTGAATCTAGGAAAGAGAGATGGAGATCTGGCCATAGGAAGAAGTCGTCGGCTTCTACTTACTCTGAAGAGTAGTGTCAAAGGTTTTGGGGGGAGACTAAACAGTTGCCACCCTCTCTCCTTCCTCATATAGTGTGCTAGACAGCGATAGAAACAGTGCCTGATACCAGTGCAGCTATTCAGTGTGGATTACAGCAGATTTGAAAAGCCCAGGAGCTACCTGGGATCTAATTCCTCCACAAAAAGAAGTGCCTGCCTTAGACAGCAAGAAAAGTTGAATGCAAAAATAATTAGAGATAACATAAAATAGCTTCTCCTTGCGAACAGCAGGAAAACATGCACTCCAAGTAGAGCTGCGTGACTAATTGATTTGAGGGATTTGTTGGCAGTTTGAAAACCAAACGTACCCAACAGGTAGGTTTTTGGGTTCAAGAGAGCTAATGTATCCTGTTACCCAACAGGCTGCACTCTGTGGCTTCCCCAAAGTCTAATGAAGCATGAATTTGGAAGCCTTTCCCTCAGCAGGGCATTTCTTTTCCATCTGGACACCTATTTTCACCAAATTCACAGGAGCACCCGTGAGACTTTTGGGATGCATCTGGACAGTGGGTGTAATTGTAAGTAAGGGGGGACAGACAGAGGCATACATGCACACAAAAGCGTGACAAGATGGGGCAACAAATGCCACCATCTCTGGATACAGACTGTATTTTTTATAGTCTTCACTGGCACAAAGAGACAAAACTGAACCACTATGTTGCCAGACAGTCACAGGTTTTAAGCTTGCATGCCTCACACCACTAAGCAGCATTTGGGCAGGAAAACTCTTCCCATTCACCCCTATGAAGATATACCTCTTGCAGCAAGGGTTGAATTACCTTGAGAAAAGAATAATCCCGACTCTACCCTATTGTATCCCCTTTGTATCTGTCAAACGGGATTGCTTTCTCCTCAGAGGAATAAATGAAAGAGTTAGGTGAAGGGAAAAAACAGGTATCCTTGTCTCTAAGCTTGCAACAAACCATCACTGGATAACAACCCAGTCCCTTTCCTTTCCCAACACAGCAGCTGTGGACACTGGCAGACAACAGCTAATTGTGTCAACACATTTTGGGAAAATTTCCCAAACACTATGCTGCTCTGGTTATCTAGTGGTGAGAAAAAAAATACATGAAGAAAAAAAGATAACCTTTTTCATAAATAGAGACAATGAGGGGAAACAGGACTTCTTTCTTCTCCCCCTGAAAGCACTGTGAAACAGCCTTTCTGTTTATTTATCAGGGTACAAGTGGAGCTCCTTCCTAAAACAACTGATCTCTGTGGTTATTACAGCATTTCTCGTAACAGCAGGTCTTCACAGTGAGACAATATTACAAGAGCTGTTGAGACAGAGCACGGTACATAAACACAAAAATACAAAATGTCCTGACTTGCTCATTACTGGAGAAAGCTGTTGCACAGGCACTTGTCAGACAGTGGCTGGTGTTCAGCTGCTCTCCTTCAAGGTGCAAGCTTCCAAGAAAAAGCACACAAGAACCCCCTTTTGGGACAATTCCTGCTTGGAGCTGATGAGATGTCACCAGTTCGTAGCTACAACAGGGATTTTTCCAGAGAGGATGCAGACTTACACTAAGTTTTAGGGCAGCCATTCCTATTCACCTTGCTAGACAGATTTCCAATGTCCAACACAACCGCAGTTTAAAGTAAGGATGAAGAACCTTCTCCTTTGGAACAAAAGGAGGGGGAGGGGTCACAAATCGATAGCCTGGATTGCTCTCTGCACCTCTGCTTTTGAGAACAGTGTCCCTTCTATCTCAGTAAGACATAAACACACCCAAGTATCTTTTGCTTTGTTTTCTTAAATGTGATGATCTTTGCAGAGAGGCAGAAAAAGGTGTGCTTCACTTCTTAGAGACACATGACATATTTGTTCCTCATTTCCAGACCTGAGAAAGAATTCAAGTAGCTAACTCACACACCTGAACCCTTACAGCTCTGACACCTTGGTCCAAAACCATGGAAGAGCACAATCTCCAACCATGCCTGAGGGCACAGCATAAAGCCATGTGTAAGAGGCAGGGTTTTTAACAAGAGTAGCTTAAAATTAACAGTTGGCTATTAGCCGTTATGTACGCAGAGTGTTTATTTCCCAAGCAGGTTCAGGCCCATGAAAAAACCCGATGTCCCTGTCCTCAGGAGGGCTGAAAAGAAAGGCTGAACAGTGGAGGAAAAAATGGCTGGTGACAGGGATCTTGGGATGCCGCACAGCTGCTGCAACTTTCTTCTTTTCCAGCGTGAAATGTCATGACACAAGCGGGAGCCACATTCAGCCATCAATGTTTATAAATCCCAGAAACAACCAACTTGCTTTTATATACAGTGATGCTCCAGCAGACTAAAAGACAAGCTCGATACCAAACTAATGAGAAAAGAGATGAAGTTAATACACTGTAAGCCATGGCTAAATCTGTTTGTCCTATGTATTCATTGCCTTGTTGATCTGGAACCTTTAAAGAAGAAATCTGGCCTGTTCACAATTATTGCTTAATTAATCCTCCAAAGGTCTGTGAATCACGAGATAAAAATAACAGTGCCCGTTGTAGAAAGAAGGAATATAAACAGAGATGAAATATTTTGTCTGGAGCATGCACCTGTAGAACAAATATCCTCACTTCTCCTTTAGCAAATGTAAAAGAAATCTCTTCCTTAAAAAAATAAAAAGGCAGCAAACATAACTGTCAGACAGCACCAAGTTGATCATCATCTAACCTGAGACAACAAAAAATTATCATTCATGTAGGAGTGCCTTGGCTGACAGGAGCTGCTTGGCGTCTCCCATGGCCAGGCCACAGCTTGGGCAGTGAGTGAGATACTGAGCTGAAGCTCAGGGTTTCCTTATTCAGTATCTGACTTCTTCACGTGTATGACTGAATTCATCCTTCTGACACGTTTGCCTAGTGAGGCAACACTAACGCCTGTTTCAAAAGGGGGAAACATAAACAAAGAGCAATTAAGTGTCTTGCTGGTATTGCGGGAAAAAAAAGTCACACGGGAAAGATGTTGAGGAAACTGGTCTCGTTTCACTAGCTTACTAGGGGGAAAAAACAAATATATATATAAAAAAAAGAACTCACTAGTTATTTAGGTGAAAATTTTAGGTGAAAATTTTCCAGGAGAGCACCTGGGCAGTAGTGAAAAATTGCAAAGATTTGGGCTTGAATGAATGATCCCTACAACTATAACACCCTGTGAGTGAAAGTCCAGCTAATGCTATGTCCTGTCGAGCCCTGGCTCCATACACTTTTCTATGGTGTGAGGCTTGGTCTGGAAAACTCTCATTTACACATGTACTAATGCCTGCAAATGGAGCCTGAAGGACTGACAATATTTCAGCTAGCGATGACTGTAAACCCCATTATTAGAGATTCCCAAAGCAAAGCATCCTCAGGTTGGCAAAAATGTTTCATTCTGCTTGAAAGGAAAGTCTATTCCAGTAGTCATCAGCGCACTTTATTTCTTTGCTTGCAAAAACATGTTGTTTTCTTTCAAGGAAGATCCAGTACTCCTCAGTGGTGATGAAAGTTTCGAAGAGGAGTTATCTCCCTGCTCTGCACTAAGAGTAAACCCCAGGAGAAACAGGCTACACCCATGCGAGAAAGAGAGGAGAGGACTGGTGTAAGCTTCTAAGGAACTTGGCGACCTGTTTATCCAAAAAGTCTCCATTCATGCTCTTCTTCAGCTTGTCCTCATCATACATGTCTGAACTCTTCTCAGAAGGCTAGCATGAAGTGAAATGGAGAGGTCCCTTATGTGAAAAGGATTTGGGGAAAAAATAATCAGGGAAGAAAGGAAGACCTCCAGGGAAAACTAAACAGGCCAAACGACCAAGTCATTCTGGAGCTGGAGTCCTGTATCTCACTGAAAGGCAACACACAGTGGGCACTGCCCAGCTACCTAGGTCCCAAACTCAGACTCTTCTCAGCCCTGTGTTTTCTAGCAAGGAGTCCAGCATATTGCTGCATCTTACACAGAATAATGCTGCTCTGCTGGATGTGCCAATGGAAAAGCTCCCACACTGTTTAATTAATGCATACAACAATTCAGGCACTGACTGTAGAAACTGAACCCCAACCACACACTTGACCTGGGTGGTCAGGAATGCCGACCCAATCCTAGACTAACTGGCAATGTGATAACATGTTGTTTAATTCTTTCCTCTAGCACCCGAGTTGGAGCCATCTTGAACGCAGGTGCTCTTCAGCACTACCTTTTGCTGTAGCTCCAGTTGCCTCTATGTTTTTGAAGTAGGTGCTCTCCTGCTTCTTGGACTGAAATATCTCAGGGCCCCATCAGAGAAAGGGCCTGCCCTGCAGTTCTCACCAGCCCAATCAAAGCAGTGCAAATGCTGAAGCAGGGGAACATTTTGCATTCTGAGATAATAAGAAGAGACAGTGGACTGAAGACAAAATAAGCCACTTACCAAATCTGCCTTCCATCCTGCACTGAGGAACAAAGTCTGCAGGTCTGATTTTTCTTCTGCTAGTGTATCAGTGCATTTCCCTTTTTAAGTGGTCCTTGCTCTCTTCATGGACACACACACGTGTTTCCTACCTCTCTGAAAGGAAGGGCTGCAACAGAAGAAAGGTTGCAACCATTAAAATCCCTCCTGCAAAGAGTGCAACACCCAGTACCATCCTGTGCAAGCCTGGCAGGCAGAAATGAGCCTGTCTGTTGTGAAGCAGCTGAAGGTTTGAGCCCTGCTCCCTTCAGACTGCTGATAAAAGCAAACCCAGGTGGGATCAGGCTGTCAAAGAAAAAGGCCACTCTTTTAACTCAGTTATTTAAACCAGATTGAAAATAAACACCCAGCCTGGCTGAATGCTTTCAGAAGACTGACAAAGGTAAGACAATGAGTAACTACCATGTTCTCCCTTTACCCGGCATTAAACTGGGAACACAGGGAACAGTCAGAGGCCTACACAGATTTGCAACCTGGAGCAGGACAGATTCAGAAGCACCAGGATGGTTTGGGACTGAATTCCTTTGGTAACTCCAGTCTCCTTGGTCAGAGAGAAAAGGAACGGGGCACTCTGTGTCCTGCAGTTCAAGTAAAGTGGCTTTTCTGTGCTTCAGTCTGCAGCCAGGGGTCAAGGAGTCAGATGGGATCTCCTACGAAGCTGTGTATTGAGGATCAGGTGCCAGAGGCTCTGAAAATCTCCACACTGAGACTGTCCACTTCTCTGCAGCTGGAAGTGCTGAAGCTCATGTGACAAAATGCTAAGCAATACTGAAAGCGATTAAACGAGCTGCCCAAGAGCGAAGCCTTTCAAAGACCCATCTCCCCAGGCACCATGAGACTTCCTCCATCCCTTGACATCACTCAGAACTGGGACTGCCTTTGTGCTTCACCACAGCGCTTTCTGTTGCAGCCAAACACAGGCAGATGAAAGTAACCATCCGGTTGGTATACAGGCAGATCAAGAGTGTCTTCCCCCATAAAAAGTGAAATGACCTCAAAGCAAATGAGCTGTTTCTTACTACCTGCCTTAAACACCACTTAAGTGTGGAATGAAACCAGCTTCTTGCTAGGCAACTGAGCGTTTTCAGTCCAGACCCGACACTATTGAACACTACCTGAACAACCAGCAGCACTCAGACCAGTCAATAAAAAACATTACTAACAGTTGTTCTTCTCCTCCAAGCCAAGTGGAAAAAAAAGTACCGCGTTGTTGCCGAGGTTGTATTTTGCAGATAGCATCATCTCAGTAAAACACTTCCCAGTTAAGAAATGCAGTCCTCATAGAACAGATCTCAGGGAGCCACACTCTGCATTGGTAGGAGCTCAGCGCTGGCCAGGTCTCGTATCAAGCCAGTTGCTACACCCAGCAGTGTCTCAGTGCCCCCAAACCAAAATTTGAGCATTAAACTAATTAGCAGTATGCTAGTGCTTTTATACATCCCCTGCAACCAGCAGGATAAAAGATAAATAAGTTGTTAGCCTCTCCTAAAGGCTTCCAGACTATTTATTTATAGACTCATTTATAGGTGCCCTTCACAGAAGCATCTGACCTTTTCATAATGATTACTGAACCTCTCCCATAAAGTCTGTGCATAATGAGACAGCATTATAGTGCCCATTTTAAAGAGATGAGAACATGGACTGAAAGCAAGTAAATGAAATGATCTGGTTGCAGAAGCAATCTGCTCCACAGACACGTGCCAAACAAAGATGCTATTACTCTATGACATCTTCTTTAAAAACCACTCAGACTGCTCTGGTGCTGGCAGAAGAACTTTGTAAGATTCTAACCACTATGGATCAGCACTGGACCCAGCAAAGGTAGCAATAAGAGGCTCACACTCAGGCCATCCCATTGAACACCAGCAGCACTTCTGATTACTGTTCCTCTTCGAGGAATGAACCTATGAGCGACAAAACCACAGTTCTGAGGATGGTTTTCCTTCCAGTCTCCTAAGTTGCTCTTGGTGCACATCTCAAGGTGGGCAAAGGTTTCCTCTGCCTGGAAATTAAGGCATGCTGAAGAGTCAGAGCAAAGCTTCATTTCAGCCCTTCGAACAGTCTCAGCACTCACAATATTTACCTTTCATTTGCTATCAGTGAGACACAGGTTGCTGTACTCACACTTGTCCGTACGTACCAACCATGAATTTAATTCCTTTCTGCCCTACTGTGCTGGAAAGTTTCCAGATTGTTTTTCACAGGCAAAGATGCCATCTTGTCACCAAAGCAAACACAAAAAACATATTTCTAGAGCTGCAGCTGAGGATGCTAGAGGATTACTGGTTCGAAACCTGCATCCCAGAGCACTGAGAATCATCTGATGAAACCAAAGATGCATGAAAAGTCACTGACTTTCATTATCAGAAAAGAAAGAGACACCTAAGATCAGATGCAAACCAAGCACTGCCATGTCTTAACTTTCTGCTTTTTGCCACAGAAGCAGCTGACATCTCTGCTAAAAACTCTGTGGAAAACTTAAGAAACATAAGGGATCACCCCCAAAACTCCTTCCAGGTTGATGTTTATGCCAGAGTACTTTTTGTCCAAATTCAGATTAAAAAAACAATCAAGCCTGAAAGTTTCTCTGCTGGCCAGGAACAGTGGCATGGGCATAATATGTCTCTCCCCTGAAGGTAAGTTGTTAGCAAGTCCCTGGAAATGTCCACAATTCTACTCTTGCTCAATGTTGAAGGGCTGCACTACCAAGGAACATATTTTTGTCTTAAGCTGTGTTATCAACAGCCTCTTTTCCTATATACAGGATCATAAAATAGTGGAGATGGGTAAATCTGGCCCATTTCTTTTCACACCAAAACAGCTTCCAGAAGAGTATGAAATATCCCTTCACCTCTCATGTCCCTGAGCCCCACATTTGAGGCACCCAGGAACTCAGCAGCAATGATGCTACAGCAGAAACTCAGCCAGACAGCAAAGAATAATCCCAGTAAAGTGCATCAGACAGCTTGGAGGCAAACTCTTTTATGAAGGATTTCACGACCTCGTGGGAAGCTGTTGCTCTGTCACTATACAGCGGGTAGAAGTTATTGATGGATATTTGTCTTCCCAGGGAAAGAACAAGAAGAGTAAGTTCACAGTTTAAGAAAATGAGAAAATAATGACTAAGTACGACCAGGTGATCACAAGCACTTTTGAAAGGATGTCTTCTGAGATATATATACCATGCTTTACCTAAAAAAGAGCCAGGCGCTTTCAGGTGCCCCCTACAGCCAACATGGCAAACTCATGACAATACTGACAGAAAAATAGAGCGGGGGGGTGGGGGTGGGTGGAAGGCGGAGGAAAAGAGCAATGGGCGAGTACTGCAAGTGCCCAGTTTGTTCAGGTATAATTGAAAAGACTCAGGAGGTTGTTTTCCACTCAGTGCTTCTTATCACTTCAAATAGAATTTAAATTTCAAGATAAATGTTATGTTTCAAACTCAAAATTTCAGTGTTTTAAGTCAAATAAAGTTCTTTTAACACATTGGGGTTGTCTTTTCTTTCATGAGAACAATCGGAGGGTTTAATTACCTTTTTTTGGCCTTTTTTGGCCTGTGAACAAAAAACCATGATATTCATACATTTCTGTTCTACATTAAGGTTTTGTACTAACAAACTCTTTAGGAGCTGGGATTTCCATCCCAAAGGGTTAATAATTTGATTTTATACTGTAGTATTTTAATTGAAACAACCCCTAAGGGCATTGCCATACAAGTAACTCCAGATATCTGTACCACACGAACTAAACCAAATTTTCAAGTAGCAGCTCAAAAGCTACATACAGGACACAGCCTCACCTTACATTTCAGCCTGGTATCAGTGAGGAAAACAGCACCATCACATTGTGTTAAATTATGTCTACTCATTTAAAACAGTTCAGTTCAGAGGTTATCATGCTATAAAGTGCTTAGTTTTATTGCCTTCCTCTTTTGATACTTTGAAGAAAGATAAGGGTAAGAGAGGGAGTCATATAAAGCAATTTTATTGTCTCTGCACTTACTGGTTTACACAAAGATTCAGTGCTTGCTTTCAGCTTTTTTATTATTTTTTTTTAAATAAGAAAAACCTTGCAGGAGACATGGAAACTGTTATGATTATTTGTTCAATTGACATGATGCCTCTTAGGCTGGTTTCTAGTTTTAAACTATCATTTTGGCAAATAAAGATTAGGCTATTTCCAGACCAAGGTGGATGTGCTAAGCCCCCTTGTAATGCCTGCAGAAATAGAGGAACTAATGAAGTAAAATATATCTTTGGGATCTAGACCTGGCCACACGTGTAACTTTGCCAGGGTATTTAATGAATATTTTGTGGCTTTGTGCTGTTTGCTAGATACCTGCCCTCCAACAACTGCAGATTCTGGAAAGACTCTGCAATCACAACAGATTGTGCTGTAACAAGCAATACTTTAATTAAAAGCTCAAAAATGTTTTTGGCAGGTCTTAAAGGCAGATTATTCTGCAAAGAAAGACTTTCTTGTAGTTCTAAATATTGCTCCTTTTTTGAGGTGTTTTTTTTCCCCCTTAAAGACATAGTGTTTCACTCCAGTTGAGAAAAGAGTCTGCCTGTGGAAAGTGGTGGGGAAAAGGGAAAAAATCAAAGCCAGCCCAGCCTTTTTCTACTTACAGGATTTCCAATGAAAACTATTAAAGAGCAGTAGCTGGTCCTTGAGCCAAGTAAGTTCAGGCTAAATCTTTACTGAACGGAGCTGATGTGCGCTGCGGTCGCACTGCAAGCAGCACATCTGGAGATGGCTGTGTGTATGACCTGAATTGACCACACATTGCTAAATTCCTCTATGACTGTACCCATACCTCCATCTCAGCCAGCATCACACCGAGGTGCCAAGTCACCTTTGCCTTGCCTTTGAAATATGTGCTTCTGCTCTTGGTTCTTGGAGATGCTGGCTGCAAGAGCTGGGGATGCCCAGGCTCAGCCTGGGAAATATGGACCCGTGCTGCAGAAAAACACAGGCTCAAGACCTGGTGATGGCACAGTGTAAGACACACACCTCTCATGTTCAACACACAGGAATTAAAAGGGAAGAGGAGAGCTTCATTTGGGGTCCTACAGCATAGCATCAGACCTACCCTCCAACCCAGGGCTGATAACCTGTGGTACTGGTTACTCTTGCTAAAAGGATAGGTGGAAAGTCCTAGACTCCACTGAAGTGCTACTAAACCTATTCTTAAGTTTTAAGCAGCATTTAAGTGGTCAACAAGGTTTGTCCTAGACCCCTTAGTTCACCCGTGCCAGAGCAGTACAGTATTTCTTGCTTATATGAGCATTTCAGTGTGATTGACTGTGGGTAGCAGGGAGCTGAAGTCATGCCAGACCTGTTTCATTCTGACATTTATTTGTGCAATGAAATCCAAGGATCTTTTCTTTTCTCTTTTTTTTCCTATGTGCTTCACTCAGTACTCTTTCTGTGACATTTAAATCCATCACGCTGCTGGCCCTGGTGTACCCATTAGATCGTACGTGCCCACAATGCTAGAGCTCTGTGATGGGGTAAAGACAGCAGAAAGAAAATAAATGTATGTGGCCGGAGGAAGTAAATTTTAATTTCTTCCTAAGCTTTCTCTGATTTAAGGCAAGATCCTGTTGCCCTTAATCATGCTGTGATACAACCACCTCCCTCTCAAGGAGGAGGCAATGAATAAATGCCATGCAGCCAGAGGCACTTCCCCTCCCATTCATTTGAGCGCTGCACAAGACGCTGGAAGCAGCATTTGGTAGCATTAACCTGCCCAACAGAGAGAACTGTCCACAAAAAGAGCCATTTCCTCAATTAAACAAAATTAGAGGGACAGTCAGAGAGAAGTGGCTCTCTCCTGCTCCTGATTACTGACAGACATGCAAAGCCACACAGCCCCAGGGTCTGGAACAGAAGCCATCTAGTCCTTTAACATTTCCCATACAATCTCCTGCATTTCTTTTTACTGTCCTTCCTCCCCCCAATCCAGAAATTAGTTGAAATGGAGTCCCTGTGGCCGATGCCTGTAATTTCAGAGCCCTCCTGTGTTGCTGATGAGTAGCCAGTGCAACGAGCCTTCCTCCTGTGCAAAGGAGAAAGATCACCTGAAGGACAAGACAGAACATCCTCCCCATCGCTACCTGCTTGCTGCTGGAGACAGCACAAACATCAGTCCCCACTGTCACAAGTCCTATTAACCTTCAATGGTCACTCGGCATGCTCACAAAATGCCATGCAGGAAGGCAATCCATACAGCCAGCGTTGACCATTCGGTGGCAATCAAGCATTGCCAAGGCTATGTGCTCTCAAATGTAAAGCAGCACAGAGGCGCGAAGACCAGTAGTGACATTTCGGGGTAGCTATGCGATGATGGCTCACTTAAGCTGCATGAGGCTCACGGCTCTACTGCTAATTTTATCTGAGACCTTTTACATGCAGTTCTAGGTGATCTGTGTTCAATTTGGCTTGAACTTCATTCATAGCCAATGGTCCAAAATAATAGCAAACAGAAATAGCCGAGAGCATTTTCATTGTGTCTCTTGGATGTGAGCACCATTAGCATTCCTGGGTTCACCGTACTTCAAATACAACATGCATGTGTCAAATGACACTTGGTAGCCATAGTTCTGCTCTGACAGAGTTCAGCTCTGCTATCTCCAGTCATAGACAACTGGTCCTAACGGCATCCAATTCTCCATGTCCCTTAGGGCTGCAGAAAAGTCAGGCCATGATCAGGGAAAGACATGACATTGTTTTAGTTACAATATAGATGCTCAGGCTTGGTCTTTAGTCAATCCTCATCAAATCAAGGGTCTCTTCAGTACCCAGGGAAGTCTGCTGTCCATGTGAGTCACAGTGCTTGAATTCAAGTAGTATCAGCAGAGACAAAGGTGAAAAAAAACAGAGAGGAGGAAAAAAGAGATGAAAAAGTCTCAGGAAACAGTTAAATGGAGTGAGAAGGCTCAAAACAGATAAGTCAGATTTACCTGGAATAACAAAGCAATGCGGAGAAAGAAAGAGAAGAAAAAACACAAAGTGAGCAGCAAAGGAGTTCACAGAAAAAGAGAGAAATGAAAGATGGTTGGGAGACACTGAGAAAGCTGAGATACACACAGAAAGGAACAAAAGAAGAGAAAATTTAGAAAAAATTGGAAAACAAGCCATACCTCTGGCTCCTGCCTTCTCCTTTCCTGAAATCTGTCTGAGTTTCTGCATGCAGCTGTGTTACCCTGGCCTTTCATTTAGGCTGTTATTCTAAGCGAAACACAAAATGACACAGAAATGACAGGTCACATTCAAAAACAGTGTCTTAAAATCTCCCATTCTGGGCAAAACACACATCTTTGTTCTTGTCTGTTACCACCTTGAACAAGATGCAGCATGCAGAGTTTTCTGAGCACACAGTATTTTTCTGGACCAGGCAGCTGGATCTCTTTGCAGCTTGCTGTGTTGAGCAGCGTTACCTCTAGATAGCAAAGCCCGATGATGCCACCCTCCTTTGCTAGCAACTACTGCTCTTATCTACCAAGGCAGAGATGCAAACACCAGCCCTCACCTTCCCAAGTAGCTTTTATTTGTTTTGTCCCATTTGTAAAGTGTTTCCTCTGGAAAAAAGATGGAGGTGTGATGGAGAGTACCAGAAAGGCAGTTTTGGAGCCCTGTTTTCTTACAGATCTCTGTTGATGAAGGAGAAAACACAAGATGAAGCTCTTCCTTCAGCTGCGGTGTTTATAGAAGTGCTTTTTCTTGTGCAATCTCTGCTTGTCTTTAGCTGAGCTTAAACACCATCTTTCCTCACTGAGGACACTGACAGAGATGCTCTCCTATACTTGGCTAAACAAAACTTGCAAGAATTCACGTAGTTGTCAGATTTGTTCAGAGGAACAATTACCGGGAAGGAAAAATATAGAAGAGGATTACTATATATGCCCCGTTTCATTTGGAAACCAAGGTAAAAGCATTATAGATAGGCTTAGAAAATAGTTACACCCATTAATCTTTGATTGACCTTCCTGATGCTATCAAAACTGAGAGCAGTGAACCATGTGTTTTCCATTTGATTTGCTGTGTTCTTGTTCAATAGGTTAAAATTTAGGACACATCTTGAAAGACAAGTGCTTGACTGGGGCAATGAGAAACTCTGCTTGCTAATGCTCTTTCACACTACCTCTAAGTTTTCATAAAGCGCTTGCCTTCTCTCAATGGCAAAGGAGCTGCCAGCTCCAAAGGGTCACAGTTCAGTGACACAAGTCTGACTCACAAAACAGGAGTTGTCACTATTGCAAACCAACTTCCTAGCTCCATTGGCATCTCATGTCGTTAATAGGGCTAATGAGGATTTCCCCAAGTCAGGTTCAGAAAGTCAGGAAAGAGTTTAAGGTACTTTCAAACACTTAGTGCTCCTTGCACTGCACAAAATTTCAGCATATATGATAATTCTGAACTCTGAAATAACAGATAGAAGTATGCAGAGGCAGAGAGGTCAGCTGAAGCTGCAGAAGTCAAAAACACCGTGCCAGAAACCACTTCTGGGCACGGGAGCCTGACCGTCATCTACACTACATCTGCAGATTGGCTCCATCATGCTTTGGCCTGCACCAACAAGGCATTTCCCAAATTCTGCCGTTAGTACAGCCCAGGAACTATGTCCAACAGGCAGTTTCCATGTGGGCATGCAACTCAGCTGAATGAGTTTAACAGTATGGACAAGGTCAAGTCCTGCCAGCTGGCCTGAGAACCAAAAACTGCTCTCTGCTACTGTTTAATCTACTAGCGCAGATGCATCCCGCAGGTGATGGGAGCTCTGACAGGGCTGGCTTCCTCACATGCCAGGTACCATTTACTTTTTCAAGCTTGAACCCTTGAGAAGATGTCCCATTCTTGAAGGACCACCATCCTGTAGTGTCCTACCCTACCAACACATATATAAAACCACCCCAAAACACAACTCTAACTGAAAAATTCATCTCTATGTGGTAGTTACCAATCCTTTCCCAGTTCCTCCCTTTCCAAAGAAGGTGGGTAACATTTTACAGAGATGCTGCCGTTTTGTCTGCTATCATGCTCATCTAGATGCCTCTATACTGCTGTATTTTATTCCAGTTTGCACACATGGGGGGAAAGTTTGCTGGCTTGTAGTTCCAAGGAGTAAGTGCACAACCTGATATAGCTAGACACCACTGGCTAACGCTTACAGAGCACTCTAAGCAGTCAGTAATCCTAACAAGAACTGAAATATTTTGGTATGTTTAACCTCCATTTCACAAGTTGTGCAGCTGCATTAGAGAAGGTGACATAGATGAGAAAGAAGAAGTTGAGACCAGATTTCGGATTGGACCATGCATGGCATCAATTTAGGAGTACGCGGATAAGACGCATTTTTCCACTGAGCTCATGCTATTCATTACAATTTCTATGGATCCATGAGCAATTGCTGATTACACTTCAGATATGTGACAGTCAGTATGGCATATATAGGGTCACCATCAGAAAAAATATTAAACATTCAAGGAATAGAAAAATCAAGAAAATGATGAATAAGCCGATTTTAACACCTTTCAGCTAGCTGTATATGTCATATCCATTAAATGTACTGATTTGCTCCACTGGCAAACAGCACGCTATTATCATAGAGTCATAGAATAATTTGAGACGGAAGGGACTTTTAAAGGCCATCTAGTTCAACCCCCGTGCAATGAGCAGGGACATCTACAACTAGATCACATTGCTCAGAGCCCTGTCCAACCTGAACTGAAAGGTTTCCAGGGATGGGGCATCTACCACCTCTCTGGGCAACCTGTGCCAGCGTTTCACCACTCTCATTGCAAGAAATTTCTTCCTTATGTCTAGTCTGAATCTACCCTCTTTTACTTTAAAACCATTACCTTTTGTCCTACTGCAACAGGCCATGATAAAAAATTTGTCCCCATCTTTCTTATAAGCCCCATTTGAGTATTGAAAGTCCGCGATAAGGTGTCCCCAGAGCAACCCCAACTCTCTCAGCCTTTCCTCCTTGGAGAGGTGCTCCAGCCCTCTGACCATTTTTGTGGGCCTCCTCTGGACCTTCTCGAATAGATCCAGGTCTTTCCTGTGCTGAGGGCTCCAGAGCTGGATGCAGTACTCCAGGTGAGGTCTCACCAGAGCAGAGTAGAGCAGCAGATTCACCACCCTTGAGCTGCTGGCCACGCTTCTTTTGAGGCAGCCCAGGATATGGTTGGCCTGCTGGGCTGTGAGCGCACATTGCTGGGTCATGTCCGATTTTTCATCCACCAGTACCCCGAAGTCCTTCTTCGCAGGGCTGCCCTCAATCCCTTCATCTCCCAGCCTGTATTGATACTGGAGGTATTCCTTAGGAACAGGAATTAAGCAGAATGACATGCATGATGAGGATGTTCCCATAAACCTCTCAAGTTCTTAACTGAACAGCATTTAACTTAAAAAAAAAAAAAAAGTCTGTTTCAGAAGAAATTCTGTGATGCATCCCTGAGTGAATGCCTGGTTTCATAGTTCACTCAAGTGTATTATGTCATAGTTACTGTATTGTCACAGGTGACATATACTATTATTTTATTTAAGACGTTTTTTATTGGTTTTAATTATCTCTTCTGAAAGTGAGTCATTCAATGTGAAGTAACATCACTGAAAATCTGGATAGTTCCACCCTGTTCACTGGAGTTGCTGATGACTAATAAGATGTAAGTTTTCTTACTGTCAGGATGCCTCTGTACAATGTGGCTTCCCTGCAATCAGTGATGTCCTTTTGGTGGGAGCAATACTGGATCTCTCTCTCTTTACATCTGACCACCTTGCTCATAGAAGCTTAATTACTTGTGTGCACACTTATGTTCGATTTGGTTAAAAGTGGCAAAATAATTCAAAAGTTATATATTAAAGGAGTGAGACTGAAGAAAAAGACATTTCAGTGTGCCTGAGCTCATTTCTTTAAGAAACTTTCAGAAGAAAGGCAAGGAAGGGTGTCACTCTTTAATCTCACAACAGCTGATACTTTGGTGCACAAGGTCCTGCTTGCAGAAGCCCTGCACAACTCTTGGCTCTATCCAGGTCATTCTGTGTGTCCAAGCAACCAGATCCCTGACTTACAGTGGGTTTCAAAATCACTAATCTTTAAGTACATCTATAGCATGAACTGGCTTGGTTTTCAAAACACCACTCATAGCAACTCCGTCTTCCAGCTGAAGAGTCCATGTGGCCCAAACCACATGAGAAAAAGCAGATGTTAGGAGATGTAAGGGAGGACTTTGTAGTGTCCTTAGCCATGGCTGAGATTAAGTGACAAAGTGTTGACATCCTGAACATTTTTAGAGCTGGGAGATCATTTCTCAGCTAGCTTTATTATTTTTCAAAATCAGGCTTATTTATCCTGGTGCTAACATGAAATGTGAAAATGAGTTATAGTACTTTTCCGATCTTAGTGATCAGGCTTGTCAGCCTGTATTCCATGCTAACCCAGAAAACTTGGCAGGCTGCAAATCTGTCTTACTGACTTGTAATAGTAACCCTTGTCCATGGTATTATAATACCAGTTCAGCAATCAGAGCAAAAACCCATTTTCTTGTGCCGGAAGGACTGAAGGGTTCTTGGATTTTGTCTTCCAAAGAGGGAAAATACAGAGAGACTGCTGTTCAGGCTGCCATATAAACTGCAATTCCAAAAAAATACTGCAAGACCAAAATCTATAGAAAGAGTACAGAAAAAATTGCTCGTGTTGCGTCTGCAGTCAGATCCATGGCACTATTTCAAGGCTGATAGACCACATGAGAGCTAGATGCTCCTGGACTCTTTTGGCATTAAAGATGTGGCCAAGAAAAATAGCCAAGATCTACAGAAAAATATTTTCACATCTCACCCAGAGTCTGGCAGCTGGGCCTTGCTAAAATCCCAAAGCACAAAAAATTGGCTCATGCCATCTGCCCAAGCCAGAATTCAAACAGTGGATCCAGCCTAGGCAATTAGGGAGAAAGTAACAACCAAGCAAAGGCCGCTTGCTGTATTCTTGCAGCAAAAAGAAAACCAGCATTGTGATTAGAGCATCTTTAACACCGTATTAATTTATGGAGGGGGGAAATCTATATAATCAACTTAGCAAAGAGAGGGAGGTCTGAAGCACCAAGTTTCACATGTTTTCAGAGATTCAGCACACAGCAGTTGCCCTTGGTCTTAATGAGGTGAGGAAGATGGGATTTCTCCGGTGCTGTCACAAGGGTACAGATCACTGAGGATTCCTGGGGCCAAGCATGATTTCGCTATTTGAACACTCTAAAAGAATTCCCCCCCCCACTATCCCTCCCACAAAATACATGTGTCAGTGCTGCTGAATTCATACAGATTCAAGATTCTAAGAAGTTCAAAAGAGTCAATGTCAAGATTTTGCAAAAGGAAGAGCTGTTGCTTTTTTCTGATTGAAATAACATTTTTTTGTAAAATTAACTATTCAGTGTGCATTTCAAAATATGCAGAAATAGAAACCCAAAGTAAGCAACTAGACTAAAATTTCTTTAACTTTGGGGGAAAACAGCATTTTTAAACTTGACCAAAAATTCAAATATACGTATAAGCTGTGAAGCACTTGGCTACTACAGCGACAGGGTAGGGGCTATGAGGAAGAGACAGATGGAGAAGTGGGTAGGATGGGATTCTCATGCTGCTCCTTGAGCCATGGAGAGATCGAACAAAAAAACAGTCCTGAGAAGACAAATCTTGAAATCCAGCTGAAGCACAAAAGTCTTTATTTTGCTTACTGCCTGGAGCCCTTTCACCGACCAGGGAAACATCTGATTTAACGGTCTCTGTTTCTCTCTGTCCCATCCAGGCTACGACTCTGCTGCCCAGCAACGCCATGCTGGCAAACCCAAACCCCCAGTGGAATGAACCTTTCTTCGGTTTCTAAAACGAAAGAGAGGGAAACATGCTACACTAGGTCAGACCAGTGGCCTACGTAATACTACAGCAGCAGGCATCTTTGAGGCTTTTTAATTTCACTGATATCTCTTGTATCACAAGAAAAGTATAAGCAATGTCATCCTCATTACTAGTGCATATCTCACCTGTTTGCTTCTTCACTCCTTTCCTAGTCATTTTTTAAGTCTTTTTTCTAGATATTTTCTATATCTTCCATTTGGATGAGCTGTGGTAGGCCCACTGCAGGAAAGACAAGCTGCAGTGGGCAACCTGTGCCTCACTGCAAACAGCAGACGACAAGCAACAGCAGCTAGACTATAACAACAGACCGTGAGGTTGCCACTCACACCCCAGGACATTTAGTGAAGGACCATCTTCAGAGAGGATGAGCTCGGTATTCTCCGCACAGGAGGGCAGGCTACAGCAGCTGAGCCCTGTGCAACCACAGCAATGCTTGCAGCCTGCAGCAAAGCCGCACCTCACTTGCAGACATAGATCCATGTGCAACTTCTGCCTGGCTACTTCCACTGGGAACCTGATTCAACTACATTTGGCACTGGCATAGCACTCCAAAAAGCTCTGGGTAGAAAGCAAAGTATTTGCAGTAATGAGGCACTGCCTAGTCAGATGCCTTTTCATGTGCGCTTTGCTTCATTTTATAAAGCAACACCAATGTTGAAGCCCAGACATTGCACTTCAGCACAGCTACTCCTCCTGCAGGAAGGCTTGTGACAGAGCTGGTAGGTCATCTTGCTAATGAAGCAAAGCCATCATCCAAAGTAGTTTAAGCCATTCAGGATGGCCAAGTTCATGAAGACAACAATGACTGTGACTTAGACCCTAGCTGAAGCAATCACATTCAAAGCCTTTTTGCATCTTTTGCCAAGGGAGAGGCAGGGATGCCAGGCTGCAGATCCTAGGGGAAACAAACTGCTCTCTGGAGCTCCTGTCTCTCTCTAATGCTGAAGACAGAGGTTATGGTGTCTGATTAAAGCACCTCAGCAAGGTATCTGAGACTAAACTGGATAGGCAACGCTCTCCGATTTTAGAAAGCCGAAGGATCTTAGCGTTCATCAACATGAAGTGATCCCTAGAGAGGAGCTGGAGCTTGCATGGCCAGTGGCAGTGCTAACACTGACCTCATTGCTGCAGCTGTGGCTCTGCTTTTTTGTACAACACCAGAGTCTGGCCCTACACTCACAAGGAATCACAGAGCAATAATTTTGCAGTCTCCATCAATAAGAAGCAGGAGGCAACATGCTGGATACTGCTAAGTATAGTTGCAGTTTGTCTCTGGTTTGAGCAGGATTTAGATGCTTCAGGCTTCTTTCTCTTCTTGCATGTCTCCTCCAAAACTAGAGAGCAACTCATGGCCAGCACTGTTTAAGGCAGGGGATCAGCTCCCTTTGCAGCAGCTGTTCTGATTTTCTGTCTCCTCCTGTATTTTTTCTAAAAGACCTAGTAATTACTCAGGACTAAAAAATCCATGTCAAAGCAATCAGCAGTGTCACCTCATTGACTTCAGAGAAATTGCAGCAGGAATTAATCTGAATTCACAATTCTTCCTTTCTTTGTAACAAATGGAATAACCTACGTAGATCCTGCCTGTAGGCAGCACCAAGCACAAGGCTGCTCCAACCACATCTGTGGGGCTTGACCCCTCTGAAATAACATTTTTCTCATTGAATCCTTCCACACCTGGCAGGTAATGTTAGCAGTTGGGCTGAAGCAGCAAGGCACTGAGATGTCCCTGTCTCAGCCAAGGAATATGAGGGGAGAGCCGACGGGGTTTCTGCTCATTCTCTTCCTTCCCTGTCCACAGGCTAAGATGGGCATCAAGGGTCACTGCTGGAATTAGGGTCAGGAGAGAAAAAAATACAAACACAAGAAAAGTTCTGTTTCTGAACTTGTGGAAATATGCATAGTTACCTTGCTGTCTAGCCTACATACAGAGAAATGGGGAGGAATTTTAGTAGAGAGCTTTGAAAGACAGGTAAATAGAACTTTATTCATGCTCTAAATGCTACTTCATTTTTGCACTTTCTTTTCCCCACAGCTACTTTATAGTCTGACCAAAACCAGTCCACTGAAAGAAAGGGAAGGACAAAAAGTGAATTGCAGTGGTAGATGTTAGTTTGCCACACAAGCCACCAAACAAAACGTGAAGAAAAAGATTTTCTCCTGGAGCAGGGGGGCTTGTGCATCATTTACCTCATGTGTTTACCCTTGGGTTATCATTATATTAGCGACATTTCCCGACTGAGCTGGAGCACCTGGTAACTATAGTAACCGCATTTTCATATCTGTCCATAAATTCCCTCGGTTCTAATTAGGGCACTCATTTATAACAGCAATAACAACATGGGAGAAATAACAGCAGACTTAGCTCAGATGCAGTCACCTCTCTCTCCCTCATGTCACAGAAATGACCCGTATCTGAGAAGTTCTTACACCTTAAGATGTTGCCTACGGCACAAAGTCTACCTTACCTGCCATGTCGACTGCTTTGTATCCATCTGCTATGTTGTCTGCATCTTCTCACTTTCTAAAAAGTCTGTTCACCAGCCTTCCAGTTCAAACAAAAGCCTGACTCATCTCCTTGCCAGCAAGCTTCACACCAGGCTGCATCGAAGGAAGAATTCACACCTAGCCTACAACAGAATCACATACACAGCACTATTGCAAATTCTACAGACAGTAGGAGGATGCTATTACAAGCAGAAAGGCTAAGCAGTTCAACTTACAAATTTACCAATGCAATCTACATACCTACGAAGAAAGGACAAACCATGTCACACCAAAACAAATGACAGGTAAATGATGAAGCGACAATGTGCAAGAAATCAAGACCAAGTAATAAACAATTGCAAAGTTCAACAGCTCAGTGTATTTCACTGCAAATTATTTCCTTCTGTATGAAACAATAAAAACTTGGTGAACAATTTGAAGTCTGCTGACGCAATTTAAAAAGATGGATGGGCATGTAGGTAGTCGAGAGTGTTTGCTTTATTGTTCATGGAGTCACTGCTCAGAAGTACATTTGTTTTGGAGTCTATGTGAATTATTGTCAAAAAAATGACAAATCTCTTTCTCACTTTAGGCTAGACTGTGCAGGCCCTATGTGAATTTCTTTTGCTAGAAGAAAAAAAACATCATGTCCGTGTATTGGTAGAGATAAGACAGCAAAGCCCATCTCTGCAGAGATCAAGAGAGCAGGGCTGCTTTGGCTTCAGATTTTGGGGCACTTGCTGCCATCAGAAAATTTTCTTTTGCAAGAAAAGCATGTAAATTAGTATAACAATCATGACTGTCTTAACAAGAATATCTTCCCTTGAACCTTTATCCACTTTTCCTCCATGTCCTCTGGAAGCTGAGGGAACTGGGTAAGAAAACATATTGGAGCTCTTGCTGATGCGGTTCGTGATTTTGACTTTGGAATATTAAATAACCCACCAGATACCCTGTTTGCCTTCCCAGAGAAGCCAGTCCTTATGACAGGGAAAGAGACAACAAGCCCAACAGTGATTTCATGTAAATAAGTGTTAGTCCAAGCTACTATGGCTTGATGGTTGACCTCAGCCAGGGTTTTGGCTGATCCCTGGCAGATAGCCATCTTGCATGAGAAAGTATTCCTACTACCAGCACAAAAATTTAGGGGCAGGTTCAGGCTCACTTTGATCACAAAGCATGGAAGGTATTTCACTGAATTTTTAACTTTGGGGTCCACTGGCATAAGCAGGGATGCTGTGACCATGCTCCACAAAGCTTCCCCTTTCCTGTGTGCCCTGCTTTTAAACCGAGTACCCACTGAGAGAAACAACACCTTCTAGGCCCAATGAAGTGATAGCTGCCACTGATTCTCCAGTGGGTTTGCATCAAGGTTCAAAGCATCCTTGGCAGTTGGGCGAGCCATCCTCAGAGGCTGTGGTGGTAAAGAGCAGGTAGGGTTTGTTTGCTGCATGCTGTTTTATCACTTTAGCAGTTCTCTACATTAAGTAATAAGAGCATTCAAAGAGAACAGTGCTGTGATGAGAAAATGTAATCTTTAGCGAATTGCCAAAGAAAGGTTCAAGTTATTTGCCAATTTAGTCATCACGCACCATTCAGAACTGTGGATAGAAAACATGTTGATGATCAAATTCTAATATAACCACAAAAATTGATTCAAGATGCGGCCAAACGTGAAGGACAGTAACATTCAATGCCACATATATGTTTTTTCATTAAATAAGAGAGAAGTAATTTTCGTCAGTGCCAGCCTGGATTAATTTTTGAAGCCTCCCTCAGTTCATGAGATGCCATTTGGGACTTGGGAAGAGAGTAGCCTGTTGCAAGTTGTGTCGCTCATTACTGTACCCTAATTTCTCCATCAATCTCTTATTTATTCAGGCTGTAGTCTGTTAAAAGAGATGGGCATCTGAAGTACGTGTGATGCATAATGAGGCTTCAGTCTCTATGGAAGCCTCTAAAATTGCCCATCATACTTTGCTTACTGGCTCTTCTCATTTTCATTATGAAGGAACACTCTCAAACTGACAAAATCCTTCCAAATGACACCACAGTAACCACTGTATCCTAGAGTACTTCTTGGCTTATTAAATATAAGCAGAATGTGAAAAAGATAATATTTTACTTGATTCTACTAATTAAGGAAAGCAAGTCTATAACAGAAAAATAATTGCCCAGAAAATCAGGCAAATTGCTAATTAAAAAAAAAGATTAAATAAACAGTTTCTACATGATCTCTTGAGATATTTTCATTGTAAAGATATCCTTTACCTGGCATAATGTGTGGTTTGCGAGGCCCCCATGTAAGGTTAAACATTCCTTGGTAGTTGCCTGGGAAACAGTGCCAATGACAGTTTGTTCTCATTAAGAGCAAATAATGCAGAAAGACTGTTATGATTGTACATCTGAACATTCAAATCAATTCATTTCAGACACTTTTTTTCTCTCTAAAGATGCAACTTCTAAAATCTTACCAGAACAGTTGGCAGGAAATAGATTCCAACTTTCATGCATGAGTATACGCAGAAATTAATTTGAAATTACCACTATTACTATTATTATTTTTTAGCCTAATTAGTGCTGAGCAGGAAACAATTGTCTTGGTTTTGGAGAGTTTATGAGGTTTTCACAGTTTTTCCTTCCTGTTCTGTGGAGTGTGAAACTTGGAGCTCTTTAAAAAGGTCCTCTGAAAAGTAGGAGAGACACCTTTGAAAGCTGCTGCTTGGAAAATGAGTGAGAAGAGCAGAAATCCACCCAAAAATAGCTACTGTACTGGGAACTGGGAAAGTCCTTCTTGGAAAGGCGGGCCCACGTGTTTAGTCCTTGCTTCACAGTTCATTGAAACCACACTGCCACACTGGGCACAAATCAGTGATGCCGGGGCTCACCTGTGGACTACTCACAGCTACCCAGGCAGGGCTGACATGCCCCAAGCCTTACAACGCATGCTTTTACCCCGTAAGATTCAGGTACTGAATGTATTAATGTCCCAACTCAATTCAAACTCCTCTGAACTGAATGCAAAACCAACCTGCACAAATTTCACTGTTTCAGTCATCTGTGGGGGCAACAGGTCTACTTTAACTTTGCCAGTTAACAAATCTGTGGCTCCAAGCCAGCTTCCTCTGCCTTCCATCGAGACTTTCCTTTATGACCAGGTGAAGCCGTGGTCAATCGTGGGAAGTGCAGACCAGTCAAAACACCTTCTTTACAGAAATCAATGACAGCATGAAGCATCACAGCTGCAATTAGAAGAGCTTTAACTAGTTCAAACTGCTGGTAAATGAAAAGAAAACCCAGTACATTTAGAACTGGGAGGAGGGCATCTATTCTTACAATATTCCAGCCAAACATTTCCTTGTGGGGATGAGTGGATAGAGAGGTGGACATATTTGTGATATTTAAGTCCCACAGCTGGCAATCCTGCACGCTCATTTCACATTTTATCTGCAGCTTGCCTGTGACATTGGATTTTCCTTAGATTCATACAATTGACTTTGAATTGACCTGATGGAGGAGAGGACTGCAGTGTTACAAGTAGCAGACATATTGTGGCCAGAGTCAGGAAATGTCTTTTCGCATCAAGAGATCCACAGGCTTTCACTGGAAGGCACCAGTATATTTAGTACCTATACTAATTTAACAGAGTATTTAGCAAAGTCCTTTCCACCACACAAAATTTTCTTTTTTTTTTTTACAAGTGATATACAAAAGAATGGGAGGAGTAATTAAGTAAGAATAAGAAGGGGGAAAAGCAGACTATTTTGGTTTAGCTTTTACTTTTTTTTTTTTTCAAAGGGAAACCCATACACCACATAAAAGATGATTAACAACAGCGAAACATCTTCCTGGATGAACAGAACAGCATGAGGTTGCCATGAAGACAGGTTCGCGACCTGTATTTCTGCAAAAGGGAAAATTAATCCATTTTATTTCCTAAAGCAAGATAAACTCTACTTTATGGAAAAGCTTACAAACAGCTGGATCAGCCAGCCAGCCAGCTAGGTACCACTAGACAACAAGCAGATTCTATAAATAACTAAAGAAGTTTGCCATCTGGCAATGTTGGGAATAAGAGATGAGGGCAAACTCCATCTTACTAAGGGAAAGGAAGACAAAGACTTGTGCCAGACCATGAAGGATACAGGCAAGATCTCCACCATTGCAAAATCAGTTTACAAACAAACAAACAGAAACTACTGAAAGAGTGAATGCAAGATATTTCCCTTGTCCTCAGAAGCTTTGTTTCCAAAAATCATGGGGCATGAGGGGAAGTCTTTGGAAGAAAGCACAGTTTTTATTGGATAATAATGACCAATAGCTAAATATCTGTGCTCCAACTCAGATGTTCTGAAGATGACGGCAGAACTGAAGCTGAATCAGAGATATATGTACAAAAACTCTGCAGAAATAAACCACCACATACAGCAAACTGGCTTATGTTTGTGGCCTCTTGGGCTACTGCAGCAAACACTAACTGGTATATAGAAGCTTGAATTATTAATGGGAAGTAACATTAGTTGTAAATTTATCTCCTTTCTCTCACTGAACTTTGGAAATCAGAATATATTTCCAAGCCCAATTCCATGCATCCTCGTCAGATGGCTATAATGAAGATTTGTCACACAACGTAGAATCTGAGACATTTTCAAAGCAGTCATTTGCTACTCAGCATGTTACACTGAAGTTGCATCCGTCTTACATGTCTGTATCTCTTCTCTCTGACTGAAAGACTGAAACTTCCTAAACAGAGAAATAGTAAGAAATGAATAAACAACATGTTCCCATGACAGTAACCCATCCTTATCAAGCAAGGTACTTCTATTCTTCCCATTGGAACAGTATGTCTTCTATTATAAATTCAAGCCTCGTGTGAAGACTCAGTGCAAATTCCCACTAACATTTGAATCTGCATCTTCTCATGCTGGCTGCTTGCCAAAAGGGAAGTTTTCACCTGTGGCAAGTAAAAGCAGCCCCAGGTGTAGGCAAAACGCACTGCACTTGACCTGCAACAAGAATTTGCAAATGCCATTTTGCAGCATTTGACTCCCTCCAGTAAGAATACTGCAATGCCTTGCACAAGACAAATAGACCAACCTGCTCGAAGAAAAGAGTGCTTTTGCCAATTTAAAAACTTTTCTAGTTATAAATTAAAATTTTAGCATTGACTGAGAAAAAATTTGAAAAAGGACGTGTCCATAATTCCATTAAATCCATTTTATGGCCTGGTCTTAATTCTGGTTCCTTCTACCCAGGGACAAGCGTGTCTACAGCAAGGGGCTTTATCTGGCCGCCGATGAGTGTTTTCAGCCCAGCGTATCACCACCGCCTGCAATCCTTTTCTTTACACACATTAAAAGTAGACTTTTACATAGAGTAACTAACGCACAGCACCTTCCTTGGATAGAAAGTCATAAGGCAGATGGATGGACATATGTACAACCACAGCTAACTGCTAATGTAGCCATTAGCACTCAACAACATGACCCCAGTTTGGGACATTTTCTGGAAGAATTTATTTTCATAAATAAAACCTTGGCATCCTGAGACTGATATAATCCTGCCTTCATGCAAACTGTGTGAGACATTTAAAGGGACACTGATCTCATTCTCCTTTTGCCCCTCTCTGCTGAAGTTTCAATACCACCCCTTCCTCTCATCATGAAAATACTATATTGATATGAAAAATCATTACATGACTCTGAACACTTCAAAACCCACTTTTCTTTAACTTCAGTCTTTTTAACACAGGGGGACTGATTCCTCATATAGGTATTTAGTTTTTACTCAAGAAAATTCCTACACTGGCCAAAATCAAATTACAATGGAACACAGCAAATGAGAAAATACAATGAAAGACTACAACAGTAGAAGTCTTCTTCCAAAATATGTGTTTCCATAACAGGAACGGACATGAGTACATATCCATCCATATTCAAGCTCCATCACTATGGACATCAGAGTTTTCCATATGTGGAAGGAAGGACTATAAATCCAGAGCTTCAGTAAAAGCAACTGACTCCCCATTAAGAGTTTGGTTCTGGAGTCCTTCCACCACTAAGCTAGGCAGATGGTGAAATGGCGCTGCAAGGGAACACACAGGATTCTCTCCTATTTAGAGTATTCAACTGACAGCTGGTTTCTGGTTTTAGGTGATGTTGATGAGGTCTTCCCCAAGTGGTTACCTCTAATAAAGCAGTTAGGTTAAGGCTGTCCATGCATTACGAGACTGTAGATGAATTGTCTTCGCCTTCCCTTTAATGGGACTGTTACATCATCGCATTATCTTCATATATGCACACACACATTCAAAAGGACTAAGAGTTCTTCTTCAGGCTCCCATGTAAATACTTACAGCCAGATTGTTCCTGAAGAAAGAACAAAAAAGTTTGGTTTTAAAATCACTTGTGCACAAATATTTTGGGTGTTCTCAACACTTACCTAGCACTATTAATAAATAAATAAGTAAAATGGCTTTCATCAACAAAATCAGTTGATTTACAAAATTTACAGTAGAGCTTTAACTAATTTTTTCCATCCTTGGCTTTTGTACTTCTCACAGTTGAAGCCAATACATAGCTATAGGGGAAAAATGAAGCACACAAGAAAAACACTATTTCAGTCATTAGGTCTTTTTCATTGGCAGCTTTCCCTGTGTTTTCATCTGTGAACTTTCTAAGGTAATCGCCAATCTCAAACCATGTGCTGAAGTAATAATTTCACGATAAAACTAATCTTTCCAATAAACAGCGCTCTGAAGCACTCTACTTTTCATTTTCAAAGAGCCAGAAGGATTATGGTAGTGATTTGGATATCTATTTTTCTAAAATTACCCTCCAAGTCTTCCTTATTCTAATGTAATGCTCAGAATCCTTAGTAAATAGGAATTGCATCTAGAAGAGGAGAAAAAAAATACAGCAAAAACAAATGTAACCTTAGAAAATCACTGATGTAAGTAGTTTCATTCCTTGTACTAAAAACCATTTGAAAACTAATCTTCTGCATATTCTTTCCTTTCAGAAAATGTAAATTGATCTTTCAGTTTGAATACCTGTCAAAGTACAACCACTATAACGTTGATAAGTCATTTTGCTCGTCAGTTGATAATGTGTCATATACTGCAAACCTACATGTAGCTCCATAAGAACTGCTGGACCAGATCACACCCAAACCAGGGTGGGGGATGTTCGCTCCTGCAGAATTTGGCAACACCATGGGTGAGGAGAGTCTTTGTCCCACCAGCACCTTCCAAAGGGGTATGAGAATACATCACAAATAAAGACAACTGAATCAGGTTATCATAGTTCCCAACACAGCATTGGTTCGTTAGTCTTCCACAAACTGTTGCCATGCCCCTTCCATACAGTGAACGGGGAGGATATTACAAGCTGCCAGGAACACAAGTATGGGTAAATTTGCTAAGAAAGAGGTAAAAATGTGGCAGCCAGTGTTACTGGGACATTCTGGACAAGGTCACACTGGTGCTGCGATGCCGAGGCCCATTTCAAATATCCTAATATTTAATATCCACTCTGGCAAAACTAGTTGACACTATGGCTTGCTTCACCAAAAAGCAATATTAAAAAAAAATAAAAATCCTAGATAGCCTCTGATTTCAACCACTTCCCTTAAAACATCTGTTCTAGATTGTGGATTATGCCAGTTTCAATAATGTCACCCACTATGGGGAGGGGGGAAGAGGCTTTTGGGAAGGCACAGAAATATTTGCTATCTACTGTCCTTTTTTGCTTGTTTCTAAACTTAAGGTTTAGTGTTCAACCTACCCTATAATTTTGTACATTTACTCTAAGTTTCTGGGGGATGTTTCTTCCTAAATGGGAAGACTCTTGTTCAGAAAATACTGAACAAAGGCAAAACTGCCTTTGATTGTAACGGAGCTGGGAATTCACTCCATGAGCAGCACTTTTCCCCTGACTTTACCCAGTTTGAAGTAAGATGTCTTGAATGACCCTGGGTTGTGTGCTCCTTCCAGGAGCAATGGGAAAGGGCAGCATCTCCAAAGTGAGGGGCAACTCATATAATGAGTGTACCTCTCTGCTGACTACTTGAGTAGTCTAGACTACTAGACCTGCCTACAGGTCTAGATAGACTTTTTGACCAACACAGCGATGTGAGAAAAGTCTCAAAAAATCCTTTTCCAGGTTTGATACCTTATTTCTGGTTTGCATATTACTCATGAGACACCCCTTTCTCTCACAAGAGCATACATTTTTCACAAGCACTCACTAGTCACAAAAAATGGCTTTTAGCCTACAAACTGTCTCTAACACTTCATCTCCATTATTTGTTATGTGTGGACTGCAATTGGTCTGCTTAATTACTTGCTTCTGTCTTTTTGTGCCCTCAACAGATGGCTGAATGCACTTAAATCAAGACAATAACCAAGTCGAAAAACAACAAACTTTTTTTTTAGCTGAACAAAGACTGATGACACACTTGGCAGGATTTTCACAAATCACCACTATTTACATGTTTGTGAGCAGTGAGCAGGTTGCATGCTCACATGGGCAGATTTCTGCATGTGCTTATTTCACCCATGAAAGCAGCTGCTCTGCACGCAAACACTTTCTGTTTACCCAAGTTTTTTTTGCTTCCCAATACTAGCTGTTGAATCCTGAACAGAAAGAGATACCCAGCAGGAAGAACAGGGCAAGTTTTGGGGTGCCAGACCATGGGTGGCATTTCTCAGAGAGGACTAGGAAAGTGTACAATGCTATAGGTGGTATTTTCAGTCTTGGGGATGACAGAAGAAATAAAGGAGCAGGTCATAGCCCTGAAGGTTCATCTTGCTACTCTAAAAAAAAAAATCACCAGTGTTGTTTGGGCCTGAGGAGATTCTGCAACTCTTGCCATAGCTCAGGCCTGACCAGTTCTGCAGGTGCAGCCTTGTGTTACCACACAGACACTCTTCAGTGCAGCAGAGCTGCTTGAAAGGCACGAAATTACTGTAGTGAAATGCACATGCATGGACAAGGTCTCGTTGCCATGCGAACCAGTTTTGGAAACTAAACCTTCCGTTTTCAATGGAGTGACGCCCTGCCTCAAGTCAGTGATAAATTATGACTGTTCAGCCAGACAGTTATTTCATGAGGGTTGTGTTCAGCTGGCGGGACTTTCCTCCCTCTGCTCATGTGGCTCTGCTCTGGCTCCTAGTCCTCATGTACTCGCTCATATAAGGGACACAAAGTGGATGCAACTTGCTGCCATGCTGATGGCTTTTGCTCAGCTCCATTAAGCTGGCCACGCTCTGTTTAATGATATGCACTTTTTGTTATTTGGCACAAAAGTCTAGCTTTTAGTCCGGTTTTCTTTAGGTCCCCTCAGGTGCCCACTGCCTTTTCCAAATGTAAGCCCCATTCATTTAAGGAATCTCCTTTTTTTTCCCCCTTCTCTTTTCTCAATCACACTGAAACTAAAGTTGTATCTAAGCTTCTCTCTGCTTTCAAACATAGTTTCACACTTTCTGTCTCAATTCTGTTACATGCTTGTCAATCCCATTTGCTCCTCAGCGTGGATAAGACCAGACTGGCTCTACTTAGAAACAACAGGCTTTTCTGGGAGTTATAGTATTTCCTGAATATCATTCAGATTTCCTGCAGAGTGAATTGACAGCAGAAGGCACACAGCTATTTCTAAATCTTCTTTTTTTTCCTCTTCTCATCTTCCCCAGATTTAAACTCAAATTATGAATTTATAATAGATGCTCCCAACTCATCACAGTCCCCCATACATTAGTACCACAAGTCATCACTCTCAGGAGCTTGAAATATTCCATGCTATGTGGTACAATTATAACTTCAATTTTTATTTTCCTGAATTTCTAAATATATTAACTCTATTTCTCCTTGTAAATCTAAAATTTCTCAGTTGTGGAGCCTGAAACATCCTGCTGGTAACAGAGCTCCCAAAGTTTCCTGGAAGAAACCAGATTCTTTGAGAGTGGGATTCATCAGGCAGTTCATTAGTAAAGGAGACTGTACAGTATTTGGTTCCTCCAGTTTTTAGAGAGCATGGGCGCAGTGCAGGACTGGATGATACGGTTAGCATCCCTTTTAGTGAAGAAAATGTGTTACTTCTTCAGTACCTTAACAGACTCCAAGTCACACCTAGAGATAAATCTCTGAAGAACCCCAAAGTCCAGAAAAACACCCCCAACATGAAATTTAAACCGAGTGTGTGTGTAAGACAGTATAGGTATGCAAGCGTGTATGTATGCACAGTACTTGTCAGAATGGCTGTGTATGACATGACTGCATGTGCATGACTGTGCACAAGAGTGTGTGCAGTAGTGAGAGTGCAGCCCAGTGTGTGAATGTAGCTGTTCTTCTGGCCAAGCAAGATGTACTGAAGGGGGTGAAGGAGTGGAAGGAAACATCCTTACAGTGAGCAGAAATACCTAGGAACTGATTTCTCCATACCTTTCCTATGTTTAAGTACTCAAAAATGGTGCCAGCATCCCCCTGTGCTAACATGCTCGTGCTGCGGGATGCTGGAGAGCCAGAGGGCTTTGACACAACCAGGCAGAAGTGTTAATGTACTAACTCAGGAGAAAGGTGTCTTAATCTTTAAGACTTCTTTAATCTACTGGAGGTGAGGTGCAGATGTTGTAATGACTTACACATCATTAGGTTACCTGACAGCTCCTAATTGCCATTAGTAGAGAGAAGACTGAACAGGTGAACGCCACAGGGAGCAATGGAGAAGCAAATGCTGGGACTTCTTGCTTGTACCTGCAGGAAAGATGAGAAAGAAAAGACCACGGTGACTGAAGCACCACGGGATAGTACATGAAATGAGATGCCACACAGACTAACTCACTCCACAATAGGGCTATAGCCTCAGGGACACATCTGGAGCAGCATGGGACAATGTTTCTTAACTGAATGAGGCCAAGGCAGAGGGAGACATGAAAAGGCTGGTACCTGGCCTAGCTGAAGGGGAAGACCAAGCCAGGACAGAGCACAGCCTCAGTAGGACAAGTTATTGAAGGAAAATGCAGTGCTTGAAGTTTTTTTATCCTGGAGCTCTACTCTGCCTTCTCTTGGCTTTGGGTCACAGTAAGAGTTTAATGAGCCTAAACTCGCATACTGTACTGGTGACAGATAGAGGCAGCTCCCAGGGAGAAGGGGGCCCCAGGCTGACCACATGGAGAGAGGAAGAATCTGATGGAAGCAGAGCACTTGACTTTTCTCAAGCTAAAGTGCGGCTGAGGATGATGCTGCAAGAATCTCCAAGCAGTATGATTTAAAGAATCTAGTTTTATGCAACTGAAACTGTTTGAGTCAAATGGGCAGGTAGTTATGGCCAAAAAACAGTATGGAGAGGAGGAGACAGAACGTAAGAATTCCACAAGTGAAATATTGTCTTGCCCTTTTTTTAAATAAAGGTGTTCAACTTCTCATTTTGGAGCAAAATTTCTTTCTAAAATTGAAATAATTAAAAAGCAAAAGCATTAAAAAATAGAACAAATGAAATGTTTATGTCAATATAAAACTATATTTTTCTCTTCTTTTTTCTCTATATTCTCCTAAAAGAGCAAAATAAATTGTCTGGGACAACCATTTTGACTGCTGAACTAAAAATCCATTTTCCCAACAGCTCTTCAGCTCTTCACTGGTTGTCAGTCCAATTAACACTTCCCAGGGCCAGGTATTACAAGAGCTAACATAACCTGGCTAGTGTTGAGTCAGAGTGATGTTCTTAGACAATGCTAGCTCTCACTTGTCTTTGCACTAAGCATAGCTAACTAGCGTCTGGCCATATAAACAGCTCTTAAACCAAGGGTTTCTTCAATTTCTCTGCTTGTAATACTTTTCTACTCTGCCAGCTAGCAGAAATGAGGAAAGCCAGGTCTCTTCCCAGAACAGAGCCTTTTTTGATTCCTGTTTAAGCATTACCAGGGAGAATTCCAGAGGCAGGGAGAAATGCCCTGAAATACCTCTGGGGGACATCCTCTGGGGAGTATCTGGGTGCTGCCTCGTATTTTAGAGATGACCAATATTTTACCCAAGCATGAAAGGAAGAGCTGTTTGCTAGATTTTTTGCTTCCTGCAAATTACTCACCCACTCTATTACTGAGTGCTGTGCATTCAGGCATTGCAGGAGCTCTTGTGACTGGCTTCGAACTCAACACCTGTACAATACTTGGCAGAAGGTAAAAAAGTCTCTCTAACTCAAATTTATGTCACTGAAGCATAAGCACATTTCTAGCAGTTTAGTGTCTGGACTGCCTACCTATCTTACATCTCCAATATGTTAAATATTTAGCTACAAATTGTGATAGTGCAGTCTACCCAGTGTGTGAACTCTGCATTCCCAACTTTGGATGAGTTTCCTATGGGACCTTGGGTAAATCACTCAGTTTCTCCATAGTTTAGCTTCCTACATTTAAAACAGAGATAACTTCTACTTCAGCTCCTCTCTATCTTCTCTTATCATTAGCAGATGATTGAGGGCAAGGACTGTTCTTATTATGTCTTTATGCCTCACCTCATGTAGAACTGAGTCATAAACATGAGCACCTGGGTCTAACTAAAAGACAAATACAACACACTACACAAAGAACAACCGAAGATTAAAGACTATTGATAGAAGGAGGCATGCTGGGGTGGTAGCTACATGGTGCAAAGATAAAACTGAGTTTCTTTTATTTTCTCCTCCACTTCCAAAGACAGCTTAATTCCTCTCTGACACAAGCATTTATGGAACACTTGTTTTAGTGGGTACATTCCTCCTGAATTCTGTGTTACACACATCAGTCTTTCTTCAGGGACAGGATTTTGTTTGATGTCTTTGTCCTGAGCAAACAAAGGTAAATGGGAAAGAGAAAATACACACTAAACTAGAAACTGCTGAGCCTTCTGTATAAACGTTTCCATTTGCTCCTTGAGTTGGTTATGTATTTTCTCTATTTAATCTTTTATAACTATGTAAACAAATGGATGAATCCAGCAGCACCTCACATTTCTAAATGAAAAAGAGAAAGCCAAAATACGGTAGACACCATAGTGTCCAGCTGGTGCCAGTTTTGGGAGACTGAATCTTACATGAAGCCTGTAAATTATGAAATGAGTAACAAAATGCCAATACAGAATATTTTTTTCCTGGTGAGAGCCACATTTTTAAGATCTCCAGCTCCTTTCTACTAAGTGCTGCATCAACACAGAATGGTAAACAATTGGTCCTGTTGGACTAGAAAGGACTGATAAATGGTGATGGAAGTGAAAAGTTACTGATTTACACAAAGAGAACCAAGGCTATGACACTAGCTAATCTACCCAAGGCTGCAGAAGTAGCTTGGGCCAGAGCTAGGACTTGAACTCAGCCCTTCAGTATTTTAACACAGGTAGTTGGCCCTTCTTCCTGAAGCAGACAGTGTATTTTATAACACTGAACTTCACGACCATTAGAAAATGGGGTGAGGAGAAATCCAACAAATACCAAGTTGAAAAGCACAGGCTTCTAGATAGTTCTTGAACACAGACTATTCTTTCTGATACCAGAACAAAAAATATAATCTAATGACCTTGGGAAAAGGTAAAGGGAATCTGAGCAAGTTGTAATTACAGCACCTTATGTAAAAGTCAAGGAGAAAAGGCACGGCTGGTAGAGAAAAGGGGATGTGCTGCTGCTTTGCTCAAAAAGAGACCACAGAAGTTGGTGGGTTAGCCATTTTCCTGTATGATATTTTCCCTCCCACTAACAGGAACATTGAGGTCACCCTGCAATCGGTGACTACTGCCCTGCAAAAGCAACAGCCACCTCTTGGCCCTTTCCAGCTGCCCAGCAGCAGGTAGCAGCCCTGCAGCAATGCCCTGACGTTACCGGCTCTCCTTGAGGAATAAGAGCTTACTTGCTAGCATCTCACTAGGCAGCAAATTAAAAGTGACCTGAATTATGGCCTATAATAACAGGGAAATGACATTTGTGGCCCTTTTTCCTGCATATATAACAAAGATATTCAAAAGAACAGTGTCTGGTGTAATGCAGTACAGCTCCACTAAAATCAGTGAAACCAAGCCAAATGGGATGGACTGAGGATCTGGCCCACTTCCAGTGACTGGTTTTTTTTTGTTCATTTGCTTCTAAAACAACTGCAACAGAAGTAAAATATAACCTGAATACAGGTCAGCTGCTAAGCTAATACAGACTTCCCATAAATGACTGGAAGGCTTTACAGACATAATCCATGTACAGCAGAACTCGGTATTGCCATGGAAACAATTACATTCAAAGAACAAAACGCAATTGATATCAAGCCATTCGGAAGGCATTTAAAACTTGTTATGCACTTAAAGTACAAGGAAATTAGTTTGCTAATTAACACACTGTTCCAAATCATTGTGATTTCTTTCTTTAATGGTGAGAGTGGTATTTGCTGCTTTGCATTCCCTCCTAATGCTCCTGCCAACAAACATGCTTAGCTTAAACACAATATTTCAGCATTTGTTTCAAGCCACGCAATAAAAGCTCAAACTGCAGCTAGTCTTTATCTTTTCTTTTTCAGCCAATGCCTCCAATAGATCCTTTTTAATCTCCCCTAATGTCTCTAATGTAATGAATCCCATATATAATGACATTATAATGGTTAGAAAGTGCTTAGGCAAGCCTTCCAAAAAGAAATAGACTTCAAACTCTTTAAACAAAAAGCCAAAACAACAATAACAAACCCCCCTCCGATTAAAACACCTTTTAATTAACTGCAGTGCTCAGGACACTACTTAATTACGAATTATGATTTCTAATATCCAAACCGTTATTTTGCATGAAGTCAGTCACAATGTTCCCAAAGTTTGCAGCAGAAGAGCAGTCTAATGACCCCAGATGACACCTAGCACTTGGCAATGCAATGCTGGTTGCATATTAATAGAAAAAATTCTCTTCTTTATGATGATTTTAGCATAAGCCTGAGGAAGCGGCAGGGTACTAGGAGAGATTAACCATGCGGATGGCACTCTCTCCAGGTGCCTTGAAGAAAAGGGTCTTTTGCATATTACGCTTGAAAAATTCCTTCATAGGCAGTGAGAATACTTCAGGTGGTGTAAACTCAGTAACATCTGTAGCTCTCAAGATCTTGATTTGTTCCACTGTCCTGCAGGCATTTAATCAAGATGCCTAAAAGGGACATGCAGTTGTCTTAACTGTCTTCTCTAGCCACTGGACAGAGGTGAAACTCCAGAGAGCAACTGAGAATACTTCAGGTGGGCTCATTTGCTTGCTGGAGACTCTTCTCTCTCTATTACCTATAGAGAGACTGCCATATGATTAACTCCTATGTTATGCAGTGTAAATCCAACCCCAAAGACCACATTAATGCAATAAATAATATTATCTCCTCTTTATTGTGTGAGAAACTGAGGCACAGAGAGATGCTGTGACCTGAATATTGTTATTACGCAAAGCAAAAGAAGCATGTGTTTCCAAATCTGTCATCCCGCTGCCTTCAGCAGGAATGTAAGACCTGCTATTGCTCATTCACATCCAAATACTTATTTTGGCACCAGCTGAAATGAAATCAAGTCCCAAACTACTTTTATTTCTGCTTTTTCAGACTGCCACGTCCCATCCTGGGTAGAACTGTCTGCAGCAGCTTTTTCACCTCTGTGCAAAGCAACTGCTCTGCAACTGCGTGTTTCCCTTCTTTCTTCCTCATCTCAGAGCTGCTGTCTGAGTGGACATAAACAAGCTCCTCTCATTCATTCACTGGTGAGCTAGAGACAGCTGCGTTCGCAGCACTGCTGATAAACAGCACAGTCAGGGAGAACAGTGCCCTATAATCCCAAATACTGTAGACAGCCTGTGAGACTAACACACCTGCTAGACAAAATTGTGTCTCAGCCCTCATCTTCAGGGAAAGAAAACACAGCCCAGCATTGCCATGCATAGCTAAATACACTGCTTTCAGGTGTGCTACTGGCCCCAAAATGGGGCTGGAGTTGAATAAAACCCTCAGGGCTTCCCAAAAGTCCATTTTGCATGAAGGAAGCTGAAGTACATGTTCAAAGTTAAACCTGCGCCTAAGAGTTTTGCCGGACTGAGATTTTAGTGCTTAGAACACTACAGCAGTCTTTTGCAATTCCCAAACTAATTTGGGCTAGTAGCTTCTAGAAAATGAGCCAAACTAAAAACCAAAGAAACAACCAACCTAAAAAAAAACCCCACTTGCTGCGCTTTGCTGTACCACAAGGCCATAATCATCAAGGCAGTTTTCAGGGTTATACTAAATGACAGAAAAGCAAATCAAGTGCCTGACCTGCACAAAATCCCCTTTTGAGAAGAACTGTTTGCAGAATCAGGACTCAAGGCAGAGGGAATTCAGCTATTCAATCTTAAAATCGTGAACCTTTGAATAGTAAATGGAGGTACAAGCAATCCTGCTATGGCTAATCACGAGATTAAAGGTTGGAAGCTCAGCACTGTACACATGATTCTACCTTCATGAGCCACAACAGGTGTATAGGAAATCGTTTTATAGGTTTTCTCCTTTTACCCTGGCCAGACTGCAGGGAAAGATAAGGATGATCTTTCACAGAACACAGCAAAACATATAAACCACTTAATAAAACCCTAATTATCTGATTAACTTTGAACCTTCCCATGTTATAGAAAATGAAGCTATCCTCACAAAGGGAATTGCTGTCCATACATGGTTAATGACCGTAGCCTGGCTGTCAGTTCTTGACTATGCCTTAGCCATGTTGGGTGGTGACAAAGTTGCACTAAGATCCTGATAGCATTACCTGCTACATGGGACATTAACTGCAGTTTCCCATCCGTCATGACCCTACAAAAAAAAAAAAAAAGGCAATAAAAGAAAAGCCCAAAACAAACCACCACCCTAAACCCCTCAAACTAGCACAATACTTGTGTTTCCTGCCATATTGCCTTTGCTGCTGCTGAGATCTTGTTCTTTGAAAGACAAACTTTGAACTAATAATAAGGTATTAACTATGATTCTGTAACTCTCCCCCAACATCAAAAAACCTTGAAGTAAACTAGAGCATATTTAGAATATACCATTTCTCTCTTTGGGAGCCAAATGCTTCTCAGAGGTAACTTAATCACTGATTACCCATAAACTTGGTGTCAAGCATTGCCACTCAATTTAATTTGCTTCCTAACAAAGAACACCTTCCTGGGGATACCAATATGCAACATAGGAAACAGTTTGTGAAGCCAGAGGTGAAAAATAGCCAGAATGAGAGTACATAATGTTGTTTAACCTGCTTTTGATGCATACACACTGTAACAGCACAAGGAAGGCACAAACCCCAAATAAGGAAGCAGACCAAAAAGAGAAAAATACAGGAAAAGCAGGGATACACTTCATACCCCAGCAGCTTGACTTTTATAGTAGAATAGCCACAAAGCACAGTATCTAGCCTCAGGGAAGAAATAACATGAGCTCTAAGCACCACCCAATACTCTAACCAGAAGCCTGATGTCTCACATGTTACAACGCAGAAAAGGCCATTACAGGTTATCCAAAAAGTCACCAAAATGTTTGTGTTTGACCTTGCCCTAGGGCTTACTTGCAGCTACAGAGCCTGAATATTCATTTCTGTGTTTTCTGTAGCCTAGGAAAAAAAAATATCCTTGCTTCCGTCAGTTTTATAATTGGCTGTATCGTTTCCTAGACAGGCCATGTTATGGCCCGCTTGATCTACACATCACTGCAAGTCATGGCTGCATGGACAGCCCCAGACACCATTTCACACACAAAGAGGATGGCGCATTTCTTCATGGAGACAACATTGCAGGCTTGCCTTGAATTACATACTGTGGACAATGGGTGAGTTTTATTGAAATGGGTAACTGTTCCTTCCTCAAAATACACTGCTCGGGTATAAAAAGGGCAGGCTGGCCAAAAATAGCCTTTATCCAGCTGGGAGAAGGCCAACCAGAAAGCACCTCTTGGACGTGAAGTAGAAACATGGTCACCGAACATTGGGAAATCAAGATGATGCTTAATGATAGCTCAGAGGGAAGTGGAGCCATCCAAATTATGTGCCCTGGCCAGGGAATTTGTGATGACTCTGTGGACCCCAGCAATACATTTGTATCATAGGACAGACACAGGGAGGGGATTCAGGAGTACGGGTTTTTCATGAATTCTTCTCTCCCAAGGCAGAATTACTAGACTTATATCAGGGTCAGCTCCAAGTAGTGTTTTATGCAAGACTATAAGGGTTGTTTCTGTGTGAAGACTAACGTAATGCCGACATGCCAAGCCTGTAGCAGCTCTTATTAAAAAGCTTCAGGGAAGCAGTCCTAGATTTGAAGGACGGAGAGATCATCAGTAACGCCAGGAGAGGCTCAATCAGTCAGTTCAACTACCCCTTTCCAGTTGCAATATGGTGCAAAACACACACATGTGGTGCTTCTTACAGAATTTTCTGTTCTACCCCATTTGGTATGACAACACCAGTGTGTCATCAGGTCAATTGGAACAGAAGAGCTGAGCCCCACCGTCTCGCAGCAGTCACAAAGTCTGGCCAGCAGACTGGGGCGGGCCCGCTGTGCAAGAGGGGCATGTGTCTACACCTGGGGTGTGGAGTGGAGAAGCTAGAAAGGAGCTAAGCACAATACAAAAAATGTGTGACCTGCCACCAGCATGTTTTGGGATAGGACTCTGATGGGTGGTGAGTATTCTGCTCCCTTTTCAGCAATTTAGAAGACTAGAACTTTCCAATAAAAAATAAGTACTGTTGATATCTGGGAAAGGTGCTTTTTACTCAGTTCCAGAAGGTGAAGAGATTGAATTGGCACCCATGGGAGAGCACGTTCAGATCTTTGCAGCCTTTCTGAGCTGTTTTGGGTCAGTCTACCCAAAGCTGAGTTTTCAGTGGTGCAGCTGAACATGCAATGGAGTTTTCAAAAGGTTATTGCATCTAAAAATCAGATGATGAGCCTCAGACATCTGCCCAGGTTCCCTCTAAAGTCAATGGAGAAACAAGACAGGGGCATCCCACATCCTCAGATTGTTGCTACACTTGTGTTATGACGGATCATCCCAATTTTCAAGGCACCATATAGACTTACAAGCCTCAGTGTCAGGGGAAATCATAACATCCCATATCTTACAAGGTGCTTCAGAAAGCTCTCAAATCAACAATTTTTGCCCTAGATGGAGTCCTTCCAGCTTGATGTCCTCTGTACAGCAGCAAGTCCAAGTGCAGAGCATGCTCCCCCAGCTAGCTGGTGGATGAATTTGCTCTGCAGAGGGAAAAGTAGCATTTATTTCCTGAGGTATCCTGGGCTTTCATTGCATTCCCATAATTCCAGCATTCATACAATCATAGAGCTTCACACAAAAATGAGAACAGTGGATTAAACACAGGTTTGTCATCTGAATGTTTTGCCTGTCACCTATTACTACTTTTTCTTTTATTGAAGAAAGAAGGCCTCTTTACAATAAAACATCTGGAATAAGCAGAAAAAGCTCACACCAATATTTTTTACTAACAGCTTCAAGATGCAATAGGAGTAGGATTTCTTCAGCATTAAAGATGCAGAATACTTCACCCAAGAGCAGGTTGAACAGCAGGAAACACATGATGAGATACAAAGTCCCAGGCTGTTTAAAGTTAGAAGGTATGTTATTATCATAATTATCAAGTTGGAGATGGCAGGATGGGAATGGACAACTCAGCTTAACCAGACACCATCTGTTACCACCCACATTCTGTGAGTAAAAAGGCAACCTGAACTGTCAAGAGTATTGCTAAACTAATGCACATCTGGCTTTTGAATAGCCAGAGAAGGTATTTTAAAATTACCATTTGGATTATTATCAGCTATCGATTGCTCCTTTCCAGAAAGCAGTTTCGTATCTGAAGGCACACACCTGCTGAATAAATATTTTATATTGCTTAAATGCAGCTACAGCCTTTTTATGTGGTGGAAGGGTACTTTCCTGGCCCTGTATACCAAGCACACGAAAGTCTTCTATGCGCAAGATTTGAAGAGTGTGCGCTCAGCCACAGCATCCTCCTCCTCATTATTTCATTGAACTGAAACAGTACCCTCTCAGTGAAGAAGTATCACCATTTCATTGCTAAACTCACAATATTTATTCTATGAACCCTTAACTTTCATGATTATCAGAAAATTTCGGTTTTCTTTTTTAATCTTTTTTATAACTAATTCAGAAAGCTGCAATTAAAAACTGAAATACACAAAGCAAGCCACTGCTAGAGGATTAGAAGCTATCAAATATACAAAAAACAATGAAGAAATCTTAGGATTTAGGTCTCGCTTCTACTACTTGAGAAACTGTGTTTGGCAATATAAATTCTCCTTTCCTTCCTACAGTAATTCTTGTTCTTCTGTCAGAAGCAGAATAGAGTAAAATATCATGACAGTCCCTCTACATTGCTAGGAACATTAATTTGAGATCTGGCCTTGGTTTAGGACCATCCTTGGTTGTACCCCTTCACTGAGTTTTTGTTCACTGGAATGTTTATGAAACTCCTGCACTGATTTCTGTCTCTTCTTCCATGTGATGCAATTTGACCATGAGCACAGTCCATTGATATTTAAAGATCTTTCTCTCTCATCACGATCATTTATTACTTGTTGTGTGAAATAATATATTATTTGCTCTGCAAAGTAATGAATCCTTCACACTCCTGTAATAATAAGACAAGAGCTTCAGTAATACTTTTGACTGTTCCCTAAATTTCATAGTACCAGAATCCATCTGTTATGCCTCTTCACATTAATCATCCAGCCAATGACGGAACACAAGCTGCAGAGAAATGAACAGTGGTGTGCCACCACCATCTCTCTTGGATCTGCTTGGATCAGCCCTCAACATTAGCTCACAAGTAACATCTGATAAAAGAAAATAAAACCTACTGCCATGTTTAGCCATAGAAGTGATACAAACAGCTCTCCAGCACCCTTCACTTCCTCACGGCAAACTTCAGCTGTTAAAGCACTGCCAGGACACCTTCGTTCAACACTCACTACTTCAACTATTCAAATTATTACTAGACCCAGACAATCTACACAGATGTCTCTCTCAAAATCCCTGCCTGTGGTTCAACAAGCCTTGTAAACAGTAGTCTGTCTCTATGTCTGTTCTGTGTCTTTGGGTGGGCTCTGGTGGGATTAGCTCTGCGTGGGCAGAGTATATGCCTTTGGCCCATGTTGCACAGAAGTCCCCTCCCAAAGCAGCCCTTGCTAGTGCTGTAGGATAAAGGGCTCAGCAGCTGCTATACAAGGAAATGCAAACATTTTAACAGTGCTTTTATTGAATTGGCTCAGAATAGCATAAACAGTCTGCAGGAACATATTTCAGGGTAAAGTTAGCAAAGCCTTTAGGCAAACTATAGCCAACAAGGGAGAACACAGCCCAGTATCTTTGAATTGAGGGGAACAAAGCACTAGGCTAGAGCATCAAATGCCCATTTCGCATTTCAGCCCTGTCCTGGGGAACAAGATTTGACCCTGCTCACCCATGCTGCTTGGGGCTGCCATGCCAACTCTGCCGTCGTGCATTTCTGCTCTGTTCCCACATCAACAGGGGTTTATCGGGGGCTGAGAGGAAGAGGGTGCAGATTCCTACCTCAACATAGGCAAGAGCAAATATAAAACCCAAGGGAATATAATGGATTATAACAGATTTCTCCTCCAATATTTGGGGGCAAAGGGGTCAGGAACAGCAAAGAAGAGAAGATACCACTCCCATTAACGCACACCTCAAAGACACCTGTAAACTGCATGTGCGTCTACAGAGGATAAACTAGACCTGCAATCTCTTCCAAGCACTAACAAGTCCCTGGGGAGCTATTTTTTTTGTACTGTAAGTAGATATCAGCGAGGGTGGGGGGAAACCACTCTTTCATGCTAAATGTTTTTGTAGTATTATTTTGCAATAGTATTGCCAGGGCTGCATTATTATTGTTCCTGAATTCTTCCTTACCCTTCCTGGAATATTCCTCTGGGCAAGCTGTGGCTTACTGTGGGCTTTTACAGAAGACAGTCAGAGGCAGAGCAGATAAAAATCCAGTTAACTTAACAGGCAGTAAACTGTAGCATTGAAAAAGAAGCCTTAAGGAATGCAATAGTTAAGCCAGCAGAAAACAATACCGTTTTCTATAGCAATTTAGGACCTCCATAAAAGACAAGAGAGACTAACAGCGTGCAGCAATGGAGAAGGGTGTAAAAGCGAGACACCTCTAATCCCTGGAAATGGTCTCATCCAGCAGCAGGCTGGATTTTGTGTTTGTAGCCAGGGTCAGCGCATGCATATAGCCTCCCAGGGAAGCCAATACCCAACCTCACCTAACAGGCACACGCCAACCAGGTAGGCACTCTGTATCTGACACTGTTACAGTGGGATCAACAGTGCCTATCATCTTCCTGGCCCCACTTCTGCTCTACAGGTCCAAGCAGAGAAGGGGCAGAAACACAGTTCTACTCATTCCTAATCAAATTGCACCGGGGAGGGAACCGGCTATGCAGCCAATACACCAGCTGAGGAACAGAGACCAGAAATTGGAACTTGCTGTCCATCAAGCTATGAGCCCATGACATCTGCCATGTCATGGATGATTACAGTTGCATCCAAATCTGGCTTCAGCTTATCTGCTCCAGCAGAAAGCAAGCAGGTTAGTTCATCAGTGAGAGCATTATGTAAAGCCTCCAGTTTTATTTGTGCAAGGCTTCATGGTGCAAACAGGGATGATGTGGACATACTGAGACAGTTTGAAAGGACAGTATGGGTAGGCACAGCAGTGTCATGGGCTTCGTCAAGCCAACCCAGACACCCTTTATAGTAGATGGAGCCCATACTGATAGTTAAAATCTAACTCGGACATAAATATATATGACCTGCAATCCAACATCTGTACTGCAATGTAAACCAAACAGCAGAAGATTCCTATTTAGCTTCTGGTTTGTCACTGACAACTTAAGTGACCTTGAAAAAGTCACATCGCTTTCTTACCCCTCTATTTAACCTGTAGAGCAAGGACGGAGAGCCAGTCTGCTATAATGGGACTTTGATTTTTGACTGGGATTTCTGATGGCTCAATAATCCCAATAATAAACATTTCAGAGGTGGAATTACCTAGAGTCATCCTCAGGCACTTTTTGCATTGCATATGTATATATTCTAATTTAGACACCTACTGTAGGTGAAGGCATCACCTTGTGCTTTTATTACCCAAAGTCCAAAGAAACTGCACATCCTAAAAGCTACCTCATATGATGAAAGAATCTGAAATACAGAAGCTGGTAGAATGCCTTTAGCTATAAATCTACATGGTAAAAACTGGTCGTTTCTCCAGTCCATTCAAATAGGCTTTTATCTACATACTGAGAAACCCTACTCCATACACAGTCTGAGGTAAAACATCCATGGTAGGCATTTGGAGCCTCTAGAGGCATCGATAACTGAAATAATTGGCGTATTACCACCAGAGACTCAGAAAAGTCACCTTCCAACTACAATGGGTTGCTTCTGACAAAAGTTAAGCGAGGCGCATAATGTCATTGTTGTTCATTAGGTTCCATTAATGATAAAATTTCCAATTTCAATATTTAATACACCTCAGAGATCACGGAACATAATTTAATGTGCAAGCAGATAATTTGCTGATCAAGGTACATATTTCACATTAAGGCAAATTGTTGCAAACTTTGCTGATTAACTGAACCACACACACACAAACTTTACCGCTCCTAGCAGTGATGCATTGTCCTCTCTGGACCTAGTTCCTCATGGTAGACAGCTAAACCCTGTACATCTCAGCTCTTATGTGCAGTACAGATGCTGTATTATCCATACTTGAACTGCTTTCTATCCTGAAGCAACAGTTTCTTGCACGTACATTATTTCAGGACACCCTTGGCAATAGCGAGGGGGGCCATGTACTGAGGCTGCTGTGCCACATCCCTCCTGGTACTACCTCTCTTTTGGTTGTATGTGTCCGCACTTGAATCCACTCCTTGCCTGGCATCTTAGGCATGGAGAGCAGCTCTCTGGGCAGGAACCATGTTTTGGGGGTTTCTACACTTTCATAGCCAAGCATGAAGGTGCCTGGATGAATGATAGATACCCATTGCTTTTAGGCTGGTATGCGTAAGGCTTTGTGGAAGCGGACAGGGACATCACCGTGAAGTTTGACTAGGACAGAATCTCAGGTTAAACTCAGAGACAGATAAAGGGGGGAATATTTTTTTTTTCCATTCAGAAATTCAAACATCTCGCTTTGCTCCAGGGAGCAGCAAGACCTGAGTGCTAAACCTCATGATGATTCAGGAAACAGAAGGGTCATGTTTCACCTTCCTCCTGTTAATTCACTTGGGTTTTTTTAGGATGGGTTTAAATCATCTCAGGCAAAGGAAAGAGCTTAGTCAATGGACAACTGCTCCTAACCACTCCACAAAACACAGGAGAAGGGAGCAGGCTAGGGCAGCTACTCGTGGGTTATAGCCCAGTGGCATTTCAGTAGAGCTCACTACTGTTATTTGCGCTATGTATCTTACAGCAGCTGCTGATCTGGGCTATAAACATCCAAACCAATTTTATTTACACTGTAAAAATTGGGCAGAATATCAGCAAACTCTCTGGAAGCCCAAATAAAAGGCTAAATTATTCCTGAAGATAGCATCATTCCGTCTAAAACCAAGACCAGGCACCACAGGGCTTAGGGTAAAACCATTCTGCAACGTTTTACCCGAACACTGCCCATTAACATGCAGCTAAACCTCTGTGAACCACTTAGAAAGTGCACCCCCAAGTCTGAATTTTTGCAAGATTTCTCAAGACCTGAGATCCCAGAAGGTACCAGCAACTTGAAGAGGTTTTTATATTTCCTCTCTGTCTCCGAGCTCAGTCAGATTAATAGGAATATATTGGCTCAGCCAATCACACTGGAGGAGATTGAGCTGACTATTAATGATCTCAAAAAGCAAACGGCCCCTGGGCTAGAAGGGCTCCCAGTGGAGCGCCACTCCAAGTTTTAGCAAAAGCCAAAGTTTTTCTAATGACTTCACAAACTTCTTATTACCCTTTCACTGCCAATTCCCCCCCAACTCCCTCTGCAAGCAGCTATATTCCTTACTAGGTGCCATTTGCCTGTGTGCAAAGCACCTCTTGTCTCCTGGGTCTGCTTTAAGTGGTGCCCCTCGCTCTAATTGATGCCAAAGACAAATCCAGATTTGCAGTCAAAAAGTGAAGGACAGTAAAAGGGCCAGATTTGTAGTGGATACAAGTTGGCTTTCCTGGATCTACATAAACTAAGAGCTTAGTCCTGGAGGGGTCTTAGCTGGTGGGCTGGTTGTTTGTATTTGATGTGCCTCTAAACTGGGCTGCCCAGATATCTGTAAATAACTAAGCACAGTTCATCTGATTCAAACAGTAACTGGGGAGAAAGCCAAATTGTCCCTTTTCCTTCTTTCTGTTAAGATATTTAGGAAACTCTTCTCTCCTGAGGACAGCTATAACTGAATGTTCTTCACACATGATTTCATGTGACTATTAATCATGACTGGCCTTGACCTATCATTAACATACTGGTTAAACTTATTCCCTCTTTGAAGCCAAAGAAAGGCAGTCTGTGGTCAGGAACAGAGAGGAGTCCCTGGCCACTTGGCAAGTGTATGAATGACCAAAGAGAGGGAAAAAAAGAAATCCAATTCCAAAGTCAATGGCCAGGTTTTCAAAAGCTCATCAGCCTTAGTATTTCCTTTGGTTGCCATCTTATTTTGGTGTCAGATCAGAGGATGAGATTTATTGTACTTTCTTTGTTTCATCTACTTAATTTAAAATGCTGATGGTGCAGGGAAGCAGCGCCTGGCATGCAGACTTCACCACACCCTGCCAGGGGAGCATCCTACCTACCTCATTACGAAGTCAGGTCCTTGCATGAGGCCTTCCCCTTCACCCTCCTCTCCCCTCCCAATGACTCCCAAGGATTTTGCTGTGCCATGGCATCGCTTTGACACCAGACAGAGTGTGTTCCTGCTCCACCTGGTTATTCCTGAGAGGAGCAAATCGTCCCTGGCTAAAGATTGTTCTGACGACTCAGGGTCAGGAGTTTCTCTGTTATCAGCAGCGCATTAACACAAAAGTTCATTTTTCTAAAGTAAGACTACAGCAATGCTCCTAATACCAAAGGATCTCCCCATACACATTGATGCTCATTTATATGTCTAGGTCACACACCCAGATGCATTTGCAACAGAAGGAAACGTGCCTGGCCCAACAGGTCCATAGCATCCTAAATCTTAACAGAGGTAGCTGAGTTGACTGCACTCAACCATCATAACTATAGAGCCAACAATCCTTATCTACTTTAGGAGTGGTGAAGGGGCTGTGATAAGCTCACTTAGGCTTCAGAGCAATGCATCTCCTGCCAGAGTCCTCCTGGTTGTCTATAACGCATCACAAGGAAGATTTCCCCCAGTGCACTTCAAGAATTGATGGAAGTACCTGCATTAAAGCGTTTCAGCTTCCTCTGCCATCTGCAGATTGAGGGTTACTTCAGCCAGGTAAATCTCAGGGCCAGACATGTCAAATTCCTTCCGCTGCACGGACAGATTATTTGCAGCAACTCACACTAAAGACTATGATTTTGCCCTGATTTTATCTTCTTGTGCAACTAAAAAATCTCTCTCATTCATCGCTAGTGATTCTGTGTCCCTTCTACTACAGTTTGCAAAAACAATCGCCCCACTACAAGTATCAAGCTGTCAAATCTAAAGGCCAAATCCATCCAGATATTCAGGCACATACTTCCCACTCAGTCAGCAACAAAATCCAGTTCCTGCAGGACAAGGGCACTGAAATGCAGCAATATAACCACCCGTCATTATGAGCCATCCCTCCCTCCAGCTGTGCCAGCGTAAGTTCAGTGTTCTGCAGGTGTCCATACGGCAGCAGACTTCACACTAAGCCACTCTCCAGACCTCTTAAGGATCAGAGATTTTAGACTTTGAAACCTTAAGCACAAAAAGTGCACTTCATAATAGCTCCAGTGGGTATTATAAGGAGCAACAAATGCTTTTAAGCACTCTTAAGAGAGAAGAAGATGACAATGAAATTGAAGGGAAATGGAGGAAAAGATAATCACGCTGCAAGTTGCTGCTCTCATCTCCCAACTATTTGCAAGGCAGCAAGAACCCAGGCAGCCGGCAACAGCTGCCACCCTATTAAACTCAACAATTTACAGGTGCTCGGAGGGAGCACTTGCGTGCAATTAGCCAAGCAAATTCACTTACTTCAAGATGCAGGGCCCAGCTCTCGGCTGCTGCAGTTTGGTTGTGCTCCATTGACTCTGTGGATTACTGCCAAGATACTCCCCGACGAGGGTCTGACTTGTGGATGGTATGGAAGCTGGGAAAGCCTTGCTCTGCAGCATCATCTTGCAAGTGATTACAGGTGTATCGGAAAGTATAACACACTCTTCTCACGCTGCAACTGCTCTCTGCCTATGGAGCGTACTGGTGCATTCCATTAGGCCTACAGTAAAAGGGAAAATAGGACTCCATCCCACACAGGCCTATTCTGTAGTATTAATGTAGCCAATGCAGATAACAGGGATGGGAAAGACACAGGGGAGTAGACTTAGTGCAAGTAACAAAGCTCCTAAGCTTGCTTGAAAACCCAGTGCGGGTGAAAACCTGCATCACCGCTGACTCAGGCTAGTACTAGAAATGGTCTGAAGATACCTCGCAGCATGGACCTGGTCAGATCTGACAGCAGAAGGCACCGTGCCGCTTGTGCTGGGTGTCATGTGTGTACCCAGGGAGCCCTGGCTGGGAACTCTGCAGCCCAGAACAAGAAAAAAGTAAAAAAATCACAGTTATCAATGCTACCCCTGCAGCTGGGCAAGCAACCCGCTCCCACCCTGACTTTCACCCCAAAAGCCTCCCATCTAGCCATGTTTGCTCCATGCCTATTACCGCCTCCCCTTGCTTCTATTACCTGACAAAAATGATAAACATTGTCTAGCAAAGCCACATCTACAGTGAGGACCCATATTCTGAATTCTTTGCTTACTTGAGCTGGCATGAAACAGGGATAGTTTGGTGAACGTGGCCCTCTGCAATCAGCAGAACTACTTGCATTTATTCCTGATGAAGCTGGCCTGGTGATTTAGGAATCAGACAAAAGAAAACTAGGATGATTATTTTCTGCATGCAATAAATAAACACAAATATTTTGTGCTATGATGTCTCTTCTTTTGCTGTTCTTTCTCTTCCAGTTAATCTCACATTGCAAATTAGGGAGCTTCTCTGGCAGTTTAAAAGGTATACTCTCACCCATACAAAGGAAATGAAGTATTTTGCTTCAGATCTCAGCTGCAGTCAATTTATTCTTTGCACCTCTTGACTTAAAAACCATAAGACTTCCGTCTCTTTGCTTGTATCAAATTCACACACAAATTGAAACAGCCCCTACTCACATCCACTCAAATTCAGTAACACTGCTGCTCTGATTTTGCAATGACCTGAAAATACTTCTATATTCTCTTTGTTTCTACCTGCTTCTTTATTCCCATTCTACAGTTAAACAGCAGAAAAATTCAAAGTATCATCTAATTGAGGGTAATCCAAAACGAAAGCTGGCTAGAATGCCGAAATCAAAGAGCTAAATAGGATATCTTTACTTACACCAAACAGTCCCATGATAGCATCTAGGAGAGGATGATGGCCTTCCTCCATAAAAGCTAGGGTCATATTCGCTGTATAGGAATACAAAACCACGGAGCACAGTGCAATAAAAACGTGATGTAGCGTAATCCTCCGCTACTGCAAATTAGCTTCCTACTCTTTGGTGCACACTCTGGGATGATGTTCCCAGTGCTCAGAAATGTGCTTTTCCTGTGAGAATGCCTCTGGTTGAGCAGGAATGGTGCCTGAAAGTAAGATGAGAGGGGCTGATGTTAGGAACTCCTTGCTAAATCAATGTTTTATTTAACATGATAATTAGAACAAATATCTCGGAGACTTTGGGCGATGTTACAACATTAAGACAGCCTGGAAGCACTTAAATTGCGTGTTTAAAATCGTCAGCGCTCAGGGAACTGGCTACAATGCTGTTCTGAAGCTCCTGTTAGCACCTTTAGGAGGAGCCTGGTTCTTGGACTCTATATGCTGTGCAGTGGTGATTGCCTCGAGGTACACTATGTACCAAGAGCAAATAACTCTCTGAAGCCATCAGGAACATGGGCTAATAAGAGCAGAAAGGCACCCCATATATCCATCAGGGACTATAATTAAAACTTCATCTCCCTGGACTCCTGATGTACTCAGCAAAGGGAGATCTCTCCAAAGCATGAACCTGGCTCTACAGGGATGCCCAACTCCTACAAACTACAAAGATGGTGATGGGTGAAGACCTAATGTAGGTGCCTTCATTAGATACCTGAAGCTACTGGATGGATCCAGACTTGGTGCCTGGGAAATGCTAAATCTACCGATATTGCTGCCTGACTGCATGACTCTGGAATAATAGCAGAGTAATAATGAATGAAGATTTTTTCCCTTCCTGCTATGACTTGTGGAAAGAATTTTGGACTGCGTTAGTCATGACAGACAGACCCATAGTGCAAGAAAACTTTCATGTGTCTCAACTCTGTTTATTATGAGATCCAAAAATCAGATGACTGTTTCTCACATTGTAACTCTTAACTGAGTGGTAATCCTCCAGCTTCACCTCCTATTTTCATTGTAGCTGCTTCTTTTTGCCATAATCCCTGCAAATCAACTTGCTTTATGACATACCAGTTCATCCCTAGACTCAGGCTTAGGACTCCTGAGGTATTAACAGAAAGATAAGATCCACTGAGAGATGTGAACGTAGGCTCAGTCACCCAATAAACAACCTTTTACCAGCTGGGCATAATCCCCTTATCAGATTATGCCTGATGCATTGTATTCACTAGTCTGCAAGTGCTTTTCTGCGATCAATTAGAAGCAGCATTAGAGGAAAGAAAAAATCCTTACCGAGGAATTTCACCACTAGAAGGATTTCTTGGCTGTAAACCAGCTAGGCTGTTAAAAAATAGGCTAGGGTTACAGGAGAGCAGCAACTCATACCATCTGAAAAGACACCCTCCTAAACTCAACTAGGCACTGCAGTTTATCCCAGAGCACTCAATTCGTGAGATGACTTACGTGCGAACAGCAGAGAGCCAGGAGAGGGTGCTCAACAATAGCTAGAAGAGGTCCTGTGCAGTGATTATGCCCTGGCAATAGTGATGCTTGCACACAGCCACTTACATGGAACTGCCAGAACCAACATGAATACTAGAGGACTTCTTAATTCATATTTCAGAATTTCCAAGGGGATTTTAATCTAGCTTTTTAAAAAACCTTTTTTAAATACAGGGAAGACCACAGGATAAGATTTTAAGAATGTGGGAGTCTGCCTGCCAGACTTCAGGCATAAACAGTTAAAAATCCACCCAAATCACTGTGCTCATGTGTCCTGTCAGCAAAGAGTATGAAGGCCTCCAGTCAGTCCACAGAAAACACCAAGCATGGGGATCTTCAGCAATCTGAATTAGTTGAATTTGTGCTTAACTCATTTAGTCAAAATACTACCTCCTAACTCCCAAAAGTACTGAACCGCCCAAGGATTTTCATCAGCCAAAGCTTTTCACTGCTTTTTTTTCCAACTTTGAATAAATTGTTTCAGTTGGATGTTAACTGGAATAAATCTATGGGCTTCAACATTTGATAAATAAGGCTGTATTCTTCAGTATAGGAAATACCACTTTTTTAAGGAGTTTTTGAAACAGAAAAAGAAATATTTCTTTTGAGATTGAAATATCTGATTAGAAATAATTACCCCTATTATAGTCACTGTCTTTAAAAATTATTCTTCAGCAAGAAAGACAGAACCTCAGCTGTCTATGCAGCTCCTACAGGAGTATGATAGGAACCAGAACTCCAAGCAAAGGCTGTGTCCCTACAATGTTGATAAGTGAGGTCCGACAAGATGGGAGCCTGTGGCTATGAGTTTACTAATGACACGTCCTTTATCCTGCTAACTGCAAAGGTTATTATTACACAGTTTCTACTGTTTCTAACACAAATAACGACATGGGATTACATTTGCCCTAGCAGAATAGGGGGGAGGGGGACGGAAAGGAGGTGTAAATTTATCATGTAAATTTGAATCAGGATTTTTTCATGGAGTTTGCTGTCATAGCTGCCTGAATTGGAAAACAGTGAAAATTCACGCTCTCTGGACTGAGCAAATGACTATAATTTGGATTTAAATGGCATAGGAATCAAAAGTTGACTCTGTTTACTGATTCTATAGCCCTGTTTTTCCTCATTGTTTCTTCCTGAGTCTCCTACTGTTTATAAAATTGAAAAATCGAGCTGAGCTGAATGTCCAATGCCTTCACTATGATTGAATCTCTCTTTCTGTGCAAGTGATTGACAGGATCAGAAGAGAATGTTTTCCTTAGCTAACAAACACTCACTTTGACTTCATTTTATCTGCCCTTGCTTGGGATCATTCAGCCCCTGAAAAGAACGCTACTGGGAATGACCGTCTTGTTGATTACCTCCTAATAAATCAGACAGATATTAAAAACAGTTCTGCCAGATAGGTGCTGGAGGAGTTTCGTACATGGTACACACAAAATATCCTTCCATAGCTCTCAAAAATAGCAAAGCATCTCATGAACCTACTTGGTAAAGACCCTGAAAAGGTAAAAGATCCTTGTTCACTTTGTTGTCTGTGCAGGGGAAAACACTGATCCACACAGACATTATTTTCAACACCAGTTTTAAGTCACTGTAACTTTCTAGCTTCTGTGGCATTACCACTAATTTATTCCCGTGTGTGGAACAGGAGAGTCAGACCACACTGTGTATTTTGGCATTACAAATCTTGCTACCTAATGTCACAGATTATTAATTTCTCATAGAAATAACTGACCACTAGATCTGTCTTCTCCATGATTGCAAGTGCTGTTACGTTTCCAAAGGCCTTTAGAAAATCTTAGGAAATAGAGGTTGAAGGGATCTCAAGAGAATATCTGTGAGGAGATTGATGACACGGACTCCGATATCCAAATCGAAGCCCTATAAGAAAGCTGCGTTTTATAGCCTTACAAAGCTGTCCACACGCTCCAACCCAAATGCTTATTGATTAACATATATTGTTCATGTGCCTATTCTAAACATTCAATTGGCTAGCTTAGCTGTGTATGATTTCTCCTTCGCTTGCTCTGGGAGTTCTGCCAAAATCCTCTGTTGCACCTGATAATGTCCTTATTTTTCTCTTGTTCAGAAACTCTCAAGGACATCATGACCTTCATTGATATAGAATGTTCCCACATACCTGTTCAATTCACCTGCTCACAGTGGCATCAAGTAGACTTATCGTGCAGGATAGACACTTACCCAGACTGTTCTTAAAAAGAGCTGGCAAAAGTCAAGGTTTAAGCTCTCCAAGGGTCCTCTTGAGGTGATTCTGAATGACGTTGAACTGCCTTAAACTGTGAGCCGCAAGTCCTTCTTGGAACAAAATTTGTATTAAAAATACATTAAAATATACGCTATATAGGATATGCCCTTCTCAGCATTCTCCAAATGTGTATTACAAAGTCCCAGCTATACAATAATGGTGCACTGTCTGAACAGCATCCACCTTCGCAGAACCTCATCTAATGACTTTTGAAGCCAAATACTGCAAAAGCTGGTGTCTGTAACCAAGCTATTTTAAAAAGCCTAAATAAGGCTCAGAAGCAAGGTGAGTTGCTATTACAAATGTTAACCAACCAGTATCTCCCAATTAAACCAGCTGAGGGTAAAAAACCAAACCAAAACAAAACAAAAAAAAACAACACAAAAAAGAAAGCTCTAGAACCTATCCAGAAACACTGCATTCTCTCCCATCTCTGTGATTTCTGCTCAAGGGATCTCAGCTGATATTACTGCTCAGTACTTTAGGAAATCTGACTGTTTGAGTCTCTATATACGAACCTCCCTGTGCTGAAATATATCCCCACAAAGACAGTAATGGTGGAGAGAAAGGCTGATTTCCATAGAGAATCATTATTATCTCTTATTCTGAGATAACAGAGATGTCTCTAGGCTAACGGTACATACAAGGCAGCACAAATATGCTCGAAACTGAGGGAGGCAGACTTCCCTTTGCTGTGGCAGCCCTGTGCCTAGGCAGAGGACTTGCAAACTCCGAGCCAGAGGGGACTGAGGGGTGACAACCTATTTCTTTCTCTTATGAGCACCCTGTAATTGTTTGATTCAATGTGCAATTAACGCTTGAGGAAAGCTGGAAGAGGTGGAGGAAATACCAATGGCAAGGCTGTATTTCAGCACCTGCACTTGTTTAATCGGCAAGATGTTCTTATGTTGTGACAAAGACCATAAGAACCTAAAGCCACGCAAGATCAGAAAAGTGAAAACACAGAGTGTAATTTTTGAGTTGGGGACAGTAAGCAGTCCAGAGCATGAACATGAAGAATACTGACAGGGAAAGGTGGTGGTGGTGGGGATACGGGAAGACTCAGGAGATGGAAATTTTGCAACATGAACGATCAGCCTTGATCCAAGGAGCAGTGGAATATGTTCCTGCCCTACTGGCCTGGCCAGTAAAGACTGTTTCATTGGGATACTGAGTGCGTTAATGATCAGTCTGTTTGCTGACTCATTTTATTGGGTGCATTAGCCTATAAGTAATGCTTTACATTTTTCATTTATGCATATCCTGTTTACAGTCTACACAGAAGAGACCCAGAGAACGAAGGTTATGTCACGTGTAAGAAAGCTACAAAAAGTATAGTAGAAAGAGACAAAAATATGCTACAGTAATAAATAGCACATTCTGGCTTTCTTGCTAATCACTAGATTTAATCAGATAACAATTAGTTAGCTCCATATTTTCTACCTAGCATAATATATGATCAATAGTAGATGGATATTGGCCATCTATTCTTAAAATCTCTGAATATCATCTTAAATACTCAGGTCAACAGGATCCTCACCTGGTTGCTGACGTTGACAGCCACAGTTCTTTGATGCAGAGCTTTAATTGAATTAGATGCTCCTGAAGTCACTGATTCATCATCCTAGCATTCAGTACAGCTCTGCTGAAAAATCTGCAATTTTTCCAGTCCTTCAGAGGTGGCCTTACTAGGAAGAGGATTCCTTCCATCCCAGAAGCTATTAAAGATACAAACAGCTTGTCACTGAATCATTTTTATGTGACTGCTGGAACACTAGTCTGAATTAGGGCTGTATTTATGTAAATCAGTGTGGTAATGGTCTTCTCCACCTTTTTTTTAGTTAAAAAAAGAGAGAGAGGGAGAGAAGGAATGAAAGAGAGAAGTTGAAAAAGAGTAGGAGCTGCAGTGACGTTCAGTGGAATAATTTTGTGCTGCTACAAATCAGTGTCTAACCACTAATGACAAGCTAGAATATATATACAAACAGTCTTATTGAAAAAGCCCTATTGCAATCATAGAAAAGCAGCCAATGCAAGGTTGTTACGCTACCAATTCAATCATAAAAGCTTTCAGCCTTAATTTGTAATGCTGGACTCGTTACTGAAAAGTGTTTTGCTCTTCCTATTGTCTTATAACCATGATTCTGGAGTAGCTTTCAGGTTTGGTCACACCACGGTCAGGTCCTTCAAAGATGTCTCAAAGATCAAACTGAGAGAGGCATTTTCTCTCCTTTCTTTACATATCCTAAAAAAAATCCCAGATTGGGCTTGCTCTTGCTTCTTTTTCAAGGCTGGGTAGTCTCCAGCAGTCCCACCTGGGAACAATCAAGTCTTAGCCCCCAAACTCCCCACTTAGGTGTCTGAAAGCAGATGCGCTGGGCGCTGAGCCATTACCGAGTCTGGCCCATCACTAACTGCAAGCTATTCATGGCAATATGATGCATAACAATAAACGTTTCTGAAGTGCTTCTCATTAAATTGTCGGCACAAACTGACGGTAATTCCTCCGTGATGTGGAACAAGCCTTTGCAATGCTGGAAGCCTGCTAAGTGCCATGCAGAGGAACACACAGGCTCAGACAGACGAATTTCCATGGCAAACTCCATGCCTCGTGTTTCCTGCAGTGAGACCCAGAGCCAGCTTGAGAAGCACGAGCCCAGATGCCAAGGTGAGGTGCATGATGATTTCTCTGAATTTGTGCCTAAAATTCTGCCCCTCTCCGGAGGCTTTTGTAAGAAAACAAAAAAGCTCCAGTAACTCTTAGATTCCCAAATGCCCCTGGTTTTGGCAGTTTCACTGAGAATAAACAAGGAAGATGCAATTTGCCACAGGCTTGTGGAAGTGCAGTAGGGCAATGCTTGTCTCCTGTGGCATGCTTTAGCCCTATGCACTAAATAAAGCCCTATTTCAAGATCTTGCTATAGATGTAATTGCTCGGTCTCACAGCATCTTTAGAGGGATGCGTAATGATATAAATACACATGAAAACCTCTGAGTTCCTTGACTGCAAGGAGCTTTATAGCTAGCAAGTATGATACTATTATATACCACATGTCGTGCCAGGATACCAGAGTTTGAAGTATTGCTACTAACCTCATCTGGCCTAACATATTGGCCCTTAATCTGGTTCCCCTATGAGGAGCCCTGCTATCATGTCCACATGTAATCAGACCTGTGCAGCTGCCTACATGTTCTTTTTAATTGGATTGAAGTTAATCACAGTAGGATTAATTTGAAGAGATCAAGGAAACAGAGTGATTTTTGGTAGAAAGCAGATGGTTTCTTCAGGATGGAATAAAGCTCTGAAAGCAATATGAGGTGTTTAACTTTTCAGGTTTACACAGATTAAAAGCTCAGGGATTCTGTAACTTAACTATAGTACATTTAATCACATTTATGCCATGCCAGTGAAAGAATGCTTTGGAAATTAACTTTGTGGTTTTCAAAAAGAAGTGGTTTACTGACAGATACCAGCATCTGATGATCATCAAGTGGTATGCAGGGAGGTATGAAAATGTACATCCAAAGCTGGCATAATTATTCCCAAGCAAACAAAATTTAAGTGCTGCTGCTTTCATGAGAACCAAGACCATCCTGCCTCTCCAAATGGCATAACATGTGTCATTGTTAAAAATTAGGGATAACAAATAGACTGGCAGCTCAGCACTGACTTGTGATTTCAGCTGTTTCCCTTTTTGCCCTCCAAAAGGACTTACTGTAAAGGAGTCGAATATCAAAGTACAGAGTAAGTGCATAGGCTCTTTAAATTAGGCCACTAAAATTCAACCACCTAAAACCTTGAGCCCATTTGAAAATCTGGACTTAAAAGGTTACAACAAACTTGAAGAATCATTTCATTAATGAGCTGCTGTTTTTTTTCAATCTCTTACATATGCATATAAAATACATTTGCCCACTCCCACACTCAAATGCGCACAGACATCGTGATTTCTCTACAAAGTCAGACCTTGCTGCAGTGCCATAATTTGTATGTGACATACACGTTAAGCAGGAAAGCAGCATGTCACTACAATGAGGATGCAAACTAGATGAAGCTGAGCCAGGAATACAGATAGCAGGTTTGCGAAGCAAGGGAAATGGGAGTCTGGGGAAAACCCACGTGGGGTAATGCTGGTGTGTCACTCAAATTCCAGAAAGGAGAAAGTTCTCCAAAAATGACAAGCAGGTACAAGAACCTTAGGTCTTCAACCACAAGAGCTCACTCACACTCTATAGTCACTAACTTCCTGAATCTAGTGTGAAAAAAGCCATTTCACTCCCATACAGGGTCAAAGAAAGAAAGAAATTCTGAAACTGAACCACAAGAAAGTGCATTATCTTGACCTCACAGTTCTTTTTCACCATCTGTCTGGAAGGTTATGCATGTGGGATTGCCATGTACAGAACTGGCACCAGCTAAGGCAGGACTAATGAAAAGGTCTACACAGAGATGCTGGATTTTATTTCATAATTTTTCTTAGCACAATTTCTCCCAAATCTGATCAAGAAATTCAGTTCTGCCCAGAGTTTGTCTCTTCTACTGAGCTTAGGGCAAAAAACAGAAGTGTAAAAGTTTAATAGCACCACATTTCTGTTTCATTTCTAAGAGCGCTGAACTGCAATGATAACTCAGATTCACCCTTTGAAAGGAGGATCTTGACTTGAGAAGTCTGCCCACTTTAATTACATCCAATTATCTTGTGTAGGGATATTAAATAACATACATCAGTAATATTAACAGGGTCAGAATACCATTATGGTGAAATACATTCCTTCACCCAGAACATCTAATCAGAGCTCCCCTGTGATGCAAGACATTTCTCTACAGCTGTGTCCCCTCATCTTCCACTTAATGTAAGTACTACAGCCTTCATTATCCTAATAGATAACAGCCTTACAAACAGCCACAAGTTTATCTTCATACAAAAAAATTGGCATGAGGTCAGCATTCCCTCTTTAGAGCCAGAGAATGGAGAGATGAAATGCCACAGCAGATCCTCACCTCCTTCTGTGCCAGCAAAAAGGGGAGCATGTGGAAGAACAATAGACTCTGGAAAAAGAAAAATGGAGAGTCACCAGTAGAGAAGAAGGTACAGCATTAAGAGCACAAGGTTACTTCTGTATGCCCACAGGCTTGCAGTGCATACCCTACTTAAAACTAAATACAACTTTACGCAGAGAAAGCTATAAGAAGAATGAAATCCATTAAGACGTATTTTAATCTGCTTTAAACACAATATAACTATTCATTTGCTATAAGGATGTCTCATTTAAACCCCGGGGTCTAGTTGTCCTCCCATTATATGCATTTATTTAACATTTCATAATCTGCTAGTGCTGAGAGGCAATTTAGGGCAGGACCTCAGAGTAATTATCACTTAGTGCAAAGGAGCTTATTACCTTACACCCACACTCCAGAACAGTCACTAGAGATATGCCAGAGTTTGTATCAGCTGAAAGTAAAGATTAGCTATGGGTATTAGTAGATACACAATCATATTTCTCATTAAGATTTACGTAACTAGAGACTTAGTCTATTGTAAAGTTTTGCTTTTCATGATGTAATTAAAGACAATATACATGAAGTTGAAAGTAATAACAACATTGTATATATTACCCTTTTGACAAACTAAGAGATATACTGCTAATAGCTAAGTATATTTACTCTACAATTGTTATAAATCATGTAGGAAAACCTATGGTTATATTATTAACAGTAAATTATTAATATGAAAAAGTATAATTAGGTGGTTATCTTGTAACTAAAACGTAATTACACTGCAAGTACAGCGATCTCTTTAGTTTTAAATATGACCATAGACACATACATTTAATTTATTTTGGACAGCTTTCAAACAAACATGGCGCACATATACCACCACTTCACAGAAGACAAACTTCCTGGCATTTCTTTGACATAGAGAATACTGCAGCTGCTAAAAGAACAATTTTTTTTCACTAATATTAAGTACATTGCATTAAATACTTCTTTGTTGCAAACACAAAGTGTCCTCTCATCATTAAACAACATATACAATCTTTCCAGCCGTCTTCTGAGTATCTTGATCACTGCCTTGGGGTCATTTTACACCAGCAGAAAATGGGCGAGAAAGAGTTACACTCTCCCCCGCCAAATGACAGCCGTTCCTACTCACAGGACACAGCTTATTTAATCTGGGGGCATGCGGACCAGCAGCTAAAAAAAATCTTCTTTTAGTTAGCCCTGGACACAAATAGGTAGTTGAACTGAGCAAAAATCACGTTACTCCCACCTCCTCTTCTCCTGGAAAACTGCAAGCTCTCTTGGACATGGTATAATATAGTATATACCTGTACAGCTCACTTTGCATAGCTGAAAAGCTGAGGGCTATGTAAACTGGCAATGAAAATTTCCTGGAATGGTACTTTTCTGCATTTATGATTTCTTCTAAAACTATAGCCTACAAAAGGTACCGTTCCTTGTAAGTGTTAATTGAAACAAACTCCCCCATTTATCATATTCTTAACACAGATTTCTGTTTTGGAGTTATTACTAATGACAAAAGTAGAGAGGCTTCTCTTCTGCTTCTAGTTAAGCTGCAAAAGTTCTCAGAGGAGCATGAGAGAGTTAGTTAGAAAAGAAGGATCAGAGTAAAGAAAAAAATAAATAGAGTACAAATGACTGATTAGGACAGAAAACGAGAGATCAATTTTTATAAAGGGAATCGTATTCAAATTCCAACTTCATCCAGCAGTCCACATAATTCATGTAATACCTCTAGCCCATACATGCCAGTTGATAACTGTGCCTGATTGAGGATGTTAATCACACACCAGAAAAGTCAGTTATTGTTTAAAAAAAAGATTGGATAGATAATGAAAGTAACAGGTACTGAATAGGAAAAACACTAACTCTGATGCCAGGACACCACAGACATGGGTGGATGGAGAATCTGACCTTCATTCTGTAACAGAATCAAACAGTATCATTTTAGAAAATGTTATTTTACTATAAAAAATGAAATTAGTGTAGCATAGCCTCTGGGCAAAATTTTTATCTAATTTCAGTTTTGGAAAATAAAGATTAAACTAATTTGAAATGATTATCTTTTCAAAGTTGATTTTCCTGAGAAAAATTCAAAGGACTTTCAAAAATGAAGTGCTTGCATAACATGAATATTAGGCATCAGTGGCTGTTGTAAAAAAAAACAAAATTAAAATGTGCCTTTTAATTACTCAAAAGCTGTAAAAGACATTCATATTAAACAAAAAAATATCCCACTGAATTCAATGAGCATTAAATCACACCTTTTGGGACAGTCCTACATGAAGCCTGATATACAACAAAAGTAAAGATAAATGTTGCCTCTGTCATACTGCCAGCTTCTCAATATCCGCAGCACACCCATTTTACTTGTCAAATGTATGAGCTAGGATGGCCAGTAGCTACGAACAGTGCCAGATCCTGGTTTCCCTGTACTGTCTGCAGCTTGAGCATGGACACCTGGCCTGAATTCCCTGAGATACACCAGCCAGGGCTTGTACCCACTGTTCTCAGTGGGTATGTACAGCTTCTCCTGCAGCACCCCAAGTTGCTCATCAATGCTCATCACTTGAATATGCAAGATAAAATCTAGCTTAGGTATGTCTTGCATTATACATGGCTCCTGCATGGATGGTCTGAATCGACAGTGGTCAGTCAGCATCGCTCTGGGAATAAAGACTCAGGGCTTCCTTTGCTGGAGACTGACTGCTTTTCCCGCAAAGGCAAAAATACCTGCTGAAGGCTGCCTACTTAGCAAGCCCAAGCTCAACCAACTTTTGTATCCCCTCCCAGGCCATTTCCCATCCACCTCTGTGCCTCCTATGGTGAGGATCTTCCAGCGTACATCATCCTCTGTTATCCCTGTTGCATTTGCCTCCTTGGCCTGCTGATACCCAGAAGCAGGTGTGCTTCACAGAGCTCTCTACCTTTTTGCTCAGCTTTTTTTACAATTTGCCCTGTTTTCCGTCCTTTGTACAGCGAGGATCAGGATCTCTGTACATGAATAAATGCAACAGAAGGGTGTAAAAGCATTTAGTAATCAGTTACACATGTTGCAACCAGTTGCTTCCCCTTGATTGCTCCTTTTGTGTTAAGAGCTTGTCCTTCACACATCTTCGAAAGCAGAGAATTCTGCAGCTAATCAGTGCGCTAATGAAACAGTTGTTCTGTTAATAAAAATTTTTAGAAACTGGCAAAGAAAGAGACAGCTTTACAAATGAGCTCTCCTCTTCAGCTAGGGCTCCCATTCAACTCAAGTGCCACAAAGCAGCACTTCTGCAGTGCTTAAGCTTTACCATTTCAACTGTTGATTTTGTTCTCCCCAGAATCCTGAACCAATTAAAACCGTTACAGGAATTTACCAAGAAGAACCAAGTCAGTCCTATGGCTATTACTATACTGAAGTCAAATGTGAGGAGTCCAAACCCCAGTTGAGAATGGAGCCCGCTGTGTCATGGACTGCATGAACACACAGCAAAGCTCCCCACTTCTGACATTGACAGTCCGTGCTTTATGGGGACTCACCTGTGCGTGATGGTGCTGACAACTGAGCACCCCACACCAGGTTGCAGGGTAGCCAGACCAAAAAGGGGCTCCCAGAGCACATCCAAGCCAGCTCTGGAGATGCAGGCCTGCCTAACTTCCAGTTGCCTGATGGGCACCTCTCCTTCTGCTTTTTGTAGCTTGACAAACTATCATTTTCATTTACGTTTAACAAGAGGGGCTGAGAAAAGCAGCACCCAAGTGGTCAGTGTGTATCCTGTTCTGCCAACCCTTTCAGGCAGGCAATAATTGCCACCAAATGGCACAGGTTGGGGCACTGGCTGTTTCAGCCTCCTGAGCAGGAATTGCGTGCTTCAAGTAGTTTGTGTTGGTGTTGACATCAAATTCATCACAGCCACAGGTCTGAGGCAGCAAAGACAATGAGGGCAAAATGAAATTGAAGAATATGCATCTACATCATGGCTGCAAACTCCATAGTGATGCCCCGAAGAAATGCAGCTTCAGAGGGGGGAATCACTCCCTTGTCTACAGCCGAGAAAATTATTTTGGTGAATATTGCAGCTGCACAAACCCCAGCAACTTAATATTTAAAAAAAACACGGAAGTAAGGAGGAAGTGAAAAGAAGGATGGATAACTGGTGAATGAAAAGGCCAGGGAACCACAGAGAAAATGAACAGCAGGTGAGGGCAGTAAAAAGGCTGGCAATGAGTTTATGCCAAAGTGAATGATCAGTGACTCCCCCTTTTCTTTGCTTGTCTAGGGAAGTGGGTATTTTTAAAAATGTATTACTTTTTTTTTCTGATCAGGACTTTTTACGTGAGAAGGTGACACCACACTGGCAAGACATTTTGCCAAAACCACAGAAATTCCTCTCATCTTCCTGCCCTTGACGCTAGAGAGTCCCTGGGCATCAACAGAAAAGCCCATCTTTGCCTCACAAAGCCAGGCTCTCTGGTTGCCAACTCTGCTCCAGGGAAATCTCTTTCTGCTAGAGGACTTGGCCAGGACACTCAGGCCACCTGGACAGCAAGGTTTGCTGAGACTTTGACATGCGTGATAGGTCAACCTCAGGCAGCATGCTCATGGGACCGGGGAAATCCTGCTTCCCAGCCCGGCTCCTTTGACAGCTTCTCATTAAGCATTTGGTAGTAATCAAGGGACTACATGTCCTACCAAAGTCCTTTGGCAAAGAAAAACAGAATTTGTACTCAGTATTATTTCAGATGTGAAATTATAAGCTACTTTTGTGCAGTATTAAGTAAATAGTTAAGGACAAAGCAGTTTTTAACTCAAAGAGGTAGTGAGATACTCATGGATTAGTTTTGCACTTCAGCAAGCCTCAAATAATTGTCTGTAATATCTCCCCATTCCCAGGATGTAGACTTTTCTTTTCAACGAGCCTGTCACCTCCTGTCAGCATCCCCTCTGCCTTCCTTCACCCTCTTAATTAGTGACTGTGAGCTCTGCCTTTGTTCTCTCCATTCAGCTTTAAGCTAGAGAAATTAAATCCGAGGAATCTTCCAGAAGGCTTTGTACCTGCACATGAAGGTGTCATAAACAGCTTGTTAATGATTTGAAAAGTGACTAATAAGTAGCTACATTGGGTAACCTTTCAGCCTGCTGAATAATTTGTTAAAAATTTAATCAGTTTAATGGGGGCTAGTTTAGTACAAGAATGGAAACAGGCAAATTGAAACTCATTCCAGCACTGGTTGTTCCTCCGTGCCTCTGTGACTGAGAGACTTCTTCCCAGCAGTCAGTACTGAGGCAGGGCCAAGTATTAGGAAGGAATTAACGCGAAGGCCAAAGCCTAAGGCAGGTATTAGGCCCAAACCCATGAAGTCTGCTTAGTAGAAAACCCTGTAATTAAAACAATCCAGTCCAAACACCTCAGCTAAAAATAATTGTCTTCTTCAGAGGATACACTCATATCTGCTAAGTCCAATAAAAATTAATTCCTCAATTTTGTGCAACTAAGCTGTCATTACAATCTCATTTCTAATTCCTGTTTTCTTGCAGTAGGTTCAATGTCATAATAGTGCACTGGAAAGTTATCAAATACTTTACCTTCTAGCCATTCCTGCCAATAAACCAATCAACTTTGAAACCTGAGCAATGGCAAGAGACCTTGATGTACTTTTCACATCCACTGCTACATCTGCCAGTGCTGATTTTCAGAATTTGAGATTAAGGCAAAAATGTAATTAAAATTAAAAAAAAAAAAAAACAAACAAAAAAAACAAACCAAAATTACTTGTTTGTAGAAGATACATCCCTGTACCCCAACTCCTCAAACACGTTCATATATCATACCTAATGGGAACACATGTATTAACAGGAGCTTCATTTTTATCGGTTTTGTGTATTAATAGGGACTGAAAAATGTGCTACTATGGCTGGCCACATCCCAACTTTGGACGCAATGAGACTGCAGTTGAACCAGTGTACGATTCTAAACCCTCCTGTCAGGAAAGTATCTAACATTAATTATTAACTAATAAAAATATTACTCTGGCATTGACTTATAAGTTTGGTAAGACATTAGGATGCTCATGTCTAAATCTGACTCTGTGTAGAAGTGACAGAATACTCTATGAAGAATAAGCCCCGCTGCAAGCTCTGTGCATGTATCATTAACAGACACAACACTGTGAATAAAACAAAATGTTCCTGTCGTTAGTGACAAGAAATCAGGGTGCTTCTGTTTCCAGCCGGGGCAAGCAAATGGTTTTTTTCAACCGCAAGACTGCAGATTTCACAGTATCAGCAAGCATGTCAGAAATCCTTACTCTGAACCAGACTGCTTGCTCTGAATCTGTCTAAGAATCTGTGACAAAACATTTCAATTTTCCTTTTGAAACAGTTATTTGTTTGGAAATATCCTTGAAATTTTCTTCTTTTTAAATATTTCATAAGTCTTATTCAAAGCACAGTAGTTCAATATGGGTTCTGGCAAAACATATATGTCAGGGAGAATTGAGATAGAAAACATCAGAATATTTATTTCTCTGAACGTTTTTTTCCTTCCCCCTCCCCTCTCATTCTTCTCTGGAACTGGCAGGTCACCCGCCAAATCCCCATTTTTTTTTTTTTTCTCAGGCATAGATCTCAGCTGGCTAATTTACCACCATAACTGTGCAGCCATAGATCAGAGATCCTAGTCTCACAGCTAATAGCACAGTGGAGTTTCTGAATGTGTAATGATTGAGCTCCAGCAGCGAGAACAATTGGAAAGTCTTCATCTGGGAGCCTGATCCAAAAACTATCAAAACGAATGGCAGGACATTTTGGTGTTAAAAATCAGGGCAGTGAATCAGGTCCAATCCCAGGCAGTAGCCCCAAGAGAAAACAAAGTGAAATAATTTTTTTGGGAGACAGAGTGATTTTTTTGTTGTGTTTGAGGGATTTTTGTTTCAGTTGTTTTTGCAGGAGGGTGTTAGAAATCAGACTTCAGTTTCATGCTTCAGATGAAAATAAAAAATCGTGAGGAGGAAAATACTCGAGTTACAGCATGAAAATATCATAAAGGTTTGCTTTTAATTTTGTTTTTCAATTGTATGACCTTGGATTCCTATTTTATGGTCCCTGAGACTCACATACACAAAGGCCACTGACCGCCTGTTTACGAGGCACGATGCTGGGGTTCGTTTTTCTGCTTGGGAATGTGCTTACTCCTCTGCTCCTGCTGAAGATGTGTCTCACTAGCCTTGACTAACCTTCAGCTCTGTAACTTAAATGTATCACATTTACACTCTGGTGTGCTTTGGAAACCTTGATACCCACCTATAAATGGGAAAACATGACTCCACTGTAGTTTCTTCCATTTGTAGGAAGATAAATATGTACGGCATCAATGCTTCTTGGCTCTCTGACAGCAGAGCTGTCACCTCCTGATCTGAGGCAAGCTTTAATGATGAAAACCAGTACTGCTTTCTGACTTGGTACTCACAGAGAAGCATCAGTGAGACAGAGCTCCAAGTATTTTTTGATTAGTGCATTTCTCCAGTCAAGAGTCTGATCGAGTAGTAATTTCCAGGCTGAAACCCTTCGGACCATAGAGGCATCCTTCATCCATCAGAGTAAAGTCAGTGGCAACTAATTCCTTGACTTCAACGGGCTGAGACTTTTCAAAATTCTCTTTCACAAAAAGGACACCTACAATCAAGTCAAATAAAACAAACCAAAACCAACTGACACTGTAATTTCAACAAGATTTCTGACTAGCCCAAGACTTTTGCACCTTTGCATCCTGCCATACCTGCATTTTGTGGGAAAATAGCACTAAAGAGCCTATTTGTAGGTTAATATTTACCATTACACATACTGAAAACCTGTGTTTCTCCCACTGATCAAAGTACACAGTTCAGGTAAAGAAATTCCATTTTTTAAAGCATGCAATACATGGACAAATCTACCACTTGGGGTCAATCTTACCAATTTTAAGAGAAATATGGTGTGGTTCACTTCAGCCTACATTTCTCTGATTTCACTGGCTCATGATGCACAGCTTTATGAAGACTCTAGAAAAACTAATTAATGGCTTATCTGTCTTGCAAAGGTAAATTTGCTATGGATTTCACTGGAAAGACGACAACTGTTTTGAAGAATGGTATTGCTGGTCATTTATACCAGGGAAGTCATTAGAAATTGGAATCTGTGATAAGCACACATGTTTTTCTGATACAGGTCCATGGCAACAGAGGAGACAAAATGTATATGTTTTATTCTTCCTAGGTTTTCTTACTGCATTTTTATTTATACTTTTACTAAGGTCAAACGTATACTATGCAAAACGCTTTACAAGGTTTTTAGCAGCTATTCCATACAGTCTGTAAGCCTGTATTCTTTTCTTCCTTTGGTGTATGTATCAATTCTTTAGTGTTTACTGAACACATTTCTGAGCACAAAAATCTATGATTCTACTACAAACATTTGTTTTGCTTTTCTGTAAATAACAGCAGCTTTATACTTTCTTGTAACTGAAAAAATCAGTACTGAATCTCAGAAAAAATTAAATACTAGCTCAAACCGAGTATTTATTAGATTTGGTAGAAGACAGAGACCAGGGTTGTGTTTGTTTGTGGGTGTTCGCAGGTTTTTTTCTACATGAAAACAGATAACTTGGATAGAAATGCTTTTTGGCTTCGGATTTTAAAAATCCTGATTTGAAAATGGAGCCATATATCCTCCTGCACAAAGCAATTTGATCTCACTTAAAATTTCATCTTTGAAAGCAGTGGTCAGTATATTCTGAGAGACTGCGTAAGTTAAAACCTGCTGAAAACAATATTAGGAGAGTAAAGGCAAATTCCTTGCTTTTGTGTCCTCCCAGCTTGACTGTATTATAGTGTGGAGGTGCACTACCTGTCACAGGTGCCTGCGTGTGCTGTGATGTGCTGCACAGATTCCTCCACTAATGAGGAGCAATGAGCACACTCCCGTGTCCTGCTGCATTTTACTCAGCCTGTCTCTTTGCAAGGATCTCTTCTCATCACTTCTCAGTGGGAATTTCTTTCTTTCACAGAGGAAGATGGAGACAGCTTGGTGGGTGTTTGTCTGTATATGGCTTCAGAAGAATATGTTTGAAAGCTGCATGTTGTACAGAATAATACTAAGCAGCTTAGCCTCCCCGTCCCAGTTACCCTCTAAATAATAGGAGCTATAACACAGAAAGGTACAAAGATAATTGTGTAGCAAAAAATTCAAGGAAGCTCCAATGTTGGAAAAGTTATATCAATATCACAGAGACAATAATAATTTGCTGAACATACTGTTCTTGAAGAAATAACATGCATGCCTGTTCACATGCACAAGTTGTGCAAGACTTCTCTCAGGTTTGAACAGTAACTAGACCCTGATATCTTCAGGAAAACATTTAGAACCTTGATCCCAATCTTCTGCTCTCATCACTAAACTTCAACTTTTCTTTAGTATCTGATTTCAGCAGGTGACTTCAAAAGACAGATTAATCCAAATTTTTTTTAACTGAGAAAGCACCCAGGAGAGCTACAGAAAAGATCCCTTCTGCCTGTCATAGGCATTTACCTTCAGCCTAGGCTGCAGGCATATAATGAATCAGCTCTCCTCAAACAATCATGCAGGACAGGCCTTTGAGTTCTTGCAAAGAAAAAAGTCTGTTATAGGTGAGCCCTGCCCCTCCTTCTCAGAAGCAGGAAGGTCCAGTTTTGCCTTCAGCCAAGAAGCCACGTGCTGGCATTGCTTTGCCTGTCGTCCACCACTGCCCCCTGACATTTGCAGTTTCCAGTGAGGGAGGAACAGACCCAAGAAGCTCAGCCTTCCCCGCTGCTCTGACTTGGAGGAGAGAGAAGCAGCCTGTGTTTCCAGGCTCATATGGCAGCCAAGACTAAGCTCTATGCTGCTTTGCTGCTAGTTCTTCAGGCAAAAATATTTAAGACAGCTCTGGCACCTCATGGTCGGGCCATGGCCCCAGCACCCTCAGTTTGAGAGAACTCAACTCTGAGCTTCCATAGCTTCTTGGATGCATTTGGAAACATCAGCAAATATCAGGTTTGTGTTTTGTCAGTTCTCCTCCTCTGAGCTACATCACACGATGGTTTTTCTCAAAGCTTCCTACACTGCTAAGCAGCTCTCTGACTGTTTCTCCTCAGAGTATGTAGGACAAATATGAATTTTGCCATGGACAGAGCACATGCAATTTCAAAAAACCTTAGCTAAAGGCCCCAAGAAAGACTGTTATTGGAGATACAGGGCTGAGTGTAAATGCTTAAAGCTGTGAGAGCTGAAGCCTGTTCCAGCATCAGCTGAGAGGTCTGTCATACAACTAATGGCACAGATATATGGAAAAAAATGCCGAGACAAATGTTCTCTGGCAGACCTCACTGGAGTAGTTTAAGATCTCAGTGCCCTGACTGGTTATAACACATCACAGCTAACATACCTGAATGGCTCATGCAAGTGCTCCCAATTCATTTTAGCACAAAGTAACACAGATTCATTTAAAACATTCCCAGCACTGAAGCAGATCAGAAATCTTGCACAAGTTTGGGAGACACCACAACTATGAGAACAGGCATCCCTTCTGGAAGAATGAGAATGGGAAAATAAGGAGCAGATAGTGGTACAGCATCTTCAGCTGCTCCCAGCAGACCCACAGAGCACCCTCTCTAGACCCTATGACAACACCGGACCACACTTGTGCAGGAGGCTAGCTCAGAGACTACCTAGCACTTCTTTCCTCTCATTGAACTCATAGCACTTCTAAAACAACTGTGTTTTCTTTTCTGTTTAGCAGTTAGAGAAACTAAGACACAGTCATGAGGAACTGATTGACCTCCTGGCTCTCAGCTGCAGAAGCCAGCATATAAATCAGTTCTCTTGAGTCCTAGCCCAGGATTTTATTAATCAGACCAGGCTAAAAAGAAGCCAGAAACTTAATTACACCACATTGCTACTAGGAAGTATCTGACAAAACTCTGAGAGAGAAGAGGGAATGAAGCCATAATCTGCTTGGTGGAGACCAGCCACCACTGCCAATGAGTGATCTGCAACTCTTTTAGTCTGAAAGAGCCTCCATTCAGTGCCAAGTTGCATAAGATGGGCTGGATTTGACAAGCTTTCAAAGAGTCCTTGGGCATTTGTCACTTTCAACTTCACAGTTCACGTTTTCAGGTTATAATAAGACCATTAAAGCAGCCAGTGATTCTTGTCTCCGTGCAAGACATGAGGCTTCTTTCCTGACTCCTCTCCTCAGCCCGTTCTCAAGAGATCTCTATTTTACTTTCTTTTCTTGCCCTTCTGTTTCCTGCTGAATCACACTGTGAGTAGTAAGTGTTTTGTGATCTCTTGTATTTTTCTTCTCGACTTTGCTTTCAAAGACGCAAGAACCATAGGAAAAAACACTCCTTCAGAACAGATCGATTTCACACGCTATGAACTGTAGGACAAGGTTTCAAGGGAGAAAGTCCTTCATGAAGTAAAGAGATTGCCATCCACCCTGCAAACAGAAGGTCACGGTCATTCTCTATAAGTTAGTCCTCTCGTAGACCTTCCCAGAGGGAAAAGACCAGTTTAGTCATCTCTCCATAATGCTGATAAGGAGAAGAAAAAGCTTTCTTACAGACCTGATTAAGGTTAAAAGAAAGGGTTCACATTAAATTCCACTAGAAGCTACAGACATTAATAACAGTCCCTCCCTGCACAAGTACTTGAAAGCTCAGGAGACCTCAGATGCAGAAATGTTGTCATTGTTTGAACAGTTGGCTTTTCACCTCTCTCATGTAGATTTTTCCAATGGTTTGTTTGGGTTTTTGTTAGGTTTTTTGAATGCTTGTAAACTTTCAGTGGTTACAACATTCTGCATCAAGAGTTTCCATGGCTGAACTATATGGTTTGTAAAGAAATGCTTCTTTGAATTGCTTTAAGCCTTTGTGTGATAGTTTTTCCTCCCTGAACTCTAGGACTTGAAGTCCTGGAAGAAACACTGAACAATCTTTCTTTACCTTGAACTCATTTCACAGTCCTCCAGCTATTGCTTTTCCAGCTTGAAAAGTCCTAAGCTACTTGATCACTCCCTGTGCCGAAGTTCTTCCATATTTTGATTGTCCTTGATATGTCCTTTGGATCTTTTCCAGTAAAGTTATTCAAATATAAGGTTGCCAGAAATACAGTGCTCAAGAGGTGAGAGTCATGGATTTATATAGTGCTATAATAATGACTTCTACCCTGTTGTCTGTTCCTTCAAAATAATTCCAAACCTTACACCCGCTTTTAGGACTGCTACTGATCATTAAGCTAATCTTTTGGCAGAACTATCTATTTCAACCCCAACATCTTCCTCTTGAAAGACTAACAGGTAGCTGGTGACCCACTGCTGAGTGAACAGTTAGGACTGATTTTTTTCCCCAATGTGCATCTCTTTTGGTTTTTTTCTACACTGACTTTGATTAGATATTTTATTATCCAATCACCCCAAATAATGAGGTTAATAACATTGCCCCCCATTCTTAGATAAGAGCAGAAGAATGAAGGGATTTCAATAGAGTAGAGGCCAAAAAATGGGTCTGTTGCATCCTCACTTTTCCCCCATGTGAGAAAACATGTTTCTTGTAAAGTTGCTTTAATGTTCTTGTATACCTGCAGTGTTTGAGGGGGTCCACACAAAAGCAGCCATTTCCCTTTGCTTCCAGAAGTGGGGAGCATGTATACAGAAGGAAAAAATATCCCACAACTGAACATGAGGATGGAAGATAAGATCCAAGGAGGAAGGAAGGAAGGAAGGAAGGACAGCCAAACAAGTCCTTAAAGTGCCACAAATTGTCTACAAGGGGTGCGGGTGTGTGTGGGGGTGTGTGTGTGTTTTATGTCCTTGATGCCAAGAGGTCCAAAAGCATCTGTCAAAGCAGTTAGTCAAGGTAAACCTAAACAACCACCTAAAATCTTGATATCTTATAACCAGCTAGCTGGTGGATATGGATTAGGGACTATGGAGTCACTTGAGCCACAGGAAGGAGATGTAGCTGGGATGGGGAGACCTGCACAGGGCCCTGAAGACGAGGGCTTGATGTTTCCTCTGCCACTAGAAAAGCAGGCATGTGCATTGCGCAATGTTCCTGGCAAGGCTGCTGCAGGCCGGTATGAGCCACCCAGCTGTAAGTGGACAGGCAACCTGTTCCTGCAGCCTGCTCATGGAGAAATCTGCAGCCATGTTGATCTGGTGCTGCTGCACACCTTTGTGAAAGATCATCAGCTTTTAATATTGACATCAATCTTGCTGTTTGCCCAACTTGACAGTCAAAACCCCTCTCAGCTACAGTGCTACAAAAGATGTGACAGCATTTGGGGATGTCATTGAAAACACTGCAGCCAGGATGCAGGTTTGGGAAGCATATGGGCAATATCCTCCAAATCATTTCCATATATAGCTGTTATTTCAGAGCATATCTTGTGTATGTAATTGCAGCTTCTGTTATCTCCTTTTCTCTGCTACCTTCTCAAAACTTCCCATCTGTTTGGCTCTCAAATTAACTGGGCATTTTAGCACAATGGGCAAGCTCCTCCAATCTATTATCTTGAAGGGAATTTTAATATCTTAGACTTGCTGGCCTGGATATTAACTCTTAGTTTTCTGCAGTTTGCTAAATTTCTCTACAAAACAACCTGCTACATGCCACACGTGGAGACTACCGGGAGATTTCAAGATGTGCATGTCTCTATCCGACACACACGTCAAGGAACAGTACCCTATTGGGACACCACAGTCTTGTTAGCCCCAAATTAAGCCTATTCTTTCCAGTTAGCACCACCTCATTATACTCAGAAGGCCTCTTGGCCAACCTTGCGTGCATCCCAGATTCAGCTCTTTCATAGACTGCCTCAACCTCTGTTACCTCTACTCTGTTTCCACGGGGCAGTAACAACACTGCCCTATCACAAGTGTCCATCTCGCTAAAGACTCTTCTAGTCAATACCCTGTGCCCTGGTACATCAAGTTTTTAAGAACATTGAAGTAAAAAGTAGAGCTTTGTAAGCTAATGAACTCTTTGCAAGAGTGGGTGATGGGCTTGCTGGGAGCACACTGTCCCTGCTCAAAATGTCAGCTTGCAACAGGGTGAAATACAACATTTCATTCCACGTCAGGGTATTGTAGCATACATCATCTGGAAAGTGACTCCTTAAATGACACTGACCTATGACCTATGAGTATTGTACTGCAGGGCAACTGCAGTCCAGAGAAAAACTGAAACTATTATATCACTGGCTTCATGATCACAACCATTTTTCAGAGCTGAGCTAAAGGCTCTCTCCTGCAGAGAAGTTTCTTTTTGCTTATACGTATGTTTATTGAAATGTCTGCTGGTCAAAGCAATGGGTGTTGAATCTGCTTCTGACACATATAAGCAAAAACCCACAAGCAACAAAAGGTCTGTGTTATTCATGCTGGAAATTCCTATCAAGGACACAAACTAGCCCAGCACTGAAAGGGGATTAGTAGCAGACTCATGCCTGGAGGCAGACAAACACTTGGTTGGAGAAGAGCCCAAGGGCTTGACTAAACTGACTGAAAGCAATCAAAAGAGTCTCGGAGCCTCTGTGAGCTTCGGTGAGACTCCGTTGTGACATTTCTGCTCTGATTTTCATCATGGTGCAAAATCCAGGCTGCTCTCAGACTTGCCAGCCTGGGCAAATAAATGACTTCGAATAACAGAAGTGCCTTCTGCTACATTTTCCTGCACTGGTAGTACACAGCTGCCCCAAGCCTAAAAAATGTATCACTGCCTGTCTTTTTATCCTTGTGCTATAGGTTCCCTGATGCAGGAATGGGGAGTCTAGCAGAGTAAGACTATGAGACACTTCCAGCACAAGCTCAAGGAGCTCCTAAGCCCTGACACAGGCTACAGCACAGTCCCTTCTAGCCTGTATGCTGGTTGATTTGCTTTACTATGTAACCTAGCCTTGAGGAGCCACCTACGTCCTGGAGCTCCAGACAATAATTAAGTTGTTGGTGGGTTGCCCCAGCATTACAGTAATTGATGATTAAAGCAGTCACAGGACACTGCTGAGGCCTGGCACACAATCAGGCTGCTCAGTTGCTCTTCTCCAAATTCACACCATTGAGCAATTTTGTGACATGCATCATGTTCCAGGATGCTAACAGCTTTGCTGTTTCCTAATCAGCTGGGGCAATTTACACAGTCTCTGGCTGTGTTTTACATCTGACCTCATTTGATTCTCTGGTATGTTGCAATACCACTAAAGACAATCATCCTTCAGATATGCTTTCCACACACATCATTCCCCTTCTTAACCAGTTTTAGATGAAAAGGGCAACACACAGCTGCGTGTGCTAATTAAGAGAGTCCTTATATATTTCAGTCAGCCTTCTCAGCTTTGTTTCTGAAACAGTTCTCTTACCTAACCCCACAGCTGATGATACAATAAAAGATTGATAATGACAATGGTATCAGTGAGCACAGGTTTGCAATGGGAATGATGACATTATGTCTTGTCTCACGCAAACAGCTCTACACCTACCCAGCAGAAATGCAGGAATCTGAACACTAGCGTAACCTGGCATTAGCCTATCTTTTTACATACGCAGAACAGAAAGAAGAAACTTGTGACACTGCTGCGCATAGGTTTGTATTGTTACTTTATAGATCACCAGCTCAGAATAGATCTCCGATAACAAAGGCCTCAGGTGAGCGGGAGAGATCTCCTTCAGTCTGAAATACTGCTCAATTGGAAGTGAAATGCCTCACAACATGTTCCAAGCAAATACATTTGTATCATCAAATGCTTACCCATAAGCATGGGAACGGCTGCAATTGCACAGTGGGGTTCCTTCTTGCAATCTGCTGCCACCAAGAGCCATTTGAGCCAGATCCAAAACCTCTTCAAGTCAATAGGAGTTTTTTCAATTAACTTCAACAGAAGCTGGCTAGGATCCAGAGAATTAAGTGACCCTGGAGATGTCTTCTGGGCACCTGCTGACACTCTCCAGGGTGGAATTTGCAGCTCCTTTGGGATTTTTTTCTCAGACAGTTCTGAAACAAGAGAGGTTTAGTTTAAATTTCCAGAACTTCCCACTCCAGGAAAATACTGGCCCTATTAAAGTGAGAGGAAATTTTGCCATTGATAGGAATTTACTATTACGACTACCATTTGCTCTACTCCAGAAGTTTTCCCAGCCCAGAAAGCTGCCCAGATTGGTACACTGGTTCTTGCTGCACCAAACAAGCAAGGCCAAAAATAGGCACCTAACCACTGCTCTTGAGATGTCCCCTACAACTTTGTAGCACCTGGAAACTTTCCACCACGCCATTTCTTGGGGACTTATAGCAGCCCTACCTATGAGATCTATTAACATCAGCCTTTCCATTCCTCCCACGCCTGAACTACTTTAAAACATTCTGCAGTTCAGCTAAAGCTTCCATAAGTTTTGCATTAACCTCGTCCACTTCTCTGATGTGAAGTGCAGCTTTTCCCCATTTCAGTTTTGCATCTGTGAAGAACAAAAAGACATACTACGTACTGCTAAGAACTATGGCATGGCCCATTGACAGTAATGCAGCTTTGATAAATTTACATGCAAGGCCACGACAAGCAAGCCTGGTGGCTTTTTGAAAGAGAAATGAAATTGAGCATAACTTTCACTGAAAGAAAGCAGCTCGGCTGTTCAGCACTCAGTCTTTTCAGATAGCTAGTAAAGAGGGCTACAGGGGATACGGCAAGTAAAAATTTCCTACATTTACACCAGGTAATTATATGCCTCTAATAAAAAAAAAAAATTAAAAGGGGAAAAAAAAGTTTGGTCAATGGTGGAACAGAGTTAAAATGGTTCCTCAAGGGGACAGTCCACAAATTAAAAACTAAAGCCCATTCTGAAGCCCTATCAAGTGGGATGTGCTGTCTCCCACTAGGTCCTGCTGCGGGTTGTGGGAATTGCAACCTGGGGTGCAGGACACTGTGGTGAAAGTAGGCTGCACAGGGCCTGTTAAAGATGCAGGCAAGGAATGGGGACTGTTTAGGGAATCTGTTCCACCACCTCCTTCGTGTCTTCAATCGCTACGCCTCCTGAAGTCTTAGGGCTAAAGAGGTGCAACCTGATGACTCTTCCACATGCAGTTAAATAAGCTGATACATACTGACAGAGAGGTATATATACTGATTCAGGGTTCTGTTTCTTTGCCTAGTGTATCTGGTTTTGGTTTAACCTGAAAAATTCAAGCCTTTATCTTGGCATTTGAAAAACAAAGCTCTTTTATTTCTTCCCAAACCCATTTTTTCCCTTTTTATAGGCAGAATACTCAGAAGCAAGATGTTTGGATTTTACAAGAGAAAAATGGCTTTCAGAATTCTCTTTCAAAAAGTAAAAATTTGAGGTTTTGTTGTTGTTGTTGAACCTGAATGCATATACTGGCCATTTTTCATTTATAAACTTCTGGAAAGCCTGCATAACCATCTGTCTCTGGCTGGAAGACCTAATGTGACAAACTGCTGCATTGGTTTTCCAATGGAAATCCTACACACCCACAAATGGAAGTCTGTGCACACTTCTTCCTCTAGTACACGTTTGTTGTGTGCCTTCCATGCAGAGAAACTCTGCCTAGGAGAGAGCCCTGGGAGGCTCTGTGGCTGCAGACCTGGTATAAAGACACCTACAGACTTCCATCATTTTGAGGTTCTCCATTAGTTCAAGTCTTTACTGCTTATTCCAGGCTTATTAAAATATTAGCAGCAGGGTACTGAAAAAGTCAATATTCTGTTTGTTGACATCAGTGATAGCATAGTTCTGGCACGCAAGTATCTCCATAATGTAACACGCTCTGTAGAATCTAGATCTTGACATTCCTAGAAGTACAATGATAGACAAAAAGGTCTGACTTTGTAAAGAGTCAAACTACTGAAAGGAGATTCTTCTGGGAGGTAATTTGATCTTTCACTACCTTTTCAAATCAATCTCACCCAATCTTCCAAACTGTGTCCTCAGCTACTGAATATATTTCTGTGCTGTAAACACCAGGATGAAGTCAGAGCAAAAATCTTGCCATCAGCTAACTAGCTTGAAGTCTTTCCTATATTTTGTGCTGAATGGAATGGTAAATAATTTATTTTCAGAGTACCAGATCTCAGAAATAAATTTCTAAAACAAAACTCCAGGAAAACACAATTAGTATTCAACTCATTTTAACAATTCGATAAATGCAGTGCAATGACTTCCGTTAGCTATTCTCCTAGCCAAGGTCTGCTACATCATTAAATATTATTGAGTTGGGTCTGCCATTTTACTTGAAATTATGCGCCTGGCATTTTAGTCTATGGCCATAAATGCTGGAAATGTCAGTTATATAAGCATCCATCTTTTTCACTACTGTCTCCCATCAAACATTAATGGTAGGAGCTCTAATCCATTCCACACAGTCCCAGATATCTACATTTGCTAGGAAAGGAACTGTAACAGAGCGCACTGACAACTCACTGTAAGTAATTACTCTTAGAAATATCTCAGTAAACTCAATTTGCTCCCAGAGGTCTTTTAAATTATATCTCGTTAGAGTGCAATGCTTTTTCAAATGACAAGGTCACACAAAAAAGCAAAACTCTATTTTATCTTTATCAGAGCTTTACCCCCCCCACCATAAAACTGTTATAACACATAATTCCAACCAGATAGAGATATTGTGTTTTACTGTTGGAGCCCAGGAAAGCTATAAAGCAAGCAGAGTTGTTGTTTACAGTCACAATAAATTTGGAATATCGTATAGCATTCTAGGTGAGGCAAACGCATCTGCTAATGTCAGCTGAGTGGGAAGAAGCACTTTTTTTAAAAAACTTTGCTGGTAAAAAAGATTTCTTTTGAATTTACACTTACAAACTCCTCATGAATCAGAAAAGATGAATCTCAAACTATATTAATACAGCAGAACACACACTTTTACCAGCTAGAACTCAGGCTGGCCACTGTGGTAAGGGACAACAAAAAATGTTTTTGCAAATACATCAACAACAAAAAGAGGGCCAAGGAGAGTCTCCATCGCTTATTGGATGCGAGGGGGAATATTGTCAACAAGGATGAGGAAAAGGCTGAGGTACTTAATGCCGCCTTTGCCTCAGTCTTTAATAGACTGGTTATTCCCAGGGTAGTCAGCCCTCAGTGCTGGAAGACAGGGAAGGAGAGTGGAACAAACCTCCCATAATCCAGGAGGAAGCAGTTAATGACCTGCTATGCCACCTGGACACTTACAAGTCTTTGGGGTTGGATGGGATCCACCCAAGAGTGCCGAGGGAGCTGGCAGAGGAGCTGGCCAAGCCACTCTCTATCATCTATCAGCAGTCCTGGATAACAGGGGAGGTCCAAGATGACTGGAGGCTTGCCATTGTGATGCCCATCGACAAGAAGGTTTGGAAGGAGGATCCTGGGAACTACAGGCCTGTCAGCCTGACCTCGGTGCCGGGGAAGATTATGGAGCGGTTCATCCTGAGTGCGCTCATCAGGCATGTGAAAGCCAACCAGGGGACCAGGCCCAGCCAGCATGGGTTCATGAAACGCAGGTCCTGCTTGACCAACCTGATCTCCTTCTATGACCAGGTGACCTGCCTAGTGGATGAGGGAAAGGCTGTGGATGTTGTCTACCCGGACTTTAGTAAGGCCTTTGACACTGTTCCCCACAGCATCCTCCTGGAGAAACGAGCTGCCCACAGTTTGGATGGGTGTACTCTTTGTTGGATTTATCTGGCTGAAGCCAGAGAGTGGTGGTGAATGGATTTAAATCCAGCTCGTGGCTAGTCCAAAGTGGTGTTCCCCAGGGCTCAGTTTTGGGGCCAGTCTTGTTTAACCACCTTATCAATGATCTGGATAAGGGGATTGAGTGCTCCCTCAGTAAGTTTGCAGATGACACCAAGCTGGGCAGGAGTGTTGATCTGCCTGAGGGTAGCAAGGCTCTGCAGAGGGGTCTGGACAGACTGGATCAATGGGCTGAGGCCAATTGTATGAGGTTCAACAAGGCCAAATGCCAGGTCCTGCACTTTGGTCACAACCACCCCATGCAACGCTACAAGCTTGGGGAGGAGTGGCTGGAAAGCTGCCCGGTGGTAAAGGACCTTGGGGTGCTGGTCAAAAGCCGGCTGAACATGAGCCAGCAGTGTGCCCAGGTGGTCAAGAAGGACAATGGCATCCTGGCCTGTATCAGGAATAGTGTGGCCAGCAGGAGCAGGGAGGTGATCGTGCCCCTGTACTCAGCACTTGTGAGGCTGCACCTTGAATCCAGTGTTCAGTTTTGGGCCCCTCACTACAAGAAAGACATTGAGGTGCTGGAGCGTGTCAAGAGAAGGGCAATGAGGCTGGTGAGGGGTCTGGAGAAAAAGTCTTACGAGCAGCGACTGAAGGAACTGGGGCTGTTCAGACTGGAGAAGAGAAGGCTGAGGGGGGACCTTATTGCTCTCTACAACTACCTGAAAGGAGGTTGTAGTGAGGCAGGTGTTGGTCTCTTCTCCCACGTAACTAGCGATAGGACGAAAGGCAATGGCCTCAAGTTGCATCAGAGGAGGTTTAGATTAGATATTAGGAAACATTTCTTTACTGAAAGAGTGGTCAGGCATTGGAACAGGCTGCCCAGGGTGTGGATAGTTAGGGCCTGGCGGTCGGAAGATGTCGTGCTGTACAGAAAGGTAGGCCCCCCCTCCTCTCCTGATAACCAGTAGCGTTTAGCCCATAGGTGTAAGCAGACGGAAGTGACGCTGTAAACCTAAGCTATATAATACTGTGCTACCCGTCAATA